>SKEB01000407.1_pt1 | contig 39014 bp, 34 predicted proteins | sample 4826561 | NCBI WGS metagenome assembly SKEB01 (sample SAMN11008820, study PRJNA524170) | human gut metagenome | biome: Human fecal sample; material: Feces; isolation source: fecal sample from pouch patient p17 | host: Homo sapiens | place: Israel: Tel-Aviv | collected 2016-03-29
ATAGATACTAAAAGTATAATCTATGAAATTAGGGGTAAGGTTATTCAAAAGCCCATGATAGGCAGACAGTTAATGTCTAGTTTGTGAGTATTTGAAAAGAAACTAATCTAGTTTTCGGGAATTCAGGTCTAATATTGCGGGTGAGGGATTTAAATATCTCTCACTCCTTGGGATTTGAGGTTACCAAGCTGAGAATTTTTCTTTCCAGACTCATCAAGCAGTCTGAAGTGAAATTCCACTTGGATTTGAGGATTGAGTTCCCGTTAACTCTGTGGAACATATACCGCCTGGTACTTAGTACCGGCGGTTTTTTTTGACCTTCACTTCTCTGAGTTGAAAATATTGGCAATGAGAAAGTATCTGCGAAAAAATCGGCCTCTAATCTAAGCTACAACTCATTTTCTTAGATTTAATTCACTTGTTTTGTAAAGAAATCTTGGGCTCAAGCAACGGGTGCTAAACCTACACAAGTTCAGTAGCGCGTAGGCGCCGAAATCAACGCCGCTGCGACATGGTCTATTCCCCTGAACGGTTCATCCCCGCTTACGCGGGGAAATCAACTCACGGTAGCACATGTTCTTTGGAGAGTCCGGTTCATCCCCGCTTACGCAGGGAAATCACTTCGATCTTTTGCAAGCTGTTTCACTACATCGGTTCATCCCCGCTTATGCGGGGAAATCTTAGCTGAGGTAGCTACATCGATGGTAGCCGGCGGTTCATCCCCGCTTACGCGGGGAAATCATTCCCAAAAAAACATCCCTTCAATATTCCCTCGGTTCATCCCCGCTTACGCGGGGGAATCTTCAGTACTCGGAGGAATAAACAATGGCAAAACGGTTCATCCCCGCTTACGCGGGGAAATCATTATCCGAGTGGGCCAGATTTCCAGTGCGGGAGGTTCATCCCCGCTTACGCGGGGAAATCAAAAACTACAAACACCTGAAATCCGTCAATTTCGGTTCATCCCCGCTTACGCGGGGAAATCGGTAATGACGCAAACACCCAAGCAGGGTCATTCGGTTCATCCCCGCTTACGCGGGGAAATCCGTTGAAAAATGGTGTGAAGAAACCGGTGTGTCGGTTCATCCCCGCTTACGCGGGGAAATCCAGATAGGCTTCGACCGCTTTGTCGAAAAATGTCGGTTCATCCCCGCTTACGCGGGGAAATCCGTATCGCTGACAACCGTGTTGCCATTTCTGACGGCTCATCCCCGCTTACGCGGGGAAATTACCGGAGCTCCGTTAGCTTCCTCCAATACCGACGGTTCATCCCCGCTTACGCGGGGAAATCTGGATGAAGGAGTTAAATCAGCTCAATTTATACGGTTCATCCCCGCTTACGCGGAGAAATCTATTCCAGTTTGTTTTCCTATATTTCCTCCAGCGGTTTATCCCCGCTTACGCGGGGAAATCCATCGGAATCAACGCCGACTTTCCAGTTCAATACGGTTCATCCCCGCTTACGCGGGGAAATCCGAGTTTCCCCGATTTACCGGTCTCCTGAACCGGGTTCATCCCCGCTTACGCGGGGAAATCGTATCGACTCTTGTTTTATTTCTCCCTTGCTACGGTTCATCCCCGCTTACGCGGGGAAATCATTCCCGGAAACAAAATTCATCACACTCGGTGCGGTTCATCCCCGCTTACGCGGGGAAATCAAAACTAGACCTAGTTTTTTGTTTTGTTCCGACGGTTCATCCCCGCTTACGCGGGGAAATCCACTTTCTTCCAAGGATCTTGGATATTCTTAGCGGTTCATCCCCGCTTACGCGGGGAAATCTTTTAGTCGATAGGTTTGTCATAAACGACTACCGGTTCATCCCCGCTTACGCGGGGAAATCGCCCTGAGAAATCACAGGAAGAATTAGAACAACGGTTCATCCCCGCTTACGCGGGGAAATCGCTCGGACTGGCACATGGTCCAGTCGTGTCGGCGGTTCATCCCCGCTTACGCGGGGAAATCTCTGGAAATATCACAGTACTGCGAGAGGATGGCGGTTCATCCCCGCTTACGCGGGGAAATCACCGGCTCGCTTGTTTCAAAGAACTCTTTGACCGGTTCATCCCCGCTTACGCGGGGAAATCTGAATCAGGCCAGCGAAAGAATCAATCCTATCGGGTTCATCCCCGCTTACGCGGGGAAATCAGAATAATTATTGCTGCCGATAACGACAGTCACGGTTCATCCCCGCTTACGCGGGGAAATCACTTGCTCTATTCTATTGATTTCATTGAATATTTTCAACTATTCAAAATCTACCAACTTTTTATGCAAAAATCTAATTATCAGACAGAATATAACTAATTGAATTTACAAGAAAAATTTTTATAGATAATCCAACACAAACACTTTCACCAAAAGACCTAGAATCGCCCCTCCCTCCCCCATATACCACCTTTCTCTTGTATGTCTAAATAGTTATCAATTCAAGGGGAAAAACTTTTCGTTTTCTTCACTAGAGGTTTATTAGAAGTTTTCTCCCGGAAAAATGAGCTGCGAATTCTCTTTAAAACTCGCCAAGCTATCAACTAAATTACTCGTGAATCCAGAAAAGATCGGTCTAGCTAATTGAAAGAATCTTTCAGAGAATTGAGAAAGTAAAACTTTCTCCCTCAGTTTTTAATTATTATTCTCTGGGTATCTTCGGTTATTCAGATAATGTGAAGTCTTTCAAGACACCACCTACTAAAAAGAAGAAATGAAAAGAGGTCGAATGAAGACGGACCTCTTTTAGTTTTTTAGGCTTTCAATATCGTCAATTGTTTCGATTTTTGTCCGGATCAAACGCTGAACAGCCAAACATTGGAAGAACCGGAGGAAACGAAATAATGTCATCATCCGACATTTGCATAAGAGCCTCGGGGCCGTCCTCCGCACTATGGTAGGCGTAATTCAATTTTGCATAAACGTTGATAATGCCCTCCTCCAGAACCTCCTTTACTTCCTCGGGGCTATCTTCAATTTCCGCAATGAGATCCTGAAGGGCTTCCAGGGCATCCGTTAAGGTTGCGACACTCCACTCGGCATCGTATTTTTGTTCACTGCTCATGACTAATTCCAATTTAGAAAAGGATTATCGAATAACTAGCATTCTAATTCCGATCATTAGTTAACGACGGAGCAATCGCATCACCTGGTTGAAGGACACGTTGGTAGACTAAAGTATCTAGCCACCTTCCGAATTTCCACCCCACAGACTTCAGTTCCCCGACTTTCTCAAATTTGCAGCTTTCATGAAGAGCAACCGCAGCTTTGTTTTCTTTGTCGCTGATATAAGCAATCATCTGTCGGTACCCTTCCGCTTCACATTTTGCAATAAGAGCGGTAAGAAGCTGAGTACCCACTCCATCTCCTTGTGCTTCTGGATGAACAAATACATGATCGCAAACCGTATTCTGATATCCCTGCTCAGGCATAAATGGAAATACATAAGCGAAGCCAACAACTTCGCCGGCAACCTCGGCCACGAAGCAAGGACAATTATGCTCTTCTGCATATTCCCTGTTTCGTTCAATATCTCTAGCTGCCGGAAGCTGCAAATCCAAACTGCCGGTTCCCGTAACCACTATCTGACTGTATAGGCATAGCATGGACTCTATGTCGCTTTTACTAGCATTTCTAATAGATACTTCGAGACTCACTTTATTCTCCTGCAATGATTATGATTCTAGAAGAATTGGTTACAAAAACAGAGGTGATGCACCTGAATAGGTAATGTGAAATAAGACCTCTTGCTTCTTTCTTTGGATTTATTCTTCCTCTCAAAGGATCTCCTCTTCATTGATAAAGTTTTCATAGGTATTTAACTATTCTTCTCAAAAAAATTGTCACCTTCTTCCGATTTGTCTTTTTTTCTCTCCTACAATTTTGGTCGATAACACATAGAGGATAAAAATGGCAGGTTCAAGCATCGGCAAGTTATTGGTAGTCACTAATTTTGGAGAATCCCACGGTCCTGCAATTGGCGCCGTCATTGACGGGGTTCCCCCAAGATTGGAATTAACGCACGAGGATATTCAAGTCGAACTTGATAGAAGGAAACCCGGCACTTCTCGCCATGTCACACAAAGAAAAGAAAGTGATACTGTCGAAATTCTCTCAGGTGTTTATAACGGTTTGACCACAGGAACTCCCATCGCACTGCTCATACGCAACGAAGATCAAAAAAGCAAAGACTATGCCGACATTGCTAACCTCTACCGCCCGGCTCATGCTGATTGGTCGTATGCTCAGAAATACGGAATTCGCGATCCTCGCGGAGGCGGCCGTAGCTCTGCTCGCCTTACTGCGCCAACCGTTGCTGCAGGTGCAATTGCGAAGAAGTGGCTGAAAAAGCAGTTCAATATCAGTATTCAAGCATGTTTGATCCAATTGGGTGGCCTCAGTCTTTCCATTAAAGATTGGGATGTGATTAACCAGAATAGCTTCTTTTGTGCTGATAAAGAAGTTATCCCTGAACTCGAAAACTTTATGGATAGCCTTAGAAAATCTGGAGACTCCGCTGGGGGCAAAGTTTTTGTCAAGGCAGAAAACGTCCCTGTTGGAATCGGACAGCCAATCTTTGACAGACTGGATGCTGAATTGGCATTTGCCTTTATGGGACTGAATGCTGTTAAGGCAGTTGAAATTGGAGAAGGAGTTCGTGCGGCCGAATTAAGAGGGAGTCAAAATGCAGATCAGATGAATTCAACAAATGAAGACTTTTTCCAGAGCAACCATTCCGGCGGCATCCTAGGTGGAATTTCTACGGGTCAAACAGTTTACGCTACCGTATCTATCAAACCTACTCCTTCCATACGACTGCCATTATCGACCTTAAATGCACAGATGCAAGACACTACAATCAGCACCAAAGGAAGACATGATCCATGCGTAGCCATACGTGCTGTCCCCGTTTTGGAAGCACTCATGGCACTTGTATTGATGGATCTAATTCTTCAGCACCACGCTCAAACGGGTTGGGAAGCCTAAAAATAACCTCTTTCATGGTGAGTGAAAGAGGTCGTTATAAAAAGATTATTTAGAGCAGCCACAGCCACAATCGGTGGCCGCCTCAACTTCCGCATCCATTAATGCTTCAGTCTCAAGTTGCTCTTTTTCCTCTTTAAACGCTTTTTCAGCTTTAGAAGAACAGGCACAGCCGCATTCCGTTGCTACTTCTACTTCGGCATCCATCAACGCTGCAGTTTCTGCTTGCTCTTTTAATTCTTCCTGCTTGCTCATCGGCAAATCTCCTAAAAACTTAAAATAATCTTTCCTTGATTTTGCATGACGAGATAGAGTAGCTGAATTAAGAGTGCACAAAAATGAGACCATTAAGGCCTATTCAACGCCTCTAACACGTAAATCAGAAAGTCGGTACCCAAATACAAATAAAGAAAAAAGATATGCAAAACCAGCAACGGCAATAAGCCCGCAAAGAATTGTCATTTTCATTGCCCAGCTCATTTCAAGATGAGTCCAGTCAATCTGAACTTGAGCCGCAAAAAGAATTGCTGACAAAATAACGGAAGATACAAACACTGATGCAAAAAGTTTCCTCCATCCGTCTACAGGTGTAAAAATTTTTCTTTTTCTAAGAATAGATAGAAGAATAAAACTATTAAAACATGCACCAAGACCGACAGACAAAGCTAACCCAGCGTGGGCAAATAAAGGCACATTAATCAAATTAAACAACTGAGTAACGATTAAGGCAGCACAGGCAACCTTCACCGGGGTTTTAATATCCTTCTGAGCATAGAACCCTGGTGCAAGAATTTTGATTCCAATAAGTCCAATTAAGCCTGCAGAATATCCTAAGACTGCTGTCGAAGTCTGGAGTACATCGTTTGGCCCGAATAATTTGCTTTGAAAAAGAACTGACACTAAAGCTTCGGAAAGAAATGCTAACCCCAATGCTGCTGGTACTGCAAAAGCAACAATAAGCTTAAGTCCCCAATTCAACAAAGCGTTGTATTTTTCCATTGCTCCTTTCGCAAAAGCTGCGGAGAGACTCGGAAGTAGAACTGTTCCCAATGCCACTCCTAATAATGCAGTCGGGAACTCCATTAAGCGATCGGCGTATGTCAGCCAAGTCACAGAACCTTCTGCTAAAAAAGAGGCAATGTTTGTATTAATAAGAATCGAAATATGAGCAACTCCGACCGCAAATAAAGCAGGTACCATAAGTTTTAAAACCTTTCGGACAGCTGGATCCTTAAGAGCCAATAAAGGCGAATGCGGCTTGGGAAGCAACCCTCTTTTCCAAAGAGCAGGAATTTGAACTGCCAATTGGAGAAAGCCGCCTGCCATTACACCGAAAGCAAGCGCGAAAATCGGACGTTCCATATGCGGTGCCACGAACAGCGTTGCACAAATTAAAGATAAATTCAAAAGAATTGGAACTGCAGCCGGAATAGCAAACTCTTTCCATGTATTCAAGATAGAGGAGCTCAGGGCCACCATCGACATGAAGAAAATGTACGGGAACATAATCCGTGTCAACTGAGTAGCTGTTTTGAACGTTTCAGGTTCTTCATAAAGACCGGACGCAATAATCCAAACCAGAATTGGAGCACAAACAGAACCAAGAATGCTAACGAGAAGGACAACAGTTGCTAGCAAGCTGGCAACCTTGTCGATGAAAGTCTTAGCTTCTTCTTGTGCTTTGGTTGATTTGGCATCAGCCAGCATCGGAACAAAAGCCTGTTGGAATGCCCCCTCAGCAAATAAACGGCGCAGAAGGTTCGGTAATCTAAACGCAACATAGTATGCGTCTGTATCCCCGCTAACTCCAAAAAATCGTGCAATTAAAATATCTCGAATAAGGCCTGTTATTCTTGAGATTAAAGTCATGCCTGAAATCAATGCTGCACTTTTGAATATACTCACTTTAACCTCTGCAAATGTCTTACCAATAAAAAAACAATGTTCGAGTAGAAGGCCTAACTCAGTTTTACTAAAACCGTGTATTGTAAACGGCAGAAATCTCATCTAAAGAATCCCTGACAACTCTGCTCAACTCAAGATCTTCCAAATAATGGAAAATCTAAAGGTTCAATATTCTTAAAAAGTTTTGAAAAAAATCACTGAGTTGGCTCTTATTCGAAATTTTTGTCATAAATTAATGACAAAGAAGTTTAAAAGATATATTTGTAAAATACTTTCATACAGACCACTGATTTTATTTTTGATGTATACTCTCGGACTTGTCTGATGACGGCTGCCTCGGAACTGTCGTCTAGTATTTTTAATTAACAACCGGCCTAGCCCTATTATTGCAGTGGCAACCGGTGATTTTTTGTACAAGCCACTCGCATAGGCAAGGAATTTAAACAATGGCAAATACTAAACAAGCTCGCAAGCGCGCTATTCAGTCAGTTGCTCGCAACAAGCATCTTTCTGCACAGCGTTCTCGCTATCGCACAGCAATTAAATCCGTCCGCAAAGCTATCGCCTCTGGTGATAAAGCTGCTGCTCAACAGGCTTACACTGCTGCTCAGTCCGTTATCGACTCCATGGCAGATAAGAATGTTCTCCATAAAAACGCAGCTGCTCGTCATAAGAGCCGCTTAAGCGGTTTTATCAAGGCAATGGCCTAATAATTCGGACGAATTTGCTAGAGGGACCTCATACGGTCCCTTTTTCTTTTCCTCCTGCTCAGCATTTCCCGAAATAAATTTTTTCGTGATTTATTCTCTTGTCCTTTAAATCTATAATTAAAAAATTAACCTCTTTTTGGGGATTTTTTTAATCATCTTTGTAAGGATAGGTTTGCCAATGTCAAATCTGATGAAGACCTACGGTCGTCTTCCTGTCCAATTCGATCATGGACAAGGCGTCTGGCTTTGGGATAAAGAAGGTAATAAATACTTGGATGCGCTTGCTGGGATTGCTGTAAATGCTGTCGGTCATGCCCATCCTCGCCTTGTAAAAGCCATCAGTGATCAAGCATCAAAACTCATTCACTGTTCAAATTATTTCCAAATCGACCTTCAAGAAAAGGTAGCGGCTAAATTGCTGGAACACTCCGGATTAGATGCCGTCTTTTTCTGTAACAGCGGCCTTGAAGCTAATGAATGCGCATTTAAGATTGCTAGAAAATATGGTCATCAGAAAGGAATCGAAGTTCCAACAATTGTTGTCCTTAAAAAGGCTTTCCATGGGCGTTCTCTTGCCACCTTAACAGCGACCGGAAATCCATCAGTGCGCGAAGGATTCGCTCCTTATTCAGAGGGCTTTATTCATATCGATGAAAATGATTTAGACGGACTCCGCGAACTTGCTAAAACCAATAAGAATATTGTTGCGTTGATGTTCGAACCTATCCAAGGTGAAGGCGGTGTCAACCCTATTGACCTCTCCACTATGAAAGAGTTTCGCCGTATCTGTGATGAGAATGACTGGCTCTTGATGGTTGATGAAATTCAATCAGGTCTAGGCCGTTCCGGAAAATGGTTTGCTCATCAGTGGGCGGACATCAAGCCAGACGTTATGACATTAGCGAAAGGTTTAGCAGGCGGTGTTCCAGTCGGTGCGGTCGTTGTGGATCAGAAAGCTAATATTTTCACCCCCGGTAACCACGGCTCAACTTTTGGCGGCAATCCATTAGCTATGCGAGCTGCGCTGGAAACATTAAGTATTATCGAAGATGAGAATCTTGTTGATAATGCCTATAACGTCGGCAAGAAACTTAAGAAGGATCTCTCCAAATCCCTTAACGGTTTTTCCGGTGTATTAGAAATTCGAGGAAAAGGCTTAATGCTCGGTGTCGTTCTCGATCGAGATGCTCACGATCTTTTAGAACCTGCACTTAAAGCTGGATTGACATTCAGCGTTACTGCAGGCAACGTTATCAGACTCGTACCTCCATTGATCCTCACTGATACAGAAGCAGAAGAAATCGTTAAACGTCTGACTCCTCTCATTCGAGCGTTTTTAGCTCAACCTAAGGTTTAACTCTTCCGGAAGGAATCTAAGAAGCGAACACAAATACGTTCGCTTCTTTTTTTGTTGAGGAAAAGAAGTCTAGACGATAACCACTTCAGGCTCTAATTTGACATTAAAGCAATTTTTAACGCGAACACGAATATCCTGCGCCATCCCTACGACGTCTTCACCGAACGCAGAACCGTAATTAACGATGATCAAAGGCTGTTTTTCGTAAACGCCGACATCACCCATTCTGATCCCTTTCATCCCCGCATTGTCAATTAACCAAGCCGCAGAAACTTTATATCGTCCTCCTGCCATTGGATAAGCTACAACAGACGGGTTCTTTTCTTGCAAAGAATGAAATTGATCTCTGGTAAGAATTGGATTCTTAAAAAAGCTCCCTGCGCTTCCAAGTTTATGCGGCGATGGAAGTTTTCTCTTTCGGATGGCAATTACAGAATTGTAAATATCCGTGGGATGCAGTTCAGGAGCATGATTTTGCTGCAGATGTTCTCTAAGTTCTTTGTAGCTGATAATAGGCTCCCATTTTTTAGGAAGCTTAAATACAACCGAAGTAATAAAAGCATGAGACATTTCGGGCTTCTTAAATACAGACGTCCTATACCCAAAATCGCATTCTTCATTACTCAAAACCTTTGTCTCTTTTGTCCTAAGGTCAAAATACTCGATACTGTGAATACGTTCGGCGACTTCCATTCCATAAGCGCCTATGTTTTGAATAGGTGCACCTCCCACAGTCCCTGGAATAAGAGTAAGGTTTTCTAAACCCGGCTTATTTGCATCAAGTGTTCTAAGAATGAAGCTATGCCAGTCTTCTCCTGAAGCGGCCTTTACATAATAGAACTCATCATCTTCACCGCAGGCTTCTACCCCATAAAGACGATTACGAAGAACGATTCCGTCGAAATCGTTGCTAAATAAAATATCTGAACCGCCCCCTAAGATTAAAAACCTCTTTTCCGGATCCTGGGCAAGGTAGTCAGCAGCTGCGGCTAAATCTGCTGGAGTATTGATATCTGCGAACTCTTTGGCTTTCGCAGTTATCTTAAAAGTATTTAGTTTCGTTAGATCAATATCATTCTTGACGGATAAGCTCATAAAGATGCTCCGATTCTTATGCCTTTAATCGTTGGAGAATTTTCTCTCTAATACTGTCGTTATCTAAACCGCACTCTCTAAACAACGAAGGATTGTCCCCCTGTTCCACAAACTGATCAGGGATTCCGACTTGTAAAACCGATACTGCAGCTCCTAACTCGGCCATTGCTTCTAAACATGCTGAACCCGCACCGCCTTGAATAACGTTTTCTTCTGCAGTGACGATGAGGTCATGATTGCCAACAACTTCTTTGATTATGCCTTTATCCAGAGGTTTAACAAACCGCATATCTATTAAAGTGGCATTTAATTCCTCCGCAAGAGGAAGCAACTGATAAACCATGGAACCAAACGCTAAAAAGGCCACCCGTTTTCCTTTTTCTGCTTCTGAATGACGCATGACTCTGGCTTTGCCCAAAGGCAATTCCTGCATTTCTTGCTCAATTTGAATCCCCGGTCCCTTTCCTCTGGGATAACGGACAACTGCCGGCCCATTGTATTTGTAACCAGTGAAAAGCATCTTTCGAGTTTCATTTTCATCACTTGGCGTCATAATGACCAAGTTAGGAACACATCTCAAAAAGGAGAGATCGAAAGCTCCGTGATGGGTGGCACCATCGGCTCCCACAATGCCTCCCCTGTCAAGTGGAAAAAGAACAGGCAGCTTCTGAAGAGCAACATCATGCACTATTTGGTCAAAGGCTCTCTGAGAAAAGGTTGAATAAATTGCACAGATAGGTTTCATTCCGTCACTAGCCAATCCAGCGGCAAAAGTGACGGCATGTTGCTCTGCAATTGCAACATCAAAGAATCTGTCGGGGTATTCCTTTGCGAAATTCGTTAAACCTGAACCCGATTCCATTGCAGGAGTAATTCCTACAACTTTTTTATCCGCAGCGGCTATATCACACAGCCATTCTCCAAATACTTCGGTATATGTCTTGGCGTGGGCTTTAGCTTGAATTCCAACCTTCACATCAAATGGTGAAATACCGTGATATTGAGTTGGATCGTGGGCAGCGGGCTCGTATCCATGTCCTTTTTCAGTCACTATATGGAGAACCAAGGGGCCAGGCAGCTCTTTCATGTTCTTTAACAAAGGAATGAGTGCCTTTAAATCATGACCGTCGATCGGTCCGTGGTAGTTAAGTCCGAACTCCTCAAACAACGTTGAAGCAGGTGCCACAATGCCTTTGCTGTATTCCTCAGCTTTTCTTGTTAAATCATAAAGACGTGGAATAGGACGAACTAAAGCCTTGACGGATTCTCGTGCCTGAGCATAAAAGCGGCCGCTCATCAAACTGAAGAAATGCTTGCTTAACGCTCCCACCGGAGGAGAGATAGAGCAGTCGTTATCATTGAGAATCACCAGCAGTCGGATATCTTTCATATCTCCTGCACAGTTCATTGCTTCGAACACCATCCCTGCTGTCATGGCTCCGTCGCCTATAACCGCAACATGATGGCGGTCTCTTAAGCCTTTTTCTCTAGCAGAAACCGCCATTCCGAGAGCGGCAGAAATGGACGTTGAGGAGTGGCCGGTTCCAAATGCATCATATTCACTTTCAGAAATTTTAGGGAATCCGGAAATTCCTTTGTATTGGCGCAGATGAGCCATTTGCTCTCTTCTTCCTGTGAGAATCTTGTGAGCATAAGCTTGATGGCCCACGTCCCAAATCAATTTGTCTACAGGCGTATCGAAAACATAGTGAATAGCAATAGCCAACTCTACGCATCCGAGAGAAGATGAAAGGTGCCCACCGGTTTTGGAAACAGAATCAATAATATAAGCCCGAAGTTCTTTTGCCAAGATTTCAAGCTCGGGGATAGAAAGCTTTTTTAGATCCGCCGGAGAATTTATCGTTTCAAGCAGCTCATACATAGTTAATGATCTCGGGAATAAATAAAGTCAGCTATTTCTTTTAATCGAATGGATTTATTGCTGCCGACGATTTTTTCGATATTTTGAACAGCTTTTAAAGCGAGTTCGTATTGTTCTTTAGCTAGCTCACGAGATTTTCCTAATCCTAAGATAGAAACGTAAGTTGGTTTGTTTTCTAAAGCATCTTTTCCTGCGGTTTTCCCAAGTTTTTCCGCACAAGAGACAACGTCTAAAATGTCATCCACAATTTGGAAGAGAAGACCGACAGCATCTCCGTAAGAAGATAGCTCTTCGATTAGCTTTTCATTAAAAGTTTCTTCCTTGGCGCACCACAAACCAGACATGACTGCTGCATGCAGCAACATTCCGGTCTTCAAAGCATGCATATGCCTTAGCTCTTCCAAACTCATCTTTTTGCCGACCATCGACAGGTCAATAGCTTGCCCTCCACACATTCCGCGGCTTGAAGCAGCATCTGCAAGCAAAGAGATAAGAACTAATTTTTGATGAGGATTCAGCGTAGTTTCGGAAATGTAAACGAAAGCTTCCGGCTGCAATGCATCTCCCGCCAGCATCGCCATCGCCTCTCCGTATTTTGCGTGAGTAGTGGGTTTGCCGTGACGCAGCATGTCATTATCCATGCAGGGAAGATCATCGTGAATCAGTGAGTACGAGTGCACGCACTCGATTGCAAGAGCAACTCTGTCTACATTGTGTTTTTCTGCACCGAAAAGTTCGCTCACGGCATATACCAGAAGCGGTCGAACTCTTTTACCGCCTCCTATCACCGAGTAGCGCATTGCTTGGTGCAGAATCTTAGGCTCCAAATCGACAGGAGGCAGAAGTTCGGCAGCAGCAGCCTCCACTCTCTGCTGGCATTCTGTAACCCATTCCTTAAAGCTTTGATTCATTTTTTGTTCTTTAATTAAAACGGACAATCGTCCTTAAGATCTGAAGACGTGATAGCAGTCAGTTCGGAATCCAATTTCTGGATCTTCTTCTGAGCGTCATCCAAAAGTTTTTGGCAATGAGATCCTAATTGAATCCCTCTCTGATAGGTAGCTACCGAGTCTTCAAGAGTCAAACCGCCTTGGCTCATTTTGTTGGATAGTTGCTCCAACTCAGCTAAAGCTTCTTCATAGGACATTTGAGAAATTTCTTTTGCTTTATCTTGTTCCATTTTCTTGCTTTTCTCAGAAAGTAGTACTTTACCTAACTTTATCCTATTTACCAAGGATTTTCACTTAAAAAGACCTAATCAGTGCATGAAAACCGACCTAAGCAAGATTGTAAAGTTGGCCTTGAGTTCCCAATCTATCTGCTTCTTTTTCTCTTTCCTCTTACTCTGAGTAAAATCATCTCAATATTCTGGAGAGACTATGATTTATACCACTTTGATGAATGTTCAGGAGCTCCATTCCATCCTTGTCAATCAAAAGATATCTGGCAAAAAAGCTCCTCTTTGTATTCTTGACTGCCGTTGTTCCATTGCGAATCCGGAAATCGGAATTAAACTCTACAGAGAAGGCCATATCCCCGGCTCTGTTTTTTGTGATTTTGACAGAGTTGTCACTGGGCCAGTCAGCCATGGAACGGGACGCCATCCCATGCCGGATAAAAGCCTCTTTATCCAAAATATGGAAGCACTGGGCGTTGGCTCAGATAAGCAAATAGTTCTCTATGACCAGGGCGCCCTAGGGTTCGCAACAAGACTTTGGTACCAACTTCGTTGGATTGGGCTAGAAAAAGTTGCAGTCCTAGACGGAGGGTATCAAGCTTGGATTAACCATAAATATCCTATCTCTACCGAACCGACTGCTCCTAAACCCGATAAGATTAATATGAGCGAATCATTAGAAACTCCAATAGGGATGAAAGCGGTTCAAACGAACCTAACAACATGTGAGTATTTGGTAGTAGATGCACGTCCGGAGTCAAGATTTCATGGAATCGGAGAAACCATTGATAAGAAAGCCGGTCATATTCCCGGATCCGTCAGTCGTCCAGGCTCGATGAACTTCAACAAAGATGGGACTTTCAAATCTCCTGTGGAACTTCGCAAAGAATTTCTTGCTTTACTTGATGGGAAGAAACCTGATCAAATCATTAACAGCTGTGGTTCCGGAGTCAACGCAACCGTCAATTTATTTGCTATGGACTATTGCGGATTAGTAGGGTCACAACTTTATGCAGGATCATGGAGCCAATGGATTGACGAAGATTCTAATCCGATAACCTGCTAGACATCCTCAAATTCGGCTTTGAGAGGCTTTTCTTATATGAGAAAAGCCTCTGCCTCTGGTTTTTCTTCTTTCTTGAGTAATGAAGAATACCTTTTGCAGCTTTAATGAGTATGGAGGGAACCAGTCGCCACCACGGCGAGCACTACGCCTAAAACAATAAAGAACATCTGCGCCAGAAAAGCAGTTCTTCCTTTTTTAATCATTTCCGGCATGAGGTCTGATAAAGCAATGTATATAAAACTTGCGGCTGCTACTGCAAAAGCATACGGAATAAGCCAGGTCACTTTATCTAAAAGAAAATAGCCGAGAATACCGCCTATAACCGAAGTTAAGCCAGAGAGCAAATTAAAAAACAAAGCGCGGCCCTTCTTATAGCCCGAATGAAGCAAAACCATGAAATCTCCGACCTCTTGCGGGATCTCGTGAGCCATAATTGCCAAAGCAGTTATCCATCCTAAAGTTGGCGTTACCATAAAAGAGCTGGCAATCAGCACGCCGTCCGTTAAGTTATGAAAAGCATCTCCCAAAAGAATGGCTTGACCTCCTCGGCCTTGGCTCTTTCTTCCCTCTTCAATCATTTGAGAAACATTTTCTGCTTCATGATGAGAAAAAAACTGCTCAATGCCGAACAGGATCAAAACACTTAAAAGAAGAGTCCAACCAATATAAGTCGCATCTTCGTGATGTTCGAAAGCCTCTGGCAGAAGATGAGTAAAAGAAACTGCCAACAACAGCCCTGCCGAAAGGCATAGCATCTTGGACATGTATCTATCTAAAAATCTAAAGCTAATCAACCCGGCCAAAAAAATAGAAAACGCCGAAGAAATAACGGTTGCTAAAACGATTTGCAAGATAACTGACATTCTTTTTCCTCTCCGCAATAAGAGTACTATGTCTTGAGAGGCAATGCGTCAGAACAAGCCTAAATCAAGAAAAAAATAATTATTCGTCCTTCTGAAAATGAAGCTGCTCCTTTGCCTGCCAACTTCTTGCAAATGCCTCTTCAATACTGATGGGAGGTTTCCAGTTTAGTAAAAGACGGTTTTTAGTTATATCCTCTACCCGGCTCTCAAAAAAGAACTCTCCCCACGTCCTTCTGCCGATATAACTGTTAAACAAAGATAACAGTTTCTTCGGGAAAGGCCAAAGCAGACAGGGGCGATTGCCGGTTTTTGCGAGTAATTGAAAAATTTGCAGGGTGGACAAATCGTGTCCGTCGCTAATAAGAAAAACTTCATTAGCGGCTTTTTCGTGAAGAGAAACGCATCTTAGAAAATCCACCAAATTGTCAATACTGACCAAAGAGCGTTCATTATCACCGGTGCTTCCTAAGGGCAACGGCAAGCAATACTTAACCATTAACTGCACTGCTTTAAATAGATTATGACACTCAGGGCCGTAAATCATCGGACAGCGGACGATCACAAGCTCCATAGCAGTTTCTTCGGCGACTCGTCTTATTTCTCGCTCAGCCGCCAGCATCGTTTTACCCAAGGCAAGTTTAGGACGAGGAACGGAGTCAGCGTAGAATTTTTTCCCTGGAGGCGTAACCTCCCCATCCACTTCAATGGAACTCAAGAACACAAATCTTTTTACTCCGGCCTGGGCTGCCGCTTGAGCAAGATAAACCGAACCTAAGACAAAAATTCTTTGTAAAGTTGAAATTTCGACTGCCGCCCCTTGATTTGCCTTTTCCAAAGCCGCAGTATGAACGACCACATCTACTCCTTCAAGAGCCTCACGAAGATTTGGTCTTTCATCAAATGACTCACAGCTAAAACATAAGACGCCCGGATGATTTACGGTCTGCCCGATGCGGGAAGTTATACGCACATCAAATTCATGTTTGCGCTTTAATAAATCTAACACCATAGCGCTGCCGACATATCCGCAGCTTCCGGTAACGAGGATTTTAGTTTTCATGTGCTCAGTAATTAGTCAAATGAGAGATGCATTCAACCTTAGTAGTTCGTTGCGGATAGAACAATCGATAGTGTTACTATGCCATATCATCCGAGTAATCGTATTCTAAAGGAGAAAAAACGATGGATTTCCTTGAACTGTCCAAGACACGGTTTACAGCAAAAAAATTTGACCCTTCTAAAAAAATCCCAGAAGAAGATATTAAAAAGTTAAAAGAAATTCTCAGGCTATCTCCTTCGTCCGTCAACAGCCAGCCCTGGGTTTTTATTTTTGGCTCTAGTGATGAAGCTAAGAAAAAAATTCGTCCCGCCGTCAGCGATTTTAACTGGCCAAGAACAGACACTTGCTCTCATTTTGTCGTTATTGCCATCAGAGACGGACTCAGTGATAAATCCTTGAACAGGAAATAAAAGACGGAAGACTGTTAAGCGATCAGATTATCAAAGAGCAGGCCGAATCCAGGAAATATTTCGTTGGTCTGCGTGATTCCGCCCATACAACGTTGACTTGGGAAGCCAAGCAAGCCTACATCGCAATGACTACCCTTCTGTATGGGTCTGCGAGCTTAGGCATCAACTCCACTCCAATAGAGGGCTTTGACGAAAGTACGATGGATAAAATTTTAGGATTGGATAACTATGGACTGAAGTCGATTCTTATCGTTACTCTCGGCTACGATGCGGCAGACGACCACAATGCTGCACGTCCTAAATCAAGACTTCCTTTAGATAAAGTCGTTTGGGAAATGAAGTAATCTTCCTTCTTTTTCTTATGGGAGGCACGCCTCCCATTTTTTTTCGGCCATTATTTAGATAAGCTCAGTTGTATTCTTTTTGGTCGCGACAGCAATCGAAAATCTAAAAGAAAAAACAAAAAAATAAATCTATCGTTATCTAGTTTCCTTCAAATCATCCTCGCAAGTACTTTTTTCCTCTGAATTCGGACTAGACAGGCCAAATGGATATATTTTTTTACGAAAGAGGCGGCCTATGAAGGTGCTCTGACACTATGAAAGTACTTTTGTAAACTCCTCCTTGCTGCTTCGACCTCTTTATGGAGCGAGAAGATCGCTAGAAACCGGAGTATCCTCCGGTGAGACGCAGACCTCAGCCGACGGAAGTTCACTTCTTTTCTCGTCAAAGAATAATAATTCCTCTATAACCTGATCGAAACTCCGGATTATTTTTTTCAAGAGGATTTGCGAAAATCACCTCATGATGAGGGAACATTTTTTTTTCAAAGTTGTTGTATTTAGTTTGGCATTATTTTGTCAGGATGCATCACCGCTTGAGAATACCTCTCGACTCACTTTGACTGTTGGTTATATAAGACAAACGGCAAACAATCTAATTGACGATCCGATCGGCCCTACGGTGGAGTACCTACAAGAAAAACTTAATCATAAGTATGCGTTTAGATTGATACCGTTAACCTCTTCCAACTTGATACATGAGATTAAATCAATAAAGCCCGAATTTCTCATCATTCCAAGTGAGTACTTCATTCAAATTTCTGCTGCTGACGGACTAGGCGCTCACGATATTGCCGTCAGAAAAACCATCTTCTCATCAGATGCTTCGCGCTCAGTTGGCTCTGCCCTAATCACTTCAAAAAATCGCGGAGATATCAAAACGATCAAAGATCTCAAAGGAAAAACAGTTTCCACCTCAGATACTGATACGGTTGGAGATTGGTGGGCAGCTTTAGGAGAAATTAAGAGGCAAGGATTTGAGCCTGATCAATTCTTCTCAGAAATCCGGTTAGCCCCTTTTTTCTACGCCGGTGTTGTTGCCGAAGTTTTGTCTGGAAAATCTGATGTGGGAATACTTCCTACCTGCGCCCTGGAACAACTTCAGGGAGAAGGTCTTCTGTCTCCTAATGCAATTAAGGTAATTCAGCCGATTTCTAATACACAAGATCAGGAACCTTTTTATTGTGCTCGTTCTACAGTCGGACTCTATCCGGGTACGGTAATGGTTTCAATGCCAAATGCCCCTGACGGAGTCGTAAAAGACGTAACGGTTGCCCTCTTTACGATGCCCGCTACTAATAAAAGTGAGTGGGCTGTCAGTAATGATTTCTCCGAAATTCTTGCTTTAATGAAAGAATTAAAGTTCGGGATGTATGAAAATCTGCGGGACTATTCTTTTAAGAATTTTCTAAAGAAATACTCGTTGGAGATTCTCCTCGTTCTGGTAGGTCTTTTGTTCCTTTTTTTAAACGAAGTACGTGTTCACAGGTTGGTAGATAAACGTACTTATCAGCTCAGCTCGGCCCTAAAAGCTAAAGAGTCTGCGGAACAGGAAGCAATTGAAGGCCGCAAAAGGTTGTCTCATATTGAAAGGTCAGGCGTTATCTCTCAGATGTCAAATATCATTGCACATGAGTTAAAGCAGCCTCTCGGCGCGCTTCTCAATTACGCTGCCCTTCTCCAATTAAAAGCTAAACAGAGCGGAACTCAAGATGAGATTACAAACAAAGTTGTCTCAAACATCGACGGCGAAGCAAGAAGAATAGCCCGCATAGTTGACAGTGTCCGAAAATTCGCGAAAAAAGAACAAGCGCCTCAGATCCCTATTGACTTATTAAAGATAACTGACAAAGCCTTAAGGACTTTCGCGCAGCAAGAGAATCCAGATGCTTCCATTCCCATCAAAACTTCTTTGCAGGAGGCCCCTATTCTGGGAGATCCGCTCTCCTTAGAGCTATTAATCTTAAACCTCGTTCGTAACGGAGCATCTGCCAGTATGTCTGACACAGGAAAAGTCAGCGTCTGGATCGATCTTAAAGATGAAGGGAACAAATGGCTTCTGAAAATTTCCAACAAAGGCAAGTTCCTAACAGACTCTGAATTTGAACGGCTCTCTTCAATCAGCGAAAGCGTCAAGCCCGAAGGCCTAGGCCTCGGCTTAGCCATCGTAAGAGAAATAGCAGATTATCACTCGGCGACCTTAAATTTTGAAAAAAGACCAGGCGGCGGCGTAACGGCATATTTATTAATAGAAAAACTAAAGAGTAAGAACTAAATGAATGACATTCAAAGACAAGCCCTCATAAGAATTGTAGATGATGATGAGAGCCTTTTATTCTCAACTCAAATCTATCTGGAGGCGCTCGGTTGGAAAGTAGTGACCTACAATAATGCCATCGACTTTTTAAACCGAGATAATCTAAACCTCCCTGGATGTCTCATATTAGACGTTCGAATGCCCCGAATGACAGGCTTAGAACTTCAAGAGCTTTTGGAGAGCCGAGGATTTGGACAATTTCCAATTATTTTCCTTTCAGGCCACGGCGATATTGAAATGGCTGTACACACTATGTCGCATGGAGCGGTAACTTTTCTAGAAAAACCAGCTGACCCCGAAAAACTTGCAGAAGCCGTTCAAAAAGCAGTAGACATCGGCATCATGAAAGGTAAAAACGAAAAGGAACTGAGAGAGCTGCGCCGGCGCTTCAACTCCCTTACACCGCGCGAGGAAGAAGTAATCAAACTGGTTGCTCAAGGATTATCAAACAAGGAGATTGCAGAAAAACTAAACGTTGCTTTAACAACAGTAAAGATGCATCGCGGAAATGCTTCGGATAAGCTGGAAGTTCATTCTGCTGCCGAAATTACTAAAACTCTTCTTTCACTTGGTGTAGTTTTATGATTTCGAGAAGACGTCTCCTTGCCTCCTCTGTCGTGCCTTTCTTTCCAATGTCTCTAGCCTGGGCGCAAAACCGCTTCCATCTAGACAGAATTTGGGATGTGATAGTCATCGGATCTGGGCTAGCCGGCCTTTCAGCAGCAGTCTCTGCAAAAGAAAATGGCGCCAAAAATGTTTTAATTATTGAAAAAACACCTTTATTGGGCGGACATTCAAAATACGCAAGCGGATCATTTTGTGCTTGTCTGTCTTCTAACATTGATGCCAAAGGAGTCCAAGACAGTCCTGAATTGATGACACAACATATTTTCGAAAGTGGAGGCAGAATAGGCTGTATAGAACTCATTAAAATCCTGGCATCCCAAAGTGTAGATGCTTACAATTGGTTGGCCGCTAAAGGCGTAAAGTGGTCGAATCCTTTTATTCCTGTAGGAGCCTCTTACCCTCGAGGCTTTCATGCTCAAGCTCCTCTTCCGGGTTTTGATTATGTCCTCAAAGTTAACCGCGCCGCAAGAGAGTTGGGAGTTCATTTTCTCTTTAGCCACAGAGCTCTTGATTTGCTTACCAACTCAAAGACCGGCGCCGTAAATGGTGTAGTAATTAGAGGAGAAAGCGGAGAATTGAAATACTTGAGGGGAAATGCGGTCATTATTGCGACTGGCGGCTTTACTGAAGATAAGATCCTCCGAAATAAACATGATCCTCGATTATCTCTATCACTGACAAGCACGGCAAACCCCTACGGACGCGGTCTAGATACAGCAACGGGCGATGGCCTCAAAATGGCAGTGGCGATAGGAGCGGATACCTTCGATTTAGAACACATTCAAACATTGTTTTATATGGGCGGCCGTCTTCTCGATTACGTAGGAGGCGATATTTACCTAGATCCTGCCGGTAAGAGATTCGTCAACGAAGGAGGAACCTTAAAAGAAATTTCAGATACTGTTCTAACTCTAGGGTTACCCGAGATTTGGATTTTGACGGATTCGCAATCTCGCAAAGGTCCCAATTTTGAAAACCGTATTAAGAATGGAATTGTCTATAAATGCTCATCGTTAGAAGAAGCAGCCAATTTAATGCATTGTCAAAGCTCCCAGCTGAAGCAGACGTTAGAAATTTACAACCGAGATGTGGCAGCTGGAAAAGATACTCAATTTCATAAAGAAACCCTTCTGCAGCAGATTAATCATCCTCCCTTTTTCATAGGAAAAGAAAGGCTAGCCGTCCATTATTGCTGCGGGGGTTTGAAGTTCGACTCTAAGGCCAGAGTTTTGGATATCTACGAAGAACCAATATCAGGCTTGTACGTAGCCGGAGAAGCATCCGGAGGAATTCACGGCAAGAATAGAATGGGTGGATGCTCTCTTGTGGAATGCGTTGTCTTTGGAAGAATTGCCGGCAGAGAAGCTGCCCGCCAATCCCTTTAACAAAACGTCTAAGATATTTTTGGAAAAGAAAAAAACTGGCTAGAACAGCTGCCAACATGTTGCTAACCAGTTAAACAATAAGGAGAACTAAATGTCGTTAAAGAGAACTCTCTATCAACAAGAAGAATTGTAAAAATTTTTCCTCTCGTCCGATATATCCTTTGGTATATCAAACTTTTTGTCTAAGGACTTGTACTTACCAACTAATTGCCTTTGATGGTTACGATATGTGTTCAACTTCACATTGTCATTTCTCTTTCGTGAACGTGAGGATGGACATCACAAGAAAGAACACAGAGGTACTTGTCTCGAAGAGTGATTTTTATTACTCAATAGAAGATGGTGTCTATGACCGGCGTTATCCCAACTATTAAAAACCACGGAGAATATCTAGAATTGGAGCTAGGCTTCTGTGAAGCCTCTCATGCAAGTGAGTTGCTGTTGATAAGAATTCAATGAGACACAGGTAATGAATCAAACTTCAAATAATCTGACAGCTATTGTTGTGGCTGCAGGGATTGGTTCCCGTATGGGAGATAAGTCTCCTAAACAATATAAAAAGATCGGTGGCAAGACAATGCTCGAATTATCTATCGATGCTTTGTTGACTGAGCCCAGAATTACAAGAGTCATCGTTGTCGTATCCCCATCAGATATGATTGCCCAGTCTCTGCAATTTAATAATGAACTAGTGAGTATTGCGAGGGTCGGCGGTTTGACGAGAGCATCAAGTGTTCAAAACGGCTTATCCTACGCAGCCTTCACGTCCAATGACTGGGTCTTAGTACATGACGCTGCTCGGCCTTGTCTGCTGGGATCGGATGTGACGAAACTTATCGATGCCTGTCTAAAGAACGATCAAGGCGGTCTTTTAGCTGTAAAGGTCAATGACACCTTAAAAGCAGAATCGGATAACGGTACTGCTTCCCATACCGTTCCTCGAGACGGATTATGGGCTGCTCAGACACCGCAAATGTTCCGAGCTTTTGACTTAATGGATGCCCTGGAAGAAGCTGGGGAAGCAGTCACTGATGAAGCAAGTGCCATGGAAAAAGCAGGTTTTTCTCCTCTTTTAATTGAAGGAACTGAGACCAACTTAAAAGTAACTCGCCCAACTGATCTGTGGCTGGCAGAGGCAATTCTTGAAAAAAGACATAAGGACTGAAATGACAATGAAACTAAGAATTGGACAAGGTTACGACGTCCATAAACTGGTCGAAGGAAGAAAATTCATACTGGGAGGAGTGGAAATTCCACACGATAAAGGTCTACTCGGACATTCGGATGCTGATGTTCTGCTACACGCAGTGACCGATGCGATATTAGGGGCGGCCGCATTAGGCGATATCGGCAGACATTTCCCGGATACGGACGACAAATATAAAGGGGCCGATAGTGAATGGCTTTTAGCTGAGGCCATGCAGAAAGTGCGCGAGAAAGGGTACAGAATAGTAAACCTCGACAGCACCGTCATTGCTCAAAAACCAAAACTTTCTCCCTATATCCCAGAAATTTGCATGAATTTGGCAAACATCCTTCAATTGGATGTCGATTGCATCAACGTCAAAGCCAAAACAAATGAAAAATTAGGTTTTGAGGGCCAAGAGCTGGGTGTAGTTGCCCAAGCCGCAGTTCTTTTAGAAAAAGTTTAACTCTTCTTGTTTTCTGGCTTGAGGGCGCGGTTAATAAGGCTTGTGGCAACGAGCGGGATGGACACGTGAATACTCAGTCCGTTTGGAATATTTTGAGAAAGGCGCACTGATCCGCCTGCAGCTCTAGCAGCTCGTTCCACAATGGATAAACCCAGACCCGAACCTGTAGTATTGCCCCGGGCTTGATCTCCTCTCTCGAACGGACGTAAAACTCTTTCGAACTGATCTTCGGGGAGTCCGGGGCCGTCATCTGATACCGTCAATTCAGCCAAGTTTCGCTTCTTGTTGTGCTTAAGTGAAATATTAATCCTCAGGATGCCGTCAGTACTTCTGCCATATTTTCCCGCGTTTACTATTAGATTCTGCACTGCTCTAGAGATATCTGTCGGATTGGCTCGAATTTCTAAATTTGGATCCACCTCGGCCGTCATCTGAACATCATTTGCGTTTTGCATTCGGCTCGATGCAATAGCATCAAGAACAGTTTGAGAAAAGTTAACAACTTCCAGGGGCTGGTTTCCTTCTCTGACATACGCCATAAATTGCTTAACGATGTTTTCCATCTGGTCCAGATCTGAACACATTGCCTCCCGGGTATCATCACTTAATGGAGCTAACTCCACCTCAAGTCGAAGACGTGTAATTGGGGTCCTTAAATCATGACTAACACCGGCAAGAAGAACTTCGCGGTCATTCGCTAAGCGCTTTAGGTCTTGGACCATAACGTTAAAGCTTTCATTGACTTCTTGAATTTCTTTGGGCCCTTCGATTGGAAGCGGCTCAGGAGACTTTCCTTGGCCAAGTTCCTTGGCAAACCGCGCAAGTCTTTCCAGAGGTTCAACCACCCTGCCGGTCAATAAAACTGTAAACAAAGTGACAACCAGCAGCATTCCAATGAACCAAAAAATCCAGTTCTTTCCGAGCCTTTCAGGATTAAGCTCTTTCTCGGTTCTAAGCCAGTATTCGTCACCGTCGATAGAAAAGCTCACCCACAGTCCGGGCATCCCATTGATACTTGAAGCGAGCTTGGTTTGTGGGCCTAACTGCTGAGTTACAAACTCGTCGACCATTTCATTGACCCGATCACTTGGTAACGGACGAACAATGTCTCGGCTTTCTTTCGGCAGAATAACTAGACCCTCTCTCTGGGCAAGGGCCATAATAAGGTCAAATCGGTAGCTTGTATCGGAGCTAATCAAAGCATAGCGAGTCAGAGTAGTGATCGATGTTATCCTTTGGGAAATACCTCTGGCCCGGGGCTCCTCATCCATGACGGAGAGAACATAAAGCCACGCTCCGATACTCGTTACCACAAGAATCAACAACATTCCAAACGTCCTCCAAAAGAGGCCCGAGGACCTGACCGGCGGACGTTTCTGAGAAGATGATTGCTGTTCTTCCATAAAAAGTGCTTATTACTTTAAGGCTTCGCTCTTTCCATCTGGAATAAAGACATAGCCTAAACCCCAGACAGTCTGGAGATAGCGAGGGTTCGACGGATCTTCTTCGATAATCTTGCGAAGACGAGAAACTTGAACGTCAAGAGAGCGGTCAAAGGCTTCATACTCTCTGCCTCGAGCCATTTCCATCAATTTGTCTCTGGAGAGCGGGACTCTCGGATGACGGGCAAATGTCTTCAAAACGGCGAACTCACCAGTTGTCAAAGGAATTTCTTCCTCGCCTTTCTTCAGCTTGCGGGTTCCCAAATCTAATGTGAAATCACCGAACTGTACAACTTCATCTCCTTTACTTGGAGAGCCAGGGGCTTCAACTGGCTCGCGTCTGCGCATAATGGCATGTAAGCGTGCTAAAAGTTCTCTTGGATTGTAGGGTTTGGGCAGATAATCATCTGCACCTAATTCAAGCCCCAAAATGCGGTCAATATCCTCTCCCTTAGCAGTCAGCATAAGGATTGGAGTATTGTCTTTCATAGCGCGGATGCGTCTGAGAATAGAGAATCCATCCTCTCCAGGCATCATCACATCCAAAACAACAGCGTCAAAACGTTCACGCAGCCACAAGCGATTCATCTGTTGAGCATTTTCTGCAACAGTGACATGCAACCCATTGTTAACTAAAAACTGACGAAGCAGATCGCGCAAACGAGCGTCATCATCGACAACCAGCACGCGGGGCGGCCTCTTCGCAATTGATAACGAATCTTTTCTTGAATTTTCCATACTTTGCATATCGATCACCTAAAAAATACCGCTTTTACAGCTTGCAACAGAATTTATGCTATTTTTTCTCTCTTTTGTAAATTAGAACTTCCTTTTGGGCACAGAGTTTTATAGCATTACATTTAACGATAAACAGAACCGAGGCTCCCTTTGAAAACGTTAATTGGTATATCTGTGACAATGGTAGTTATTATGCTACCTATTGAAGCCGTAGTACAGGCACACCCTAACCAAGAACGTATGTATCAAAATGTATCGGGTTATCACCAGATGCATAAAGGTCCTTCTTGTGCTTTCGACTCCCTTCCTATCGAAGAAAAGGCACTGGCTTGGATTGATATGTCAGTGCGTCACCGTGATTTTCATTGGAGAGCGATGAGTGCCGAAGAAAGACAGCAGCTGAAGGATCATCTCCCCAATACTTTTAAACAAGCCATGACGCATCGCTATGCCCCAAAGCATTTTTATGACGGGATGAGCGATGTTCCAACCGGCTGGCGCAAACGTCTTACTCATGAAGAGAGAATGATTCTTAGAGAGCAAATAGTCCATGCACAAAAAAATCTGACAACCGCAAAGAATAAAAGCAACAAGACACCGGCCGAAGTCGAGAATGATTTAGAGCTGCAGATTAAAATTCAAGAGCTCAATGACAGAATGCACTCAGAATGCATTATGTTTTCCTTTAGCAACGCTGCTTCTCCGATCAAAGAAGGACAAGATAATTTAGCCGGAGTTCAAGGATCTCAAAGCTCTTTCTCCGCTTCAGAGAACTCATTAGAAATATCTGCCTCAACTACCCAACCTGCTAGCCCAAATCAAGATTCTCAGTCTGCTCATTAGTAGAATATGACCGTTAATTTGGACGGTTATAAATGACGGATAAAGCTACTAAATTGCTTGCAATTGAATCTGCCGGAACTTTATGTTCCGTTGCAGTAGTTGGATTTGACCAAGACATATTCCTTTCTTCTCAGCCCAATCAAAAACACACCTCTGTCATCTTAGGAATGATTCGCTCTGCTTTGGAGAGTGCTTCCGGCTCTTTAGAAAGTCTCGATGCGATAGTCTTCGGGGCAGGCCCAGGTGCCTTCACGGGCCTTAGAGTGGCTTGCGGAATGGCACAAGGATTAGGATGGGCCTTGAATAAGAAATTAATTAGCGTCAATAACCTCTCGGCCCTCGCATACTCCCAACTCGATAAACTCGAAGACGGGCAAAGGCTGCTCGTGTCTACAGATGCAAGAATGCATGAGTGTTATACAGCGGTTTATGCTAAGGAGGGATACCGGATTATTGAAAAGCTCTCCCCTTTCCTCTCTTCTCCCCAGGACTTAATAACCTGGACAGAAAAAAATGGTTGCACTTGCCTTTGCGGCAACGCCTTTAGACTCTACGATGTCATGATCCCTCCCTCCTGTAGGCTTTTATCTACTGAGGACGCAAACGCACAAATATTGTTGGCTCCGGCGCGTATTGATTTCGTAGAACATAAATTTATAACTCCTGAACAAGCCTCCCCTCTTTACGTTAGAAATCATGTCGCACAAACAATTGAAGAGAGAAAGAAAATAAAAGCAGCAAAATCAATTTAACCTTTTTACAGACACATGATTTCCTACAGAATAATTCCAATGACGGAAGCAGTTCTTCCAGAGGTAATAACAATTGACAAAGAACTTTTTCCTCATGACTTTTGGAGCCAGGAAAGCTTTCTATCGTCCATAAAAATGCATCAAACCTACTGTGTCTTGATAGAATCGGCGGGGAAAAAAGTAATTGCAGGCTACATCGTTTTTTCCTCTGCCATTGACGAAGGAGAACTGCTGCATCTTGGCGTTGCAAAGCAGTTCCAAAAGAGGGGACTTGCCCGCGCTCTTCTGGCTTTCATGGAAGACTTCGGAACATCCAATAAAATAACTAAATGGTTTTTAGAAGTTCGGCACTCCAATAACCCAGCTATCTCTTTGTATAAAAAGTTAGGGTTTAAAACCGTTGGAATAAGAAAAAACTACTACAAAAATCTTTCAGGAAAAGAAGATGCTTTGGTCATGGTCAAGGAGAAAGCATGTTAGATGATAGAAAATCAGCGCTATGGCAAGCCTTGGGACTAGGGCCTGAGTGGGTGCTTCGAGAAGAACTCCAAGAGCTTCGTAAAGAACAGACGAAAAGGGACGTCCCCTCCCCTACACTCTCGCCTGTGCCTTCAAAAATATCTTCTCCTCAATCGGATCCGTCTTCCTCCCGTTCTACATCTTCCAGCACTATTACGGTCAACAGAACTCTTCCAGAGCCAAAGAAAGGCCAACTTAGAAGAAGAGAAGGCAGAGGGGTTCGGGAGGAAGCCTTCTCGCCTACACGTGCAACAAAAATTAAGCAATCTTCGTGGGCGGAAATTATCACTGAAGTTAAAAATTGCCATCTCTGTGATATCTCCCAACAAAGAATTTGTGCTGTTCCCGGAGAAGGGTTGCCGCCTAAGGATTTGGTTTTAATTGGAGAAGCACCCGGTGCTGAGGAAGATAGGCAGGGTGTTCCATTTTGCGGTCCGTCCGGAAAACTTCTGACAACCATACTTCATGCAATCGGCTTGGAAAGAGGAAAAGATTTAGGTATTTTAAATACCATCAAGTGCCGTCCTCCCATGAATGCGGATCCTTCCGCAGAGGAAATGGCCGCATGTTGGGGCTTCTTGGAAAGACAACTTGAATTAATGGATCCTAAGGTCATCGTAGCGATGGGCAAGCCTGCAGCTAAATCTCTTTTTGGTACTGATGAGACATTAACTTCTCGGCGGCAAAAAGTATTCGACATGGTCATAGCAGGAAAATCGAGAAAAATCATCGTTACTTATCATCCGGCCGCGCTGCTTAGAAACCCTCTGGATAAAAGAAAAGCTTGGGTGGACTGGTGTTTGGTCTTAGACACATTGAATAAGGCACGCAATGAGCAAGAATGAAATAAAAAAAATCCCTTTGATTGGAACGGCAGTTGCTGATATCAAACCTGATGCACGAAAGAAAGAGAAACGGCCTAAGGGTTCTGCTCTTTCTCTTTGTATTGCACAAAATGCTGTCTCCTTAAAAGAAAAAAAAGAACTGCTCGTTGTCATTTGTGCCAATCCAGCGGATGTCATCAAACTTCAGGAAGAGATTCCTTTTTTTGACTCCTCGCTCAGAGTTCTCTCCTTCCCTGATTGGGAAACCCTTCCCTATGATGTTTTAAGTCCTCATGCAGATTTGGTTGGAGAAAGATTAGAAACACTCTACACCCTTCTAAATAGAAGCTCTAAAAATCTAAACTTAGATGTTTTATTAGTCTCAGCGACCACAGCTACTCAACGATTAGCTCCGAAGCAATTTATCGGTGCCAATTCCCTGATGTTAAAAAAAGGAGACTCCCTCGATCCTCAAAAACTGAAATCAGAACTCGTTCAAGTCGGCTACGAACATGTCAGTCAGGTAGTCGCACAGGGAGAATTTGCCAGCCGCGGAAGCATACTGGATTTATTTCCAATGGGTTCAAAACAGTCGTTTAGACTTGATTTCTTTGACAATGACCTCGATCAGATTCGATATTTTGATCCCGATTCTCAAAGATCTTTAGAAGAAGTGAGCGAAATTCGTCTTCTGCCGGCCCATGAATTCCCAATGAATGACAAGGCTCGAGAACGTTTCTTGTCCAATTGGCGTGAAAGATTTGAGGGAAATCCCAGTAAGTATTCGACTTACAAAGACATTGAAAATGGAATTGCCTCACCGGGTATCGAAAATTATCTGCCTCTTTTTTTTGAGCAAACCAGTACTCTTTTTGATTTTATCGGAGATTCCGCCAAGCTTATGCTCATCGGTGGAATCGAAGAAGCAATTATCCAATTTAGTAAAGAAAATGAAGAACGTGCAAAGTTCTTAAAAGCAGAAAACTCGCATCCAATTCTTCCTTTAAAAGAACTTTACATGACCTCGCCGGAGTTCTTTGACTGTTGTAAAAAATTCTCCAGACTCTCCCTTTTTTCTTCTGAAAAAGATTCCCTACCTTTTGAAGACATCGTCGCCATTCAAAGAAAGCAACCCGATCCGCTTTCTGGGCTGAAGACTTTTGCCAAAGGCATAGAAGAAAAAAACGGCAAACTGTTAATCCTGGCAAACTCCCCGGGAAGACTTGAAACTATTCATCAGCTGTTTAGGGAATATCAATTTAAGGTAGAGCTCACTAAGAATTTTGATACTTTTATCGCCTCTAAACATTCTTGTTGCCTTGCCTATGGGCCTTTATATGAAGGATTGAAGCTCGATAATCCTGTTCTAGCAATTGTGACGGAGGCTGAACTCTATGCCTATAGCGGTAAACCAATAAGGAGAACAAGAAGAAAAACAGAGACCGAGTCCAACCTTGACATGATGATCAGGGATCTTTCGGAACTTAAAATCGGAGATCCTATTGTCCATCTAGATCACGGTATTGGTCGTTACCGTGGCCTAACGACTATTGATACCCCGGAAGGGCCGGCTGAATTCTTGCATATTGAATATGCCAAGGAAACCAAACTTTACGTACCGATAACTCACCTTCATCTTATTTCTCGATATTCGGGTGCGGACCCGGAGAATGCCCCTTTGCACGCTCTCGGGAAGGGAGACTGGGAAAAGGCCAAAAAGAAAGCCGCAAAAATGGTTAGAGATACTGCGGCGGAACTTCTTAACATCTATGCCTTGCGTGAGAGTCGAAAAGGCCATGCCTTTGAATTCAGCGCCCAAGATTACGAAGCTTTCTCCGAAGACTTTCCTTTTGAAGAAACTGATGATCAGCTTGTCGCTATTCAAGCTGTCAAACAAGATATGGAATCGGATAAACCAATGGACCGTCTGGTTTGCGGTGACGTTGGTTTTGGAAAAACAGAAGTGGCTCTGCGTGCAGCGTTCATTGCCGTTATGGGGCATAAACAAGTAGCTGTTCTGTGTCCTACAACTTTGCTTGCTGAGCAGCATGCAGAAACTTTCAGGGATAGATTCTCTAATTGGCCTGTTAGAGTCGCAGAGCTTTCCCGCTTCAGAAGTCCAACAGAAGTTAAGAAAGTTATTCAAGGACTTGAAGACGGCACAATCGATATAGTAGTAGGAACTCATAAGCTTCTCTCTGAGCAAGTGAAGTTTAAAAACCTTGGTCTAGTAATTATTGACGAAGAGCATCGCTTCGGAGTCCGTCAAAAAGAACGCTTGAAAGCAATGCGTTCCGAAGTTGATATTTTGACTTTAACTGCAACACCTATTCCTAGAACTCTGTCCATGTCTCTGGAGGGTATCCGAGATTTCTCTGTTATAGCGACAGCTCCTCAAAAACGTTTGGCTATTAAGACCTTTGTCCAACGAGAAACTGATTCTCTCGTTAGAGAAGCCTCTCTCAGAGAGCTGAAACGCGGTGGCCAGGTCTACTATCTCCACAATGAAGTTGAAACTATTCAGAACCGTTTAGAACAGCTTCAAAAACTCATTCCGGAAGCTCGAATAGGAGTCGCTCACGGACAGATGAATGAGAGAGAATTGGAAAAAGTCATGCGGGACTTTTATGCGCAAAGAACCAATATTCTTCTTTGCACCACCATTATCGAAACAGGCATTGATGTTCCAAACGCCAATACCATTATCATGCATCGGGCTGACAAATTCGGCTTAGCTCAGCTCCATCAACTTAGAGGCAGAGTGGGCAGATCCCATCATCAGGCTTACGCCTACTTATTGACACCCGGAGAGGGAGCGATCACAAAAAATGCGGCTAAACGCCTGGAAGCTATCCAAGAAATGGAAAGTCTTGGAAGTGGATTCTTCTTAGCAATGCATGACTTAGAAATCCGCGGTGCTGGAGAAATACTAGGCGACAATCAATCCGGATTAATTACCGGAGTTGGCTTTGAAGTCTACAACCAGATGCTAGAAAAAGCGGTTCAATCTCTGAAGATGGGAAAAGAACCTGACTTGGAAGCACCTCTGGCAGCTACCACTGAAATCAATTTACATTCTCCCGCCCTTCTTCGTTCGGATTACGTTCATGACGTTCATCAGCGGTTGAATTTTTATAAGAAACTAGCCGCAGCAAAAAAACGAGAAGATGTCATTTCAATTCAGGAAGAAATTGCAGATAGATTTGGTCCTTTAAATGATGAGAGCCGCACACTACTCCAGACCCATTTGATTCGAATAGAGGCAAAGAGTTTGGGAATAAAAAAAATTGATGCGGGAGACTCCGAAGCGATCATTACTTTTGATGCTAATGCGCCGGTAGATCCAGCAAAGCTCTTTAAGCTCCTGCAAAGTAGCCGTTTCTTAAAAATGTCCGGACCAACTAAATTAAAATTAACGGATAAAATGGAGACTGTCGATAAAAAGACAGACAAGCTCATAAAAATCTTAAAGGAACTAAAGTGAAACTAGACGTGGTTCTTCAGACAAAAATCGGTCGTGAACACATACTCGAAAAGTTTCTGAAGTCGATAGGAAAAAAGGGAAAGATTAAAGAACCTTGTGCAGTTCGTCTCTCTGGATTGAATCGAGATGAATTTGAAAAGCTTTGGAGAGAAAAAGCTCAGGCTTTGCAAATTGATGTCTGCTGGGTTAATCCTCATATGAAGCTTACTGACTTCAAGTTGTTTGCGACTGACATGGATTCTACGTTCTTGAACTTGGAAACTTTAGATGAAATGGCAGCCTTTGTCGGTAAAGGAGACGAAGTTTCTCGCATTACCGAATTAACAATGCAGGGGAAGATCAGAAACTACGCAGAAAGTTTAACTGCCCGAGTTAAATTAATGGCTGGGGTGGATGCCTCTGTTGTTGATCGTCTCATTAAATTTCACATAAAACCGAATCCGGGTGCAGAGGCGCTTGTATCTGCATTAAAAGAAGCCGGAATCCCCATGTTGCTTGTCTCAGGCGGATTTAGCTGTGTCACAAACGTAGTAAAAGAACGTTATGGATTCACGCATGTTATTAGTAACGAACTTGAAATCGTAGATGGAAAACTAACCGGACGGGTGACTGGACCTTTTGGCACTCCAATTATCGACGGCCGAGGAAAAATCTCTTATGTTTCCGCCTACGCTCTTCAGCACGGAATCGAGTTAAATGAGTTAATTACAATGGGAGATGGTTCAAACGACATTCCTATGCTGGAAGCCGCGGGGCTCTCTATCGCATGGCATGCAAAGCCGGCTGTCCGCCCCCACGCCAAATACGCTTTTGATTTTGCACCGCTCTCAGGGCTACTTGCTCTTTTTGCGCGATAAAGAAACAGGACCTGTTAAAGGTCCTTCTTCCTATTACTAAAACCACTGAGCTGCAAAGAAAATAGCAGCACTTCCAACAGTAGAAAAGAACGAAGAAATTGCTATAACTTTCAGTGCTTCAGACTGTTCTTTTTCATTTTTAATCATATCTTTTCACCCTCCTTCAAGTAAGGGTTGAATGATACTAAACAATTGAAATACAATCAAATATCTTTTGTATCTATCTTTATAAGCAACAACAAAATCTTTGCTTTTAATCTAAATTAGAAGCAGGAAGTTCTGAAATGATGCCCTCTCCTTTCATGCGTAACTGGTAAGCTATCTCACTCATAGGACCCAGTCCTTCCCATTCGTTAGCATTACCTATAACAATAAGGGTTTCAACTGCTCTGCTGACTGCAACATTAATTAAATTTGGCGGCTCCGTGGCCCAAAGTCGCGCACGGGCCCCATTCTCACCTTTCTTGGAGCCGAGGACAAAAATTACAATGTCCGCCTGTTGCCCCTGCATTACATGGGTTGTGCCTATTCGGCTGATTTTGAAAAAATCATTTCCAACACCTAAGCCTTTTAACTTTCCTTTTACGGCCGCTGCAACAGCTCTAAATGGAGAAACTATCATCACAGTTTTCTGACGACTCAACTCCCCAGCAAGGTTGCTTTGAGCGAGCCTGTAATAGATATATCGGAGGACGTCTACCACAGCCTCTATTTCATCATCTACAGCATTCGTAAAATATTCCTGCTCTGGGTTAATGTCCAACCAAAAACTCGGTACAAGTGCTTCGATCTTTGTACGGTCTCTTCTTTCTTTTGCCAATACCATTTGATTCTCATAGGAGATGGCGTTAGAAATATCGAACATTGGAGAATAACTTCGTCTTTGTGCCCTTAGTGGTAAGCCCGTCCAAATAGAATTTTCAATACTCTCTCCAATCCTTGTTCCGTAGGTTTGCATATTGTCACAGAGATTTTGAAGGCTAAAGATAAACGGAGACCAGTTTCTCAGATTTTTATTTTTATCCGTCAGCAGCTCATTAATGACTCGGGGAAGAGTCACAACCGGTTGAAGTTGCTGAGGATCTCCCACCACAATTAGTCTTTTTGCCTTCTGCATCATAAGCACAGCCGACTGAGGAGTCACCTGAGATGCTTCATCAATCAAAACCCATGGAAGCGTTCCTTTTAAATATTTCCCAAAGCGGACCGGAGATGAAGCTAAAGTAGAAGAAATTAGCGGACATAAGAAACAAAAAGTTCCTAAAAAAGGCAGAGGATCGCCGGAAAACTCTCTATTGCCCATCGTTAAAAAAGATTTTTCAATGGAATTTACAAACCTCTGACGATGTATAAGAATTGTAAGCTTGTGAAGTTTAAGTGAAGAAAGAAAAAGTTTAGTCCGGAGCTCATCAAGATTTGAAGCCGTATACAACTGATCCAAATGTCTGTCTAGATTCTCCTTCTTGCTAAAATCAAAATAAAGGCTGCCGTCTTTTAAGCTATCTTCTTTATGAAGAATAGAAGCAACTTTAGATCCTAGAAAAGAGGGTGAGGCTTTTTTGATGTCCTGTCTGTAAATCTCATATTGGCTGCTCAGACTATGTCGGACTTCTTTGTAGGTCCTCAGGAAGTTATCTTTTTCTTTTGTCCAAAGCTTGCAGAGCTCGGAAAAACCTCCAAGTTTTTCTTCTTCCTCGGCAAAAACTTTTGAAAGAAGAGACTTTCGGTTCTTATCCTTCTTAAACAGAGCATCGTAAGCACGGTTCCAATTCGCTGTCTTGCCTAAAGGTATCGAAAGAAGTCCCCAACTCCATTGGTTTTTACCCAAAATCTCATTAGACAATACGGAAAAGTAATCACATTCCTCCTCTTCAAAGCCATATTGAAGAGGAATTTCCTTTGAAATATTCTCTATGGCGTTGTTTGTATTAGAGACGACAATTATTGGAAAATCTTTAGTAAAGTTGGATTTAAGAACTTGAATAGCGGTTGCCCCAGAATAAGAAGTTTCAAATATTTCTTCATTTCTTATATCTGTGATTGAAGCAATTTCGAATCCTCTTCGTACCACCACATCGGCCAGTACGTCCCTAAGAAGAGTCGTTTTTCCTGTCCCAGGCGGCCCATTAACTGAAACGACCGGACTATATTCGCTCGCTTGGCAAATCCTTGAAATAGCAATTTGCTGACAAACCGATAATTTCTTTTTTAATGAATCAGGCCATCTTCCCAGATTAAAAAGACGAGGATCGGCAATTTCATATAGTGCTCGAGGATCTCTAAGAATATCGTTATGGACTTTATTATCGTGTGAATACTTAAAGAAATTCGTGAGTACTTTGCTCAAGAGAAGTTCAGGATTTTTTTCTTTTACTGCCAAAGATAGATTAGCCAGAGACTCTAAGTAGGGAGAATTCATAAAGTCATCTCGCACTTTATGAGGCTGTTTTTGGAACTGTTCCACCACCCATACAGAATTAGCAGACTGTATTCCAGCCAATTCACAAATGTATCGGCTCACTTCATCAAGGAATGCGATATTAACTTTTAATTCTTCTGACTGTCTAAGATCTCTGAGCCGTCTAAGGCCATGCTTAGATTTAGTGTATTCAACGCTATACACCTCTTTAAGATCTTTTTCAGGAATATTTGAAGTTTGGCCGGTTTTGAGAAGGTCCCTACATAGAGAGAAGAAGTAAGAGGCAATGGTGTCTCCAAGAGCCAAGTCGTCAGTTCCTGCTTTTCCTTCAACCAGGGAAGAGTTATTCAATGCAAGCCAATTAAGAGCTGAAGAAGCATTGAATGTGTAGGGGAGAACCTTTCCAAAATGATTGACTTTAAAAGTTGCCAAACACATCTTTCCCGTGCCCGAAAGCTCAAAAAAGCCGAAATCATTTGATTGTGTGCCGCAATCTGGGTTGTGTTTTCGGAGGATCTGAACAACCTTATTAACGTATTGATTAATATCCACCACACCGATACAGACCGTAAAGATCTTCATGTATTCGGTAATTTCAGATTTTTCAGCCAACTTGTCGAGTTCTATTTGGAAAGATCTCTTTCCATCTTCTTTGACTTTATCCCATATAAAAATATTAGCGTTCTGGTTATTGATTCCGTCAGATAAATCAGACATCAACATATCCGGCTGGAGCTCGAAAGGAGTCAGTTCCTCGATTGTCTTCCAATATTTCAGAATGAGAGAAAGTTCAAAGGGATCTAATTTCATGAATCTGCTGCTTTACAGGCTAATTGGTATGACTAGAGAAGATAATATCTGAAATAAGTCCAAGCGGAATAGCAAATCAGCATGATTAGGGATATAAAACCACAGCGACCAATTACGTTCCACATATTAGCCTTAAAATATTCCACCGTCACGAGTATACAAAGATGCACAGGCGTCATCATCTGGCCGGCCAAACCAAAAACCATCGCGGTCCCAACAAGTAAAATATTTCCTGGAGACATCAACGCTACAATTGGGATTACAACGGCTATATATCCCTGAGACTGTCCTGTCATCAATCCAAAAATAAACGCAAGAGCCGCTACAATGGCCTCTTGCGGAAGAGCAGACGACTTAAAGGCAGTAACGATCTGATCTAAAACTCCTGTAATGGTAAGGAGCTGAATAAAATAAAGAATTAGAACAACATTAACTAAAAGTTTTACATCTAAACTTTCTAAAAAAACATTTTTAATAGGAATTTTTCTTCCAAAAGCATAAAAAATTGGAATGAAACAGAGAACAACCAGCCCCATGGAAACCGCTGCCGAAATCCCAAAACTAACAATTAATAAAAACGACGCAATTATCGGGCCGAAAGCCAAGAACAAACTCTTCCAATCAATGTCATGCTCGTTGGTTGTATTAGTTGCTTTTTCTTTATTGACTATTTTTAATGGCTGGACCAACAATAACCAACCGAGAACAAAACAAAGAATTGTTACCCAACCGACATGAATGATTAAGTCTTGAATGGTTACATTAGCAATGCCACAAGCAAGAATCATGCCAGGCATCAAAGGGTTTGAAAATTCAAAAATATGTCGGAACCACAGATTAATTACACTCTTTTGTTCTGCATTGATGGCTATTCCTTCTGAAGCTTCTTGAACAATTGGTGCGGAAAATCTCGCTCCTCCCATCGAAGGTAAAAGTCCTAGGAAAGCGGGCATTACAGCCAAAGTCACTTTGTTACTGGAAAAAATATTACGGAAGGTTTTAACTAATCCGGATAAGGATCCGCTGGTTCTTAACTCTACTTCCAAACACATCACAAAGTACAAGCAGAAAATTAAGTCCCAATTTCTTTGAATTTTTGCTGCGTCGAAAGCCGCCGTCCAAAGATCAGGAATAGATCGTGACTCAAACAACCAGATGAAAAGTCCGCCGCACAAAATGGAAATTCCCATCATAACTTTGAAACGTAGAAGAACAACTATCAAAGCCATTGCGGCAATTACAATATAAAAGACCGGGTCCATTGGAAATCCTTGGGAGCTGTTTTTATTGGATTCCATATTATAAAAGCCCCACCTACATTCCGCACGACCGTGCTTTATGTGAGTGGGCTTTTATAAGAGCGAAAAACCGCGAGATAGACCCGCGGTGTTAGCAAAACCAAGAAAAAAATTACTTGAGTGGCTTCAATTGTTTGAAGAAGTCATTGCCCTTGTCATCTACGAGAATAAAGGCTGGGAAGTCTTCAACTTCAATCTCGTAAACAGCCTCCATCCCGAGCTCAGGATATTCAATGCACTTAATACTCTTAATGGAAGCCGCAGACAAAGCAGCCGCGACCCCGCCAATTGTGCCAAGGTAAAATCCTCCATGCTTCTTACAAGCATCTGTAACAGCCTGCGTTCTGTTACCCTTAGCGATCATGACGAATGAACCGCCGGCGGCCATGAACGGATCGGCATATGGATCCATGCGGTTTGCCGTTGTCGGGCCCATGGCTCCGCAGGCATATCCTTCAGGTGTCTTAGCGGGGCCGGCATAGAGGACTGGGTGATTTTTAATGTAGTCAGGAAGCTCTTCGCCGTTATCTAAGCGTTCTTTCAATTTAGCATGAGCAATATCACGAGCAACAATGATCTTTCCAGTCATGGAAACACGGGTCGAAACCGGATATTTTGATAGTTCTTTTCGGATTTCTTCCATTGGCTTGTTCAAATCAATTTGAACCCCAGTGTCCGATCCTTCCTGCTTGTATTCTTCAGGAATTAGATCTTCAGGATGTTCATCTAATTTTTCAATGAACAAGCCCTCTGCCGTAATTTTGCACTTAACGTTTCGATCAGCGGAACAACTTACACCAATACCGATTGGACAGCTGGCACCGTGGCGAGGCAAACGAATAACTCGAATATCATGAGCAAGATACTTTCCGCCAAATTGCGCACCTAAACCAATATTGTTTGTCATCTCTAAGAGCTTCTCTTCCAATTCGAGATCTCGAAAAGCTCTGCCAGTCGCATCGCCAGTGGTTGGAAGAGTGTCATAAAAATGAGTAGAAGCAAGCTTGACAGTCAGCATTGTCTTTTCGGCTGAGGTCCCACCTACTACGATAGCAATATGGTAAGGAGGGCAAGCTGCCGTTCCGAGATCTTTAATTTGATCCATCAGGAAAGGAATTAAAGCATCTGGGTTGAGAATTGCCTTTGTTTTCTGGAACAAATAAGATTTGTTTGCAGAACCGCCACCTTTCACGACGCAAAGAAAGTTATACTCCATGCCTTCAACAGCTTCGATATCAACCTGAGCAGGAAGATTGCAGCGAGTATTAACCTCTTTATACATGGTCAAAGGGGCATTTTGAGAATAACGTAATGCCTCTGTCGTGTATGTATCGTATACACCTTTGTTGATAGCTTCAGCATCATCGAAACCAGTCCAAACCTGCTGACCCTTTTCGCCATGGATGATTGCAGTGCCGGTATCCTGACAAATCGGCAAAATACGATTTGCAGAAATCTGTGCGTTTCTCAGCATAGTTACTGCCACATATTTGTCGTTATCAGAAGCCTCAGGATCATGAAGAATCTTAGCAACAGATTCGTTATGAGATCTTCTTAAAAGAAAGTTTACGTCTTTGAAAGCTTGATGAATCAGAGTAACTAGACCTTCTTTTTCAATCTTAAGAATAGGTTTTCCTTCAAATTCACCAAGGGAGACATATTTATCTGTTAACCGATAATATTCAGTTTTATCTTCTCCCATTTGGAACATTGGAGCATAGTTGAAGGATGGGGTTTCTGCCATGCAAATCTCCTTATTTGGTTTCTCATGATTAACTGTGACCGTAAAGATACACCGATTATATAAACAAATGTAAAAACTTTAATCAATAGTTAATATAAACACTTAGAAGATTCGGATGATAAAAAAAGTTTTGTTGTTATAAATGTTTTTAATAAACAAATATAATCAAATGGTTATATTATTTTTCTTAATATTCTGAACTTATCTAATAGCCTATTTAAGTCATGTATAGAAAGAAAAGATAATAAGGGGAATTACTTATATTGTTATAAGAAAACAACAATGTATAAAGCAAAAACCCTCGGAGCCTTCATGACTTCGAGGGTCTTTATTTTAGATTGAGCCCGGAGGCTACCTACTTTCGCAAGAAATACAACTCACTATCATCGGCGTGGAGGCGTTTCACTGTCCTGTTCGGGATGGGAAGGAGTGGTTCCACCCTGCTATGGCCTCCGGGCTTTAACTTGT
>SKEB01000414.1_pt1 | contig 38462 bp, 37 predicted proteins | sample 4826561 | NCBI WGS metagenome assembly SKEB01 (sample SAMN11008820, study PRJNA524170) | human gut metagenome | biome: Human fecal sample; material: Feces; isolation source: fecal sample from pouch patient p17 | host: Homo sapiens | place: Israel: Tel-Aviv | collected 2016-03-29
CCCCCACCACACTTCTGCAGGCGGAAGCCGAGGGCAGGCATGCACGCCCCCGCCCCGCCCGGGAGAGAGGGAAACACGGCCAGGCCAGCCAAGAGGCTCAACAGCCACCAGCCAGCCCTGCCGCTGTTTACTCATTCCATTATGCGCCCCCACGTAAGCCAGTTCGATATCTTTGGCAAAGTCGCTTTCAGATCAAGCTGATACCAAAACACGTGACCAGGCTCACATTATTCCTGTACTTTGTCTTCGACACGCTACAGCTACTGATGCCCCGCTTCTGAATTACTGGGTTTCCAATGATCACCGATCATCTTGTCTCTTTCTGTCCTGGAGTATTGGTAAAAAGCAGCTCCGCTACGTCGCCGAGTCCGTAACGACTGGCCGGGTTTGCGAAAAGCAAGATTCAGCCGCCTTCTTGCGTTACCATGAAAACCCCTTCGGCACTTCGGCACTTCTGCGGTCTCAATAGGCCGTATGCAAAGGACTGAAGTGCGCAAAAGAAGGTCTAATATACGGGAGTAGAGGAGGCCGATTGGCTGGTATGGAGGTGATGGACCATATCACGCCATCCAATACCTTTCGCTTCCCGCAGCACCAACCGGTGGCTACAAGCCGCCCTGTTAGGATGTTGAGGATCAGCCATGCATTTCACAGTAGACAACCTTGAAGAGGTATTTCCCCTGGCAGAATTCATAGCCGATTCCTTCGGTCCCATGGCCGAGATTGTGGTGCATGACATCACCCACCCGGAGAATTCCATCGTCTTCATCCGCAACGGGCAGCTCTCCGGACGCTCCCTGGGCGACGGGATTACGGATCAGACGCTCCAACTGGCCATACGGGCCGACCAGGACGGGGCCGACTTCGTCTCCGACTACCGTGGGCGCCGCCTGAACAAGCATGAGTTCCGCGTCTCCTCCTACCTGATCCGCAACCAGGAGCAGACCGTCATTGGCCTGCTCTGCATCAGCATCAACATCACCGAGCTGCAGCAGGCGGCGCATGTGCTGCAGACCCTGTCCTCGATCGATTCCGACGATGTGCAGATCTCCACCGAGACCTCCCGCCGCCACGTGAGCGAGGAGCCTGCCGAGAACATCCGCAGGATCACCAGGGATGAGGTTCGCCAGTTCAACATCCCCATGGACAAGCTGACCAAGCAGGACAGGCTGGACATCATCCGCAACATCAAGGACCGGGGCATCTTCCTCATCAAGGGCGCGGTGGGCATCGTCGCCCCCGAGCTCAAGATTTCGATCCCCACCCTCTACCGATACCTGCAGGCCCTCAAATAGGGTCTAAAAAGTAAAACCTCCGGCGGCAGGAGAGGGGGGTATATTTCTGTGCCGCCGGAGGAGCTTTACAGCACGGCCGCCGCCACTGGCGACAACCGGAACGTGGCCACACATACAGACCACGCAAGTATTGCATAGGTAAAACAGGGAGACCACAGTTTCCTCAAGCTGCGGTGCATTGCAGATTCAGCCAGGCTAGTTACGTGCCCTCATTGGCCTAGGCCTTTCTTCATGCTATCACCTCTTCAAGGATGCATCAGGTACTCCCGTTTCTGGCAGGTCCCCCGACCTGTTGCTAAGAGCAAATTATCACAAGGTCCCGGACATGCTCAACACTCCGTTCGCCATCCGCCATGACAACCGGCATTGCAGGCGCCAGACAGTGCGCAATTGAGCGGATACGACCACTACGAATGAGCCTGAACAGAAAACCTCAGCTGGGTTGGTAACAATAATTTATTACCTGAATTTCCGCTAGGGGAATCATGGATAATTCAGCAGGTTGGTTGGCTGCCAATCGCAGACCGAGAACTGTCCTTGTATGGAAGATAGGGGAGAGGGGAAAATCCAGGTGGGCGATGCAGGAATCGAACCTGCGACCCCTTCGGTGTGAACGAAGTGCGCTAGCCGCTGCGCCAATCGCCCGGATTGGGAAAGACCACCGAAGTGATCCTCGTGGGCGATACTGGATTCGAACCAGTGACCCCTTCCGTGTCAGGGAAGTGCGCTACCTCTGCGCCAACCGCCCGGGTCATTCTCGTTTCGAGAGAGAGGTGGGTACGAGAGTCGAACTCGTCTATACGGCTTTGCAGGCCGCTGCCTAACCGCTTGGCTAACCCACCGTATTGGTTAAACTGCTCGAAACCTCGAGCGGGCAACGGGACTCGGACCCGCGGTCTCGACCTTGGCAAGGTCGCGCTTTACCAACTAAGCTATGCCCGCACATTCAACCTTCACCGTGGTGGTGACTGCCGAAGCACGTTGCACTACTGTAGCGTAGACCCCCGCACTTGGCAAAAAGCGCGTGTCGCCGCGTCATAGAGCCACCCTCCGCTGATGGCAAAGCCGCGCAATACAAGGCTTCCTACCGGTAGGGTGAGAGGTATGAGTGAAGAAGCCAGGCAGCACTGCACCATGGTGGCCGCCTTCGATGGCTGGAACGATGCGTGCTCAGCCTCGACCAACGTCATCCGCCACCTGTTGAACGTCTACGAGTCCCACGAGATCGGCAGCATTCCGGGCGACGGGTTCTACGACTACCAGATGTCACGACCCATGCTCTGCCATGTGCAGGGTCGGCGGCGGATCATTTGGCCCTCTGCCAAGATCTACCGGGTGCAGATTGATGACACCCACACCCTCCTGCTGGAGATGGGCCCGGAGCCCAACTACCACTGGAGCGACTTCTGCCGGCGCAGCATCCACTGGGCCGAAGACGATGAGGCCGAGGCCATCATCACCCTGGGCGCCATGTTCGCCGACTGCCCCCACACCAGGCCCCTGCCCATTGACGATCTTGCCGGCGACCAGCCCAAGACCGACACCGACGGCCACTCCGGCCCCATAGGCATCCCCACCGTCCTGGATGCCCTGGCCACCCAGGACGGCTACAGCACCGAGTCCATCTGGGTCTCCGTGCCCCAGTACCTGGGCAGCGACGAGTGCGCCCAGGGCACCCTGCAGCTGCTGCAAAGGCTCTCGGCCATGCTGGGCGTCCACCTGGACGAGGGGGAGCTGCCCCGCAAGGCCGCCGAGTGGAAGGCCCAGGCCGGCATGCTGCTGCGCTGCAACGACGACCTGGCCAACTACGTCCACCGTCTGGAGATGGATGTCGACCAGGCCCAGGTGGACGAGCCGGCCGCCGAAGAGCTGGTCCGGGAAGCCGAGGATTACCTGCGCTCCATGGGCAACAAAGGCCCCTCCTTGTCTGAGTGACGACCTAGGCTGTGGCACGATAACCATGTCCAGCCTGCACCCTGTAACGCGGGCTCCGATAGCAAGGACGGCATTCATGACACAGTCGAGCATCTCCATCATCGTCAAGGGCGAACGGAAGGAGGTGGCGGCGGATCAGACTGGCGTCCAGCTTTTTGCTGACGACAAGGACATCATCGCCGTCGACCTCAACGGGCAGCCACGCGACCTCTACACACCCCTGCACGAGGGCGACAAGGTCGAGCCCATCACCCTGGAGAGCGACCAGGGGCTGGCCATCATGCGACACTCGGCCACCCACGTCATGGCCCAGGCCGTCCAGGAGATCCGCCCGGACGCCAAGCTGGGCATCGGCCCGGTCATCAAGGACGGCTTCTACTACGACTTCGACGTGGACAAGCCCTTCACCCCCGACGACCTCAAGCAGATCGAGCAGCGGATGAAGCGGATCATCAAGTCCTCCCAGAGCTTCCGCCGGCGCGTGGTCACCGAGGAGGAGGCCCGCAAGGAGGAGGCCGACCAGCCCTACAAGCTGGAGCTGATCGGGGCCAAGGAGGCCGAGATCAACAGCGAGGAGGCCACCGAGGTGGCCACCGGCGGCGAGCTGACCATGTATGACAACCTGGACCGCGAGGGCAACACGGTCTGGAAGGACCTCTGCCGGGGCCCCCACCTGCCCAACACCCGCTACATCCGCTCCTTCAAGCTCATGCGCACGGCCGCTGCCTACTGGCGCGGGGACGAGAAAAACCCCATGCTCCAGCGCATCTACGGCACCGCCTGGGCCAACAAGGATGATATGAAGGCCTACACCGCCCGCCTGGAGGAGGCCGCCCGCCGCGACCACCGCAAGCTGGGCGCCGAGATGGACCTCTTCTCCTTCCCGGACGAGATCGGGCCCGGCCTGCCCGTCTTCCACCCCAAGGGCGCGGCTGTCATCAACGCCATGGAGGACTACTCCCGGCAGATGCACCGGCGCAACGGCTACTCCTTCGTGCAGACCCCGCACATCACCAAGGGCCACCTCTACGAGATCTCGGGCCACCTGCAGTGGTACAAGGACGGCATGTACCCGCCCATGCACCTGGACGAGGAGAAGGACGCCAACGGCAAGGTCACCCGCCAGGGCTTCGACTACTACCTGAAGCCCATGAACTGCCCCATGCACAACCTGATCTTCAAGTCCCGCCAGCGCTCCTACAAGGAGCTGCCCCTGCGGCTGTTCGAGTTCGGCACCGTCTATCGCTACGAGAAGTCCGGCGAGGTCCACGGCCTGACCCGTGTGCGCGGCCTGACCCAGGACGACTCCCACATCTACTGCACCCGGGACCAGATGAAGGAGGAGCTGACCAACCTGCTCCAGTTCGTGCTCAAGGTCTTGAAGGACTTCGGCCTCAACGACTTCTACCTGGAACTGTCCACCAAGGATCCCAACAAGTTCGTCGGCTCCGACGAGGTCTGGGAGGAGGCCACCAACACCCTGGCCGAGGTGGCCAAGGACTCCGGGCTGGAACTGGTCGACGACCCCGAGGGCGCCGCCTTCTACGGGCCCAAGATCTCCGTGCAGGCCCGCGATGCCATCGGGCGCACCTGGCAGGTTTCCACCATTCAGCTGGACTTCAACCTGCCCGAGCGCTTCCAGCTGGAGTACATCGCCGCCGACGGCTCCCACCAGCGGCCGGTCATGATCCACCGGGCCCTCTTCGGCTCCATCGAGCGCTTCTTCGCCATCCTGCTGGAGCACTACGCCGGCGCCTTCCCGGCCTGGCTGGCCCCGGTCCAGGTGCAGGCCGTGCCCGTAGCCGACGAGTTCGCCCCCCACCTGGAGCACCTGCTGGACCAGCTGCGCGACGACATGGTCCGCTGCGAGATCGACCGCTCCGACGACCGCTTCGGCAAGAAGATCCGCAATGCGGCCAAGTCCAAGGCCCCCTTCATCCTGATCGCCGGCGAGGAAGACGTCTCCAAGACCGCGGTCTCCTTCCGCTTCCGCGACGGCAGCCAGCTCAACGGCGTGCCCGTGGAGCAGGCCCGCGCCTGGATCAACGAGGCCATCAAGGTCCGTGCCCAGATCAACTCGGCGGACGACTTCCGAGCAAACACCTCCTGCAGTCAGGACTGACCAATGTTCGAGCATCTACGACGCCCCTGGAAGCGCATCATCGCCCCCATCGCCCGCGGCCTGGTTCGTCTGGGCGTGAGCGCCAACGGTGTCACCATCAGCGGAGCCGTAGGCACCACCCTGGTTGCCATCGTGACCGGGTTCACCGGCTGGCTCCTGCCCGGGGCCATCGTCCTGGCCATCCTGGTGGCCTTCGACTCCCTGGATGGGTCCGTGGCCGCGCTGACCGGCGGTGGCACCCAGTTCGGGGGCTTCCTGGACTCCACCCTTGACCGGATAGCCGACTGGGCCGTCCTGACCGGGGTCATCATCTACCTGCGCCGCCACGAGCTGGCCTGGGTGGCCGACGGCAGCCATCAGGGTCCCGACATCTGGGCCCAGGTGGGCATGGCTGCAGCCCTCTTCGCCATCATGACCTCCTTCGTTACCTCCTACGCCCGGGCCCGCGCTGAGGCCGAGGGCTTCGAGGCCAAGAACGGCATTGCCACCAGGTCCGACCGGCTGGTCATCATCCTGGTGGGCATGGCCCTGACCGGTGCCGGGCTGCCCTTGGCAGTGCTCAGCTGCTTCCTGGTCCTGCTGGCCCTGCTGGGCATCGTCACCGTCTGGCAGCGGATCAGCCACGTCGCCAAGGACATGGGCCGCAACCCGCAGCCTGCCAATCCCAACCACGAGTGAGCCTATGCCGGACCGACTGCTCATCTTTCTGGCGCAGCACGCGCGTCTGGTGCCAGAGGGGCTGCTGCGCGGCCTCTTCCTGGCGGCAGCCGACCTCTGCTGGCTGTTCCGGATAGGCGGCGTCAGACAGCTGGAGCGCAACCTGGCCCATGTCATGCCGGAGGCCGACCGTCGCAGCCTGCGGCGCACCTCACGCCAGGGCATGCGCTCCTACTTCGTCTACTTCGTCGAGGCTCTGACCGTGGGCGCCCGCACCAAGGAGCAGCTGCTGGCGCGCATACACGGCGGCGGCAGCGCCTACCCGGCTCCGGCCAAGACCGACATCAGCCTGCGTTCCCTGCCCATCGGCATGGGCCACCAGGGCAACTGGGACTACGCGGGCTTCTGGGCCTGCTCCACGGTCGGCCAGGTCACCACGGTCGCCGAGCGGCTGAGGGACCAGGGCATGCTCAACACCTTTGCAGACATCCGTCGCCGTCTAGGCATGAACATCCTGCTGACCGGCGAGCCGGACATCACCGGCCGTCTGACGACCCTGCTGCGGAAGCCTGACCAGGTGGTGCCCCTGCTGGCCGACCGTGATCTGAGCCGCCGAGGCGTCTTCGTCAAGGCCTTCGACTCCTGGATTCGCGTGGCTGCCGGACCTGCCGTCATCGCCTTGGATGCCCGTCTGCCCCTGTATACCGTGAACATGCACAGGGAAAAGCTGACGGGGGAGCGCCGTCGGCAGGCCAAGGCCCCCTACGGCTATGTCTGCCAGGTGGACGGGCCCATCCCCATCGAGCCATACCTGGACATGCCCCGGGAGCAGGCCATCAACGACCTGACCCAGGCCTGGGTGGACCAGTGGGCCCAGGGCATTCGCGAGCATCCCGAGGACTGGCACATGCTCCAGCCGATTTTCCTCGAGGATCTGGATCTTTCCCGGATGCACGACCTGCCGGACTTCATCCTGGCCCAGGCATCCGAGAACAAGGGAGGTGACGGGCATGAAGGCACCCGAACAAATGCCTGAACGGGAGCCGGAGCGGGCCGCCATCAAGGCGCCTCTGCGGGTGGGGATCATCTCGCCCTACTCCTTCGAGACCCCGGGCGGCGTCCAACTGCACATCCGCGACTTCGCCAGGCATCTTATGGAGCGCGGCCACCAGGTGCAGGTTCTGGCCCCGGGGCGGCGCACCCAGGACATGCCCCTCTGGGTGCATACCACCGGCTCCTCCTTCTCCATTCCCTACAACGGATCCGTGGCCAACCTGAGCTACTTCGGCGTGGCCGGCCACAAGACCCGGCAGTGGGTCAGACAGGGCCACTTCGACATCCTGCACCTGCACGAGCCCGAGGTGCCCTCCCTGAGCCACAAGCCCCTGCGGCCAGGATTCATTCCCTGCCCCTATGTGGCCACCTTCCATGCGGCTTTCGATTCGACCCCGCTGGCCCTGAGGCTGACCAGACGCTACCTGCGCCGATACCTGGCCAACATCAGCCAGGCCATCTTCGTCAGCCCCTCGGCCATGCAGAACGCCCAGAATCTGCTGGAGCCGGGCATACCCAGCCAGATCATCCCCAACGGCATCGAGACCAGAGCCCTGCGCAATGCCAAGCCGCGCCCGGAATGGCAGGGGAGCGAGCGGGAACCCACCATCGGATTCCTGGGCCGGATGAAGGAGGAACGCAAGGGGTTCAGGATTCTGGCCCAGGCCGCACCCGCCATTCTTCGGCGCGTGCCCGGAGCCCGCTTCCTCTGTGCCGGTGACGGCCAAACGGAGGCGCGGGAGATACTCGAAGCCGTCGATCCCGGACTGGCCCGGCACTTCACCTTCCTGGGCCGGATCAGCGACGAGGACAAGGCCTCCTTCTACCACAGCCTGGGCCTGTATGTGGCCCCGCAGACCGGGGGAGAGAGCTTTGGCATCGTGCTGGTCGAAGCCATGGCGGCAGGCTGCCCGGTGGTGGCCTCGAACCTGCCAGCCTTCAAGGATGTCTCCCAGAACGGCCACAGCGCACGTCTGTTCGCCAATGAAGACCCCCAGGACTGCGCCCGGGTGGTCCTTGAACTGCTGGACGACCGACCCACGCGCCTGGATCTGGCCTCGTGCGGAATGCGCCGGGCCAGCGACTACGACTGGGAGCGGGTCACCGACCAGGTTCTGGATGTCTATGCCCGTGCCCTGGCGGCCCGGCCCGATCATCGCCGTGGCCTGCTGGGCAGACTGGTGGGCCGGAAGGCTGGTTCTCCTTACGATGAAGCCCCCACGAACGGGCCTGAAAACTCGTAAAATTGTCGAAGAGCGGAACTAGAATTCCGTTCGTTTACGCATTCGTACCGTCAGGAGACATATGTCAGGGCATTCGAAGTGGGCGACCACCAAGCACAAGAAAGCAGCCATCGACGCCAAGCGTGGCAAGCTCTTCGCCAAGCTGATCAAGAACATCGAGATCGCTGCCCGCACCGGCGGCGGTGACCCCGACGGCAACCCCACCCTCTACGACGCCATCGTCAAGGCCAAGAAGTCCTCCGTGCCCGCAGACAACATCACCAGGGCCGTCAAGCGCGGCTCGGGCGAGGAGGCCGGAGCGGCCAACTACGAGACCATCGTCTACGAGGGCTACGCTCCCGCTGGCGTGGGCATCATCATCGAGTGCCTGACCGACAACCGCAACCGCGCGGCCGCCGAGGTCCGTTCCACCCTGACCAAGGGCGGCGGCTCCCTGGCCCAGAACGGGTCGGTCAGCTTCAACTTCGAGCGCAAGGGTCAGATCATCGTCCCCTCGGAGGGACTGGACTACGATACGGTCTTCGAGAAGGCCGCCGAGGCCGGCGCCGAGGACGTGCAGGACAACGGCGAGAGCTACACCGTGCTGACTGCCCCCGGCGACATGGTCACCGTCCGCAAGGCCCTGCAGGACGCGGGCATGGACTACGACTCCGCCGACCTGGTCCTCAACCCCAAGAGCGAGGTCACCCTGGACCTGGACTCCGCCCGCAAGGTCTCCAAGCTGATCGACAACCTGGACGACCTGGACGACGTGCAGGAGATCTACAGCAACTGGACTGCGCCCGACGAGGTCATGGCCCAGTTGGACGACGAGTGACCCTATGATCGTTCTCGGCGTCGACCCGGGGCTCACCCGATGCGGCGTTGGCGTCATTGAAGCCGGTGCATCGCGCCGGCTTTCCTTTGTTCATGTGGACGTCGTGCGCTCAGACCCCGAACAGAGCCAGGACCTGCGTCTGCTGGCCATCTACCAAGGGCTGACGGCCGCCTTGGACCGTTTCAGCCCCGACGTGGTATCCATCGAGCGGGTCTTTGCCCAGTCCAATCACAACACCGTGCTGGGAACCGCCCAGGCGGCCGGACTGGCCATGCTGGGGGCGGCACAGCGAAGCATTCCCGTGGCCTTGCACACACCCACCGAGGCGAAGATGGCCGTGACCGGCAATGGCCAGGCCGACAAGATTCAGGTGCAGCGGATGGTGGCCCGCATTCTCGGACTCAACCAGCTGCCCAAACCAGCCGATGCCGCCGACGCTCTGGCCCAAGCCATCTGCCACGCCCTAAGGCCCGCCGGAGCCATCCAGGGCGGGGAGCGCGAGGAGCATCTGACCCAGGCCCAACGTCAGTGGGCCCAGGCCTCTGCCAAGTACGGCAGGCACCGGGGAGTCCAGCGAGACATGTAAGCTGATTCGAACAGACGTTCGAATTCCATCGAGGGGTGATCAAGTGCTGGCAATGCTGACCGGGCGGGTGGCCGCCATCGAAACAGGCTCTGCCGTCATCGATGTTTCGGGAGTGGGTTTCGAGGTGCGCATGCCCCAGTCGGACCTGGCCTCCATGCGGGCCGAGTCCACGGTCACCGTCTACACCGCCCTCTCCCTGACCCAGGACGCGCTGACCCTCTACGGATTCCTCAGCCGCACCTCCAAATCCCTCTTCGCACAGCTGCAGAAGGTCAGCGGCATCGGGCCCCGCGTGGCCCTGTCCATCCTCGCCACCCTGAACTCGGACCAGCTGGCCCAGGCCGTGGCCGACGGCGATGCTGCGGCCCTGTCCCGGGCGCCTGGCCTGGGCAAGAAGGGCGCTCAGAAGATCATCCTCGAACTCTCCGGCAAGCTGGATCTGGATGCCGGCACAGGCAAGCAGGGACCCGCCCAGACCGACGATGGCGCCCATCAGGTGGTGGAGGGGCTGATCTCCCTGGGTTGGCTGCAGCGTGACGCCGAGCAGGCCGTGGAGCAGACCTGCAGCGAGGGCGGCTACTCCCTGCCCCTGCAGTCGGCCGACATTCCCAAGGTGCTCAAGCAGGCCCTGACCCGGCTGGACAGGAGGCGCTGACCCATGGCTGACAAGCAGATGTCTACGGGATACATCGACTCCCAGAATGGCGATGCCCAGGAGGAATCCCTGCGGATGGTCTCGGCCCGACCCATCGAAGGCGAGCCGGTCAGCGACGAGGAGCTGCGTCCGGAAACCCTGGACGGGTTCATCGGCCAGCCCCGGCTCAAGGCCCAGCTGGGACTCTTCCTGAAGGCCGCCAAAAAGCGTGACGTGGCCCCGGATCACATCCTGCTGGCAGGCCCTCCAGGCCTGGGCAAGACCACCCTGGCCATGATCGTCGCCCACGAGCTGGAGGTGCCCATCAGGGTCACTTCGGGCCCGGCCGTCCAGCATGCCGGCGACCTGGCCTCCATCCTGAGCTCACTGGAGGCCGGCGAGGTGCTCTTCATCGACGAGATCCACCGTCTGCCCAGGGCCGCCGAGGAGCTCCTCTACATCGCCATGGAGGATTTCCGGGTGGATGTCATGGTGGGCAAGGGCCCAGGCGCATCCTCCATTCCGCTGACCCTGCCCAGGTTCACGGTCATCGGCGCCACCACCCGTGAGGGCATGCTGCCCTCGCCCCTTCGGGCCCGCTTCGGCTTCACCGCCCATCTGGACTTCTACCCGGAGGAGGAGCTGGAGAAGCTGGTCGAGCGGTCGGCCAGGGTCCTGGGCATCGTTCTGCAGGATGATGCTGCCCATCAACTGGCCCTCCGCTCCCGTGGCACGCCCAGGATCGCCAACCGCCTCCTGCGCCGTGTGCGCGACTGGGCCATAGTCCACGATCTTGACCAGGTCGGCCCTGACGACGTCAAGCAGGCCCTGGCCCTCTACCAGATCGACTCCGAGGGGCTGGACCGCCTGGATCTGGCCGTCCTCAAAGCCATCGTCAACAGTTTCGACGGTGGACCCGTGGGCCTGAACAACCTGGCCGCCATGGTGGGCGAGGAGGCCGAGACGGTGGAGACGGTCTGTGAGCCCTACCTGGTGCGTGAGGGCTTCCTGGTACGCACTCCAAAGGGGCGTGTGGCCACCTCCAAGGCCTGGGAGCACCTGGGCCGCAAACCGCCCGAGGATGTCATGAAGCTGTTCTAGACTGGGGTCTTCGCAGCAATGCATAGCGCCGTTTGATACCCGTCGAAACAAGGAGTGGAAACAACCATGGGATCCATGATTTTCATGATCGTCATCATCGCCCTGATGATCGCCATGATGTGGGGAAGCTCCCGCAAGAGCAAACAGCAGCAGGCCGCCGTCCAGGACTTTCGCCAGTCCCTGCAGCCCGGTGACGAGGTAGCCACCACCACCGGCCTTCTGGGCAAGGTAGTCTCCGTGGACCTGGAGAAGGAGCAGGTGGTCATCGACTCCGAGGGATCGCAGTCCCGCTGGCGCATCCAGGCCATCACCAAGCCCCCGATCGTCCCCGCCTATATCCACGACGACGAGGTTGACGAAAACGGCAACCCCCTGCCCGAGAATACGGATGTCCCCGCCGAGGTCACCGACTCTGAAGACACCGCCGCCGACGATGCTGCCACAGAGGACCCTGCCGCCTCCGAGGGCAAGGATGAGGCCAAATCCAGATCGGATTCCGAGCCGGAGCCGGAAGACGAACCAGACAAGGCCGAGACTGAGGATGAGGAAAAGTCCGATGAGGCTGACGAATCGGAGGCGTCCAAGGATTCCAAGGATTCGGATTCGACTCCCGCCAAGTCCTGAACATCATGCGCGCGCCACACCCTCCGTCAGGCTGACTCCGAACGGAAACGCGGCGCGCGTATGATGGCCCCGGCAACCACTTCCAAGGAGCAAAACAGAAAGAAGATCATGGCTCAATCGGACGATATCAAGGTTGGAGAACTTAAGCAGGTGGGCGATGACGACGCCGCTTATCTGATCTCATTGATCCGTACCATTCCGGACTTTCCCAAGAAGGGGATCCTTTTCAGGGACTTCATCCCGGCCATGTCGGATCCCAGAGGATTGGCCATCATCCTCGACGCCATGAAGCGCACCCTGCCCGTCAAGCCGGAAGACTTCGACCTGGTGGCCGGGTTGGAGGCACGCGGCTTTCTGATCGGCCCTCAGCTGGCCTGCGACCTGGGCAAGGGATTCCTGCCCATGCGCAAGGCCGGCAAGCTCCCCGATCCCACCTACAGCCAGGAATACGCCCTCGAATACGGCAACGCCCGCATCGAAATCGAGCAGGGCTCCCTGAGCCAAGGCCAGCGGGTCCTGATCGTCGACGACCTGATCGCCACCGGCGGTTCCGCACAGGCAGCTGCGCGTCTGGTGGAGCAGGCTGGAGGCCAGGTGGCCGGTTTCAGCTTCGTCATGGAGCTCAACGGTCTGGACGGCCGCAAGGCCCTGGGCGCCTACCCGGTGACCTGCCTGATGAACATGCCCGCCTGAGCACGATTGGGGGACCTTCACCATGGATTTGTACGAATACCAGGCCAGGCAGCTGCTCGCTGAACATGGCATCTCCCAGCCCAGGGCCGTCTATGCCTCAACCGCTGAAGAGGCCGGCCAGGCAGCCGACGTCATCGGCTATCCCTGCATGATCAAGGGCCAGGCCACCATCGGCCACCGAGGACAGGCCGGAGCCGTCAAGCGAGCCGAGAATCACGAGCAGGCCGTGGCTCTGGCCCAGGCCATCCTGACCATGAACATCGACGGCCACCCGGTCAGCGGGATCCTGGTCACCGAGGCCCGCAACATTCTGCACGAGTACTACCTGTCCATCTCAGTGGACCGCGCCTCCCGGGACTACGATGTCCTGGCCACGGCCAGCGGCGGCACCGAGGTGGAGACCATCGCCCGCGAGCACCCCGAATCGGTCCGGCGCCTGCACATCGGCCCCTTGGAGGATTTCGACAGGCAGGCCGCCCGCACCATGGCCGAGCGCATCGGCTTCTACCACGCGGATCTGGAGCAGGCTGCGCAGATACTTCTGGGCATGTGGCACACCTTCCAGGACAGCGATGCGACCCTGGTCGAGATCAACCCCCTGGCCAAGGTGGGCGACCCGGACGACGAGGCCACCAAGCACCTGGATGCCCTCGATGCCAAGATTTCCCTGGACGGGAACGCAGCCTTCCGGCACGACGGCTGGAAGCGGTTCACGGACCCGGCGCAGGTCGACCCGCTGGAAGCCAAGGCCAAGGCCGCAGGCCTGCACTACGTCCATCTGGACGGCCAGGTGGGCGTCATCGGCAACGGCGCAGGACTGGTCATGAGCTCCTTGGATGCGGTCGCCGGGTCGGGACGCCGACAGGGCGTTCCTGTTGGACCCGCCAACTTCCTTGACATCGGCGGCGGCGCCTCGCCTGAGGTCATGCGCACCAGCCTGGACGTGGTCCTCTCCGACCCCCAGGTACGTTCGGTCATGGTCAACGTCTACGGGGGCATCACCTCCTGCCAGCAGGTGGCCCAGGGCATCCTGGCCGCCGTGAACGCTGCGGGCGAGCAAGATCAGGACGACGACCGGCCCATCGTGGTCCGCTTCGACGGCAATGAGGCTGCCGAGGGACTGGATCTGCTGGCCAAGGCCCAACAGCCTCGGCTCAAGGTGGCCCGCACCATGGAGGAGGCGGCAGACCAGGCCGTGGCCCTGGCCGCTCAGGCAGGAAAGGAGACGGGACGATGACCCTCTTCATTGAAGACGGCGCCCCCGTCATGGTTCAAGGCATGACCGGTCACCAGGGCATGGTCCACACGGCCCACATGATGGCGGCAGGCACCAACATCCTGGCCGGGGTCAACGCCCGCAAGGCCGGAATGACGGTAGACTTCGACGGTCCGGACGGCCAGGCCCGTCATGTGCCCGTATACGCCGACTGCGCAGCAGCCCGTCAGGCGACCGGAGCCCGCACCTCCGTGGTCTTCGTGCCACCCAGATTCGCCAAGGATGCCATGGTCGAGGCCATCGAGGCCGGCATCACCCTGATCGTGGTCATCACGGAGGGCATTCCCGTGGCCGATACCGCTTACTGCGTGGCCCTGGCCAGGGAACGAGGCTGCCGCATCGTCGGCCCCAACTGCCCGGGGCTGATGACCATGTCCGACCAGCCCAACGGCGTCGGCGCAGACCTGGGCATCATCCCGCAGGGCATCGCCGGTCGCGGCCCGCTGGGGCTGGTCTCCAAGTCCGGCACCCTGACCTACCAGCTCATGGGGGAGTTGTCCTCCATCGGCTTCACCGCCTGCCTGGGCATCGGCGGCGACCCCATTGTGGGCACCACCATGCTGGAGGCGCTGCAGGCCTTCAACCGCGATCCTGAAACCAAGGCCTGCGTCATGATCGGCGAGATCGGCGGCTCGGCTGAGCAGGAGGCTGCCCACTGGGCCTCCACCCACATGACCAAGCCCATCGTGGCCTATATCGCCGGCTTCACCGCCCCCGAAGGCAAGCAGATGGGCCACGCCGGAGCCATCATCTCGGGCGGCAAGGGCACGGCTGCAGACAAGAAGGAAGTGCTGGAGTCCGTCGGCATCAAGGTGGGCACCACACCCGGCGAGACCGCCCGGCTGACCCGCGACCTGTTGCGGGAGCATGCCATCATATGACCGACAGGGTGAAAGTATGGCTCCGGGGGGCCCTAGAGGCCTTCCTAGCCATACTTATCTTCACCGTCGCCCTCGGCGCCTGCATGGCCCTGCTCCTGCTCATCATTTCCATTGAGGAGGGCGGGCCATCACTGTCCATGGCCACTGTGGCCCTGACGGAGACCATCACCCTGCTCACCCAGGGCTGTGGATTCACGGCCGGGGCCCTGACCCTGACCATCATCCCCCTGCTGCTGACCGGCCTGCTGATCTGGATGATCCGCTCACTGGTCAGCCGACTGGGCATGTCCGTCGGCGGCTGCATCGCCGGCCTGGTCGTCTGGGTCCTTTTCAGCCTCATCCTCATGCAGGGCAGCCAGACCGTCCAGGTGGACACCACCCCGGTCATGCTTTTGCGGACCGGCCTGGTCTTCCTCTTGGGTTACAGCTGGGCCTGGGTCCGCTCTGAACCATTCCGCCAGGCTTTCACCAAACGAATCAAAGAGGCCGTGCCCGTTCAGGTTCGCAGGACCATTCGGCTTGGGCTCACGGCCGGATTGATCTTCTTGGCCGTCATGCTGGTCGCCGGCTTGATCGCCCTGATTGTATGGATCGCCCTCTATCACGGAGATGTGGGTCGTCTGTTCAAACTGACACGTATGGGCACCGCCTCAGCTGTAACCACTAGCCTGGCCTCCCTGGCCTGGCTGCCCAATCTGATCATCTGGGCAGCCTCCTGGCTCTTCGGAAGCGGTTTCAACATCGGCGGGTTGGCGACTTTCACCCTCTGGTCAGGACATGCCTCAAGTCTGCCATCACTGCCCCTCTTCGGGCTGTTCCCAGAGCCTGTCTCCCGGCAGGAGGTTCGTCTGCTCCTGCTCAACCTGCCTCTGCTGGCCGGAGTGGTTGCGGGCATTCTGCTGCTGACCGGACCATGGGGTGTCAGAATTCACGCCGCTGTGCGCCAAGCGGGACTGAAATCCCGAGATACCGCAGTCTGCTTCCTGATGGCAACCTTGGCCATGGCCCTGACCTGGCTGGTCACCCTGCTCGGTCTTGCCCTGCTTTTCCAACTCTCCAACGGGGCCCTGGGCCGCCAGCGACTTGCCGGAGTGGGCGTACCCATAGCCTCCTCCCTTCGCATGATCGGGATCTCCCTGGGGGTCGGCCTGCTGGGAGTATGGCTGCTGGCACTCGTCATCGCCGCCCTGATCATCATCAAGGACATCCTGATTGACTATCTGCGTCAGGCAGACACCAAGAAGACTTCCGCCAAGGCGGAAAACAAGGAAAAACACAACCAATCACGCGGTCAGGGGAGAAAGGAGTCCAAGGCAACCGACCGAGCAGACACACCACGACAGGTCTCGTCCACCCGCAGACCAGGCAAGTAGATCCGAAGGTGGCGGGGCGCCTCGGCATTCAAGCATAGGAGTAGGAGTTTCCATGGTCACCACGAATCGCACCATCAACCGAGCACTGGTCTCGGTCTACCACAAGCAGGGCCTTGAGGCCCTGGCATCGGCCTTCCGCCAGGCAGGCACCGAGGTCGTCTCCACCGGCAGCACCGCAAAGAAGCTGCAGGATCTGGGCGTCCAGGTCACCCCGGTGGAAAAGGTCACCGGTTTTCCCGAGAGCCTTGACGGCCGGGTCAAAACCCTGGATCCGCACATCCACGCCGGGCTGTTGGCCGACATGACCAACCCCGACCATGTCCAGCAACTCAAAGACTTGGGCATTGCCCCCTTCGACCTGGTGGTGGTCAACCTCTACCCCTTCGAGCAGACCGTCCTCGAGGGCGCCGACGCAGACCAGTGCCTGGAGCGTATCGACATTGGTGGCCCTGCCATGATTCGCGCCGCTGCCAAGAACCATGCCAGCGTGGCTGTCATCACCGACCCGGACGACTATGCCCTGGCCGCCGAGCGAATCGCCTCCGGCACCGGGTTCAGCCTGGCCGAGCGCGGACGTCTGGCTGCCAAAGCCTTCGCCCTGACCGCCTCCTACGACGCGGCCATCGCCGAGTGGACTGCACGCACATGGGTCGACGACAAGCAGGACAAGACCGAAGATCAGCAACCGGCCCCGGCACTGACTCGCACCTGGCGTCTGGCCAGCCAGCTGCGCTACGGGGAGAACCCCCACCAGAAGGCCGCCCTCTACCTGGACCCGCTGGACCGGGACGGCTTCGCTGCCGCAGAGCACCTGAGCGGGGCCAAGGAAATGAGCTACAACAACTATGTGGACGCTGACGCCGCCTGGCGCTCGGTCTGGGACTTCCCCGACCTGCCCGCAGTGGCCGTGGTCAAGCACTCCAACCCCTGCGGTCTGGCCGTGGGGGAGGACATCGCCCAGGCCCACCGCCGAGCCCACGCCTGCGACCCCATGAGCGCCTATGGCGGGGTCATCGCCGCCAACCGCACGGTCACCCTGACCATGGCCCAGCAGATCAAGCCGGTCTTCACCGAGGTGATTGTGGCGCCGGGCTATGAGCCCGAGGCCCTGGATCTGTTGCGGACCAAGAAGAACCTGCGGATCCTGGCTGTGGAACGCCGCCCGCGTCAGCGCCCGGTCATCCGTCAAATCGACGGGGGAGCCCTGGTGCAGACGCCCGACCTGATCGACGCCCCGGGAGACAATCCCTCCACCTGGCGTCTGGTCTCCGGCAGCCCCGCCGACCAGGCGACCATGGATGATCTGACCTTCGCCTGGCGGGCCATCCGCTCGGTCAAGTCCAACGCCGTGCTCCTGGCCAACCAGGGGGCCACCGTGGGCATCGGCATGGGCCAGGTCAACAGGGTGGACTCCAGCCACCTGGCGGTCGAGCGCGCCAACACCCTGGATGAGGGCCGTAACCGCGCCAAGGGCTCGGTGGCCGCATCCGACGCCTTCTTCCCCTTCGCAGATGGTCTGGAGTATCTGATCCAGTCCGGCATCCGGGCCGTGGTGCAGCCGGGAGGGTCCATCCGTGATCCCGAGGTGATCAAGGCCGCCCAGGACGCCGATCTGACCATGTATCTGACCGGAACCCGCCACTTCTTCCACTGATAAAACCAGACCCCGCGGTCGAATGTCGCCCTTCGGCAAATTCGTTGACCGCGGGGTCCAATGCAGTGATAAGCTGAATGAACTGACCAGCGATGATGCTGACTGGGACCCATAATCGAAGGAGATATTGTGACCTATCAGACAGTCAATCCTTTTAACAACCAACTGATCAAGACCTATCCAGATGCCACCGATGAAGATCTGGAAAACGCCCTGGCGCGCGGCCATGACCTCTACAAGACCTGGCGCAAGCAGGAGGGCCCCGGCGACCGTCCCGCTCAGCTGCACCAGGTGGCCAAGCTCTTCCGTCAGGATGAGGATGCTCTGGCAGCCAACCTGACCAGGGACATGGGCAAGCTGGGGGGCGAGGCCCGCGCCGAGGTGGAGCTGTGCGCAGACATCGCCGACTACTTCGCCGACCATGCCGAGGAGCTGCTGGCTCCCGTCCCCCTGGACAACCCCGCTGGCGATGCCTACTACGTCAAGCAGGCCACGGGCGTCCTGGTCATGGTGGAGCCTTGGAACTTCCCCTACTACCAGATCATGCGTGTATTCGCCCCCAACTTCATTCTGGGCAACCCCATGATCCTCAAGCACGCCTCCAACGTGCCCGGTTCGGCTGTGGCCTTCGAGGAGACCGTGACCAAGGCCGGAGCCCCGGAGGGCAGCCTGACCAACCTCTTCATCAATTATGACCAGGTGGATCGTGCCATCGCCGATCCACGCGTCTCTGGCGTGGCCCTGACCGGGTCGGAGCGCGGCGGCGCCTCCGTGGCCAAGTCGGCCGGAGCCCACCTGAAGAAGTCCTCCATGGAGCTGGGCGGCAACGACGTCTTCATCGTTCTGGACGATGCTGACTGGGATCTGCTCAAGAAGGTGGCCCCAGGCGCCAGGCTGACAAACGCCGGCCAGGTCTGCACCTCCTCCAAGCGTTTCATCGTCACGGAGAACCGCTACGACGACTTCGTCTCGCTCATCGTCGACGCCTTCTCGCACGCGGTTCTGGGCGATCCCAGCAACCCCGAAACCACGCTGGCCCCCATGTGCATGGTCTCCGCCCGCGACAACCTGGCCAAGCAGGTCGAAAAGGCTGTGGCCGGTGGAGCCAAGGTCGCCTACGGCAACAAGCCCTACGATTCGCCGGGGGCCTTCTTCACCCCGACCGTTCTGACGGACATTGACCGTGACAACCCCGTCTACAACCAGGAGATGTTCGGCCCCGTGGCCTCCATTTACAAGGTAGCCAACGAGGATGAAGCCATCGAACTGGCCAACGACTCCAGCTACGGCCTGGGCGGCGTGGTCTTCTCCTCGGATACCGAGCATGCTGATGCCCTGGCCCGTCGCATCGAGACCGGCATGACCTTCATCAACGGCGGTTGGGTGACCATGCCCGAGCTGCCCTTCGGCGGCATCAAGAACTCCGGCTACGGCCGCGAGCTCTACAGCCTGGGCTTCGACACCTTCGCCAACGAGCATCTGATCTTCCAGCACAAGAACTGATCGGACTGCTCTGACTTCTTGTTGAACCAGCGACCGTGCCATCATCGTCCAAGAGCGATGGCGGCACGGTCGCTTTGCGTCAGCAGCGCTGGTAGGCTCGAACCGACAGTGCAAGTGCAGAAGGCAGGAGAGCATGACAGACGCAGACAAGGCCGAAAATCCGGACCTCAAGCCTCCGCAGCCGCCCAAGACATCAGGTCGAGGCCATCCTTTCGTCTCGGAGGCTCACGAGGGCCGTCCAATCTGCGAGGACATCGTCTTTCTGGTAGTGCTGGTCGCCGCGCTCGTGGCCTTCTGCGGATACACATGGGCCGCGACTGGACTGGTGTCCGTCGCGGCCCTGGTGTGCGGCGCTCTGCGTCTGATCCTCAAGGATCGCAGTCCCTGGAAGGTGCGGTCAGTGCCCTTCGACGCCTTCATCAGCATCGCACTGGGCATTGGCCTTCTGGTCACCTACACCAGCATTCAGCTGATGCTGTGACCTCTTTTTGACTTTTCAGCTTTCAGTAGGCTTGTCTTCGGGTTGATTGTCACCGTCTTCGTTTTCAGAAGCAGTGTGAAGGGGCTCGACCTGCAGATCAGGAATGGTTCCTGCCTCAGCAGGGGCAACAGTGTCCTCTCCAGCATCAGTATTCTGACCTGCATCGGAATCGGATAGAGACGATACATCGACGGTCTGAGCATTGGTGTCTGCAGGGGCGACCGTGTCAGTTGTATCAGCAACAGGGGCTTGAACCGGAGCAGGAGATGCCTGGGCATTAGGGGCAAAAGCATCAGCTTGTGCTTGTGCCTGAGCATCTGCATCCATTTGTACAACTAGCTGCGCATCAGTAGCGGCACCCATGGCACGCATGGCCATGTTGTCGGTGATGATGCTGGTCATGATGATGACCAGGGCCACCAGAGAGGCAGCCAGCAGCGGGCAGATCCAGAAGAGCCAGAGCTGGGAGATCGGGCTGACAGCCATGTGCTTGGACTGGGCGAAGATGGCGATGCCCGTGGAGCGAGCCGGGTTCAGTCCCGAGCAGGTGATGGGGTAGGTGACCAGCACGCCGACGCCATAGGCCAGCCCGGTATAGAGTGCATGGTTGCGACGGGCGCGGCCGTCGGAGCGCAGGGTGGTGATGGCCGCAGCCACCACGATCATGCAGCCGATCAGCTCAACCACGATGGCCATGGGCGCCCCGAAGGCGATGTGCTGCTGACCCAGGGTGGCTGCAGCGGGTGATCCGCCGGCAAAACCGTTGACCGAGAACATGAGCCAGGTCCTGTCCGGCACGGATTTGCTGACCGGCACAAGGGCGACGGCGAGTGCACCGGCACCAATAGCGCCGATGACCTGGGCGACGATATAGATCAGCCCGTCCACCATGCTGATCTGTGAGGTGAACATAGCGGCCACGGTCACGGCGGGGTTGAAGTGGCCGCCGGATACGCCGCCCAGCATGGCCGTCACGACCAGGTAGGTCAGGGCGGTTCCCAGGACCGGCAGCACTACGCTGGGCTGGCCCATGACCAGCTGGCCGAAGCTGTAGGACAGGTAGATGACCGCGCAGATCAGGAAGGTGCCCACCAGCTCTGCGGCCGCACGAATCCAACGAACATCACGGGGCCTGATCCGCCTGCGGACGGGCTTTGCGGCAACCTGCCCGTCGGCCTGTTCGAGGACCGGCTCAGCACTTGCTTCCATAGTCATGTTCCCCACCTTGCAATCCCTTCGACGACAATGAACAACAACAGCTTCCAGCTTAGGGCAAGCCAACAACACTTCCCTAGGCTCCGATATAGTATGATATGACCTTTCGGCGGCTGCGGTCGCCCAGAACGTCATCCGTTACATTTCTATCAGGCCACGTTGGGAGAACGATGCCACATCCATACACACAGGCGATCAGAGCGCGCGAACAGGGGGAGGAAGGCATCCGCCTCCAGAAGGTGCTGGCCCAGGCCGGATTCGGCTCTCGTCGCAAATGCGAACAGATCATCACCCAGGGCAGGGTCGAGGTCGACGGCGAGCTGGTCACCACCTTGGGCAGCCGGGTGGATCCCTCTCGCCAGCAGATCCGCGTGGATGGATCCCGCATCCATCTGAACGACAAGCACATCACCTTGGCCCTGAACAAGCCGCGCAAGGTCCTCTCGACCATGGACGACCCCAAGGGTCGGTTCACCCTGCGCGATATTATCGGGGACCGCTACGAGCGGGTCTTCCACATGGGCAGGCTGGACTACGACTCCGAGGGCCTCATTCTCATGACCGATGACGGGGAGCTGGCCCAGCACGTCATGCACCCGCGCTACGAGGTGGAGAAGACCTATATCGCCACACTCAGCGGCCATATTGGCGGCAACGTCTGCCGGCGGCTGGTCAGCCAAGGGGTGGAGCTGGACGACGGCCTCATCCGCCTGGACCATTGCGCCATCATCGACCACAACCGCGAGCACACCATCGTCAAGGTGGTCCTGCACTCGGGCAAGAACCGGATAGTCCGGCGCATCTTCGGCGCCATCGGCTACCCGGTGACCCGGCTGGTGCGCACCCAGATCGGCCCCATCCGACTGGGCGAGATCCGTCCGGGCTCCTACCGGGTGCTCTCCGCCGCCGAGATCAAGGCCCTGGATAAGGAGGTCGGACTGTGATCACCGTCGCCATCGATGGCCCGGCAGGCGTGGGCAAGTCCTCCACCTCGCGGGCCCTGGCCAAGCATTTCGGCCTGGCCTACCTGGACACGGGCGCCATGTACCGGGCGGTCACCCTCTGGTGCATGGACCGCGGGCTGGACCTGGACGCAGACCAGCCCGACCAGGAGGCGATCACCGAAGCCGTTGCCGATTCCATCACCGGCGGCCACCTGGTCATGGGGCTGGACCCCGAACATCCCAGAGTCAGCCTGGATGACCGTGACGTGGATGAAGCGATACGCTCTACCAGGGTCTCCGAGCATGTTTCCGTGGTCTCTTCGATTCCGGCTGTACGCCATGTCCTCATCGCCGCCCAACGGGCCATCATGGCCGACCAGGAGCGCGGCGTGGTGGCCGAAGGTCGGGACATCACCACGGTGGTGGCTCCGGATGCCCAGGTCCGTGTGCTGCTGACAGCCCGTGAGGAGGTCCGCCAGGCCCGCCGCAGCGGCCAGGCCCAGTCCGGTTCAGCCGGCGCCGAGGATCTGGCTGCCCGGGATGCCCGGGATTCCAAGGTCACCTCCTTCATGAGCGCCGCTGACGGGGTGACCACCGTAGACAACTCCGATCTGACCTTCGAGCAGACCCTGCAGGTCCTGATCGATCTGGTTTCCTCGGCCATGGAGGAGGACTCCTACGACCAGTACGCCCGCAACCTGGACGACTATGAACTGGATGAAGAGGACCGCGCCCTGCTGGAGGGCGGCTCCCAGGACCAGGATGACCAGGACCATGGTCCCAAGGCCGTAGGCGTGCTAGCCGTGGTGGGAAGACCCAACGTGGGCAAGTCCACCCTGGTCAACAGGATTCTCGGACGCCGTGCTGCCGTGGTCGAGGACACCCCTGGCGTGACTCGGGATCGGGTCAGCTACGAGGCCGAGTGGGCCGGCACCCAATTCAAGCTGGTGGACACCGGCGGCTGGGAGAGCGATGTGGAGGGCATCGAATCCGCCATCGCCTCCCAGGCGCAGGTCGCCGTATCCCTGGCGGATGCCGTCATTCTGGTCGTGGATGGCCAGGTGGGGCTGACCGCCAGCGACGAGCGAATCGTCACCATGCTTAGGGCCGCCGGCAAGCCGGTCGTCCTGGCCGTCAACAAGCTGGATGACCGGATGGCCGACTACACCGCCTCCGAATTCTGGAAGCTGGGCCTGGGCGAACCCTATGCCATCTCCGCCATGCACGGCCGGGGGATAGGTGACCTGCTGGACGCGGCGCTGGAACAGCTCAGCAAGGCCGAGAAGACCTCAGGATTCCTCACCCCGGAGGGCCTGCGCAGGGTGGCCCTGGTCGGGCGGCCCAACGTGGGCAAGTCCTCCCTGCTCAACCAGCTGGCCCACGAGGAACGGGCCGTGGTCCACGATGTAGCCGGCACCACCCGCGACCCGGTCGACGAGGTGGTCCAGGTGGACGGCGAGGACTGGCTCTTCATCGACACCGCCGGCATCAAGCGTCGCCTGCACAAGATCTCGGGTGCCGAGTACTACTCCAGTCTGCGCACCCAGGCGGCCATCGAACGCTCGGAACTGGCGCTGATTCTCTTCGATGCCTCCCAGCCCATCGCCGATCAGGACTTGAAGGTCATGAGCCAGGCTGTGGATGCCGGCCGGGCCATCGTCCTGGTCTTCAACAAGTGGGATCTGCTGGACGACTTCGGCCGTCAGCGTCTTGAGCGGCTCTGGCAGACCGAGTTCGACCGGGTTACCTGGGCCGAGCGGGTCAATCTGTCCGCCAAGACCGGCTGGCACACCAACCGGCTGGCCAGGGCCATGCGCACCGCCCTGGAATCATGGGACAAGCGCATACCGACCGGCAAGCTCAACTCCTTCCTGGGCAAGGTTCAGGCTGCCCACCCGCATCCGCTGCGAGGCGGCAAGCAGCCGAGAATCCTCTTCGCCACCCAGGCCTCCACCAGGCCGCCACGTTTCGTGATCTTCGCCACCGGCTTCCTGGAGCATGGCTACCGCCGCTATCTGGAACGCTGCCTGCGCGAAGAGTTCGGCTTCGAGGGCACTCCCATCCAGATCTCCGTGCACATCCGCGAAAAGAAGAAGCGCAAATGAAGATGGTCCCTGGTCCGGCTCTTAAGTCGGCCCAGGGACCTTGCCTTCTCGACTAGACGGCCTTGTCTGCAAATCCTTGTAGAAAGAACTGTGTTTCTGGACATTTGTTGTATTTAGGGGACCTCCAAATCCTTCCAAAAGATTCAGATAGTCCCCATTACGTATATGCAGATCTGTTATTTGCAGTCTCCTTCAAACCACTCATTGCATATAAGCACTAGCGGTGGTACACGGATCCTCCCTGCCCGGCATACTTTCTGCCAGCGTATGAACCATAGGCACATATGAGTACAAGGACGATTGCCAGAGCGGTTCCGCAGGTCCAGTAGAGTCTGACTCCGCTATAAGCCAGGGCAGACAGGATCATGACCACGCCCAGGATCATGAAGAGCACCCCGCCAAACTGCTGACATCGGCGCCAAGCCTCGCGGCTGGCGTAGGCACCTGGCACTCGAAAACCGCTGATGCCGTTGGGTCTGGTTTTAGGAGCAAGATTGCCGATGACTATGAGAGTCAGACCGGTCAAAAGCATGGCGACCTTATCAATGCCGAAATCCGTCGGCCACCATCCCCAATGAGGATCAGCAACAGCTAATGCGAACAGATCTAAAACCGCAAAAATAATCTGCATGCATAGACCACCCAGCAGAAAAACGGTCAAGGTATGTCCCGCTTCATCACCACGTTTAATCAAATGTGCGCGCAGGACGAGCATGGAGATGGTCCAAATCAGCGCAATGACCAGACAGAAACAGGGTATCCAAATCAGCTCCTGGGGAGAGCTCCAGCGATCCACCTGGTTCTGAGCGTTCCAATGAAGCGGGACGTTTTCATTCGGCAGACGATTGACCACTATGCGGCTTACGCCCAGCATGATTACCCCCGGCAACCACTGAGCCGCGACAAGGGTCGGGACGAACCGACCCGCTTTGCTGCCATCCGCCATGAGAGTCTCCTTAGGACTCGGAAACCGCCGTCGAACCAGTTTCCTTGCTCACAGTCTGAGGCTCAGACACACTTCTCTTGTCGCTGGCGCTGGTCCGCAGGCGGTAGAGCCACTGAATAGTGCTGTCCAACACGCTCAGATTGAGTTCGTAGATGACCCTGGTGCCCTGCTTGTGGCCGACAATCAGGTCTGCTTCTTTCAATTTCCGCAGATGATAGGACAGCTTGGATGGCGTCATTCCCAGCTTTTCGGCCAGGCGTCCAGCCTCCATGCCGCCCTGCTCCAAAAGATCCAGCACACGACGACGCAGGGGATCAGCCAGAGCTGCTGTTGTTTCTTGAATAGCCATAAGACTCCTTTTTCGATGATTTTCTCTAGTATTTGCATGCTAACATTGTTTCAACCAATATTGTATATATTCTTCAACTTTTATGTGCTTTTCGCTCGCTGAGCGCAAAATAATTGACAATCGCTGAGATTAATAGCTTGCAAGGCAATATTAAACTGTTGAACATACCTACTTTTCTGAAGCCAAGGCTGATCGGGGAGAACACTGGCTCAAATCCAGTTAGCCAGACCTGATCCGAGATCATGCTACTATGAATAACTTCGGCGAATAGGAGAATTTGCGGCATGGGCGGAAATGGAATAAAAGTCAACATTGGCAAGGCCGCCATCTTCGATCTCGACGGCACACTTCTGGATTCTATGGGAGTCTGGGAGGGAATCGACCAACGTTTCTTTGCTCGTCGCAACATCCCCATGCCGGACGATTACGCATCTGCAGTGGCCTCCATGCAGACCGGTGCCATCGCCAGATACACCATCGACCGCTTCCACCTTGACGAGCGACCAGAAGATCTTGTGGAGGAGTGGAACGAGGACGCACTCCTGCTCTACGCCACAGCTGTGCAGCCCAAGCCACATGCACTCGATTACCTGCAGGCGCTAAAAGCCAGCGGTGCCGCCCTGGCTGTGGCAACCAGCCTCCCTCCGCGCCTGCGACAGGCTGCTCTGAAGCACGCTGGGATGACCGATTGTTTCGACCAGGTCTGCAGCGTGGATGATGCCAAAAGCATTGGCAAGGAGGAACCGGAAATCTACCTGTTGGCTTCGCGGATGCTGGGCGTCGCGCCTGACCACTGCACGGTATTCGAGGATCTTCTGGTCGCCGTCGATTCGGCCAAGCGCGCTGGGATGAAGGTCTGGGCCATGTACGACCAGTCTTCGGCCAAGGATTGGGATGCCATCCGCTCTGAGGCCGATGGCGCTATCACTGACTTCGCCCAGGCGCCTGCCATTCTCTGACTCGCTCCGCACCGACTGGAGCCAGCTGTTACCATGAAAAGCGTCAAGTAATTTGGTGGAGGCGTTATGGGCAATTCAGGCAGGATAAATGCCGGTTGCTCAAAGTGGCTGTATTCACGTTTGCTCGCTCGTCTGGGATTGCAGAATTGGTGGCCGGCAGAGACCGACTTCGAGATGATGATCGGAGCTGTGCTGGTCCAGCATACGGCCTGGGGAAACGCGGCCATGTCCATCGAGCAGCTGCGCAAGGCCGATCTGCTCAACCCCTGCAACATGGCCGACGTCGACCTGACAAGGCTGACAAACTTGATCAGATCAAGCGGCTTCATGAAGGCCAAGGCACGCACCTGCAAAGCCCTGGCTCAGTGGCTGCTGGCTCACGGCATCCGCACGGCCGATGTTGAGGACTGCGCGGATGAAGGTCTGCGTGACGACCTGCTCACCATTGCCGGGGTTGGACGCGAGACGGCGGATGTCATACGGCTTTATGCCTTCGGCCAGCCTTGCTTCATCTGGGACGCCTATGCACGCCGGATGCTGGACGGTCTGGGATGGGCCTCCCTGCGGTCATACCAGGAGGGCGAAGAGTACGAGGCGGATTTTATCCAGGTTGATCAATGGCCACTCAACGACCTGCGCGAATACCACGGGCTGATCGTCCAAGCAGGCAAAAACCATCGCAATCCCCAGGCCTACGCTGCCTTCCTTAAAGAACTTGGCAGTCCTGAAAGCTCTTCCAAATGAGTTGATCCCTAGTGGTTCGACCTATGACGTGCACGCAAGAACGCCTAGGTCATGTCACAAAGCATATGACGATACCCTTGTACGCCACCTCTACATAGCATCCCTATGCGGCCCCTATAAAGTACCTATATATGGCTGCGCCTTAATGACCGTATTCCGGTGTGACAATCTTGTCCGCACCTCTGTGAATCGCGCACAATAAGGCATCGACTTGACTTCAAGCGGATTGAACTTCGTAGACTATGTTTCATCCGCATACTTGGCAGGCGAATACGCCAGGTAGTGAAGAATGGGGAGCAGGAGCATGAAGGCAGCAAAGTTTGTGAAGCCGGGTCGCATCGAGCTTGAGGAAGCACCGATGCCGACCATCGAAAAGCCTAAAGATGCCGTGATTCGGGTCATCCGGGCCTGCGTGTGCGGATCCGACCTGTGGTGGTACCGGGGGATTTCCTCAATGCCCTCAGGCAGTCACGTAGGGCACGAGGCCATCGGCTTGGTCGAGAAGGTGGGCTCCGATGTCACCCACGTCAAGCCAGGGGACTTCGTCATAGCGCCCTTCACCCATGGCTGCGGGCACTGCGCGGCCTGCAGGGCTGGCTTCGACGGTGACTGCCTTGATCCGGACAGGCGGGGGAGCGGCGGCTACCAGAGCGAGTATCTGCGTTTCACCAACGCTGACTGGGCCGTGGTGAAGATTCCAGGCCAACCTGAGGATTATAGCGACGACATGCTTGACTCTCTGCTAACCCTCTCCGATGTGATGGCCACCGGTTATCATGCAGCCGCAACAGCCCAGGTCAAAGAAGGCGACACAGTCGTTGTCATGGGCGATGGAGCGGTGGGTCTGTGCGGAGTCATAGCAGCCAAGCTGCGTGGGGCCGAACGCATCATCGCCATGAGCCGGCATGAGGACCGCCAGAGGTTGGCGCGTGAATTCGGGGCCACTGACATCGTGGCTGAACGCGGCGACGCTGCTGTGGAGCAGGTCATGGCTCTCACCGACGGAGCCGGAGCCGATGCCGTCCTGGAATGCGTGGGCACCGAACTGTCCACCGACACTGCTGTCAGAGCAGCCCGGCCCGGCGCAGTAGTCGGCAGGGTCGGCGTACCGCAGCAGGCTACCATGGACACCTCTAAGCTCTTCTGGCGCAATGTTGGGCTGCGAGGAGGCACGGCCGCAGTCACCACATATGACAGGCATCTGCTGCTTGACCAGGTGCTCAAGGGCAGCATCCAGCCAGGCAAGGTCTTCACCAAGCGCTTTGCCTTGGATCACATCCAGGAGGCCTATGAGGCCATGGACCAGCGCACAGCTATTAAGTCCCTGCTGCTTGTTAACGAATGAGGCTGCAGCAGTAATCAGCTGATCCCCGCCGCTACTGACTTTGCCAGTGGCGGCGCGAAAACATGGCTGATCGAGCATGCCTCTTATTCCGAAAATATCAGGGCCGAGTCAGGGATAATTCAGGGTAAATCAGGGTATTTCATCCCTTCTTTCGCTGATATCAATGGAAGTGACTGATGACGACAAAGATGACCGTCATACAGGGTCAAGCGGCGAACGAAGGCACATGACATCTGCGAGGCGAATCAGCATTACTGAGCGTAGATGCCTCCGTCTGGAAGGTCGTCGATGATCATCCAAGGGAAAGATGCAACTATGAATAACCCCAACGTAAGCGAGAGCAGAGGCCCGACACCAACGATTGAAGCTACGGGGCTGTCCATGGGTGGTCTCCCCGCGCCGCGGCGATTCACTGACCATTCTCAATGACATAGCATTCACTGCCTATCCGGGGGAGATGACCGGCATCATCGGGCCGTCAGGCAGCGGCAAATCGACACTGCTGTACTGCCTGGCTGGGCTGGAGAAGGCTACTAGCGGCAATGTGCTTCTGCTGGGCAAGGACATAACCCGTCTGGGGCTGTCGGCCATGACCAAGTTCAGACGCCAGCATCTAGGCTTCGTATTCCAGTCCTACAACCTCATCACCAGCATGACAGTCGAACAGAATCTGGCTCTGCCATTCACCCTTCGCGGATCCCGCTTTCCCAGAAAGACGGCGGATTCCCTCTTGAAGTACTTTGGCCTGATCGATCAGAAAAAGAAAAGCGTCACCCTGCTGTCGGGCGGCGAGCAGCAACGTGTTGCCCTGGCCCGGGTCCTGTTATCCGACGCAGACGTGGTATTCGCAGACGAGCCAACTGGCGCCCTGGATCAGGAATCCGGAGAAAAGGTCATATCGGTGCTGAAGGAACTTGCCAACCACGAAAAGAAAACCATCGTACTGGTGACGCATAACAATGAGGTGGCAGGCCAGTGCGATCGGCTTTTTGCCGTGCGCGATGGCCGTATCAGCCAATCATTCTCTGCGAAAGCGCCCATGGCATGAGAGGCGCTCTGTCCGAACTCAAAGCAGCGCCCATGGTCTGGAGCGCCGTCTTGTTGGCCATGGTCGTATCCCAGACTGTCATCTGCTCCCTCATCGCGATCGCCACGATCATTGATCAGGACTATCAGGGCCCGGAGCAGGTACTTGGATCCACATACACTGGTCCCGCCTTGGCATTCAGCGTGATCATCACCATAGCTGTGCTGCTATGGGTCATGAATTCAGCACTGAATCAACGCCGGCATCAACTGGCGCTCATGGTTTTGCAAGGCGCTCTGCCTTGGCAACTGCTGGCCTGGAATCTGCTGATAGTCATGGGATTATTCATCCTGTCCATTGCAGCCACCTGCCTTTTGCTGCCGGTGATTACGCCCTTGACCTTCGCCATGGTGACAAATCCATTTGATTTGCATTTGACCTATGCCGGCAGCCACCTGTTCGATTCGCTAGGCAAAGGCCTCGCTTTCAGCGCTGCGCCCATCTTCATAAGCACCTTGTTGACTATCCGTTCGCTCTCGAAAATACGACCAATGGAAGCCCTCAGGCAATCCCAGGACCCTCCAAAGCGGATAGGCGTCTTCCGCTTCCTCCTGGGAATCGTATGCTTGATTGGTGCTGGCTGCATGTTGCTGATTCCAGCTTTTGCACTTGCAACTAACCCTCGTGCCAGTCAGATGAGCAGCGATGCCGCTCCAGATCGGATGACGGTATTTCTCGCCTTCGCCATGGGCGGCATGTTCCTCCTGATATTTTCGCTGGCAGCTTTCGCGCCATATCTCCTGCCCGGCTTCACGGCGATATGGACGCGTATTGTGGCGTTGCCATCCAGAACCTGGAGGCTGGCAGGCCAACAGGCTGTCGGCAGCATACAGCGCCAGGGAGCGACGATAATCCCGATGACTGCGGGTCTATCATTGCTGATGACCGTCAGCGGAGGGTTGAGCACAATGATCACCACCTTGCTAGTCGCTTTTCCCCACACACCAGGCAGCGTTCCGGCGACCACAGACATGTTTGCGAGTCTCTTGGCGCTCACTGGACCGCCAATAATCATCGCGATAACAGGTGCAATTGCAGGCACCTTGATCACTTCCAAAGGCAGAGGACTTGATCTGGCGCTGACCTACGTATCAGGTGCTGGAATCGGCCAGCTCAGAGTATTGGGCGCGCTTGACGGCATCATCACTATGATTACCAGCACACTGTTCTCCCTGGTCATCACATTGCTCTGCACCTCATCCCTGACTTTCATGCTCTCACGCTTCATGGGCAAAGCACAGATGAGCGTGCAATGGGGCGCATGGATCGTAGTGGTGCTCATCGTATCTCTGCTTGGTGCCGCAGCCACAGGAATCCAAGCTCTGACCACCAGGTTCGAGAACTCAGTCAGTGTCATATCTCATGCCATCGGCGAATAATAAAGCCTCGCTGCATGCACGCGAATACATATTTGAGCCACAGCGGGCCTGCCGACCTCTGTCATTCCTCCATGTCTATTGTTAAATAAATTAAGTCGGTATATGCAGCGCTCGGCTTGATGAATTTAATTGGTAGATACAACTGTGAGCACTTGAGTTCGCGACGATTTCCTACACACGAGCATTTGCAAGGCCCATATAGGGTACAGTCAATGACAAACCAAGACAGGTGACAATGAACCAGTCAAATCTTGTCAACAACAAACAAATGGAGGACCGTCATGGCGCGACCGACCACCAAGGAAGAACTCATCAAGGCGGCTGATGATGGCTTCGACAAACTCGTGGCGTTGCTTGAGCCGCTGACACCCGAAGAGCGCAATGGCCGCTTTTCCTTCGACCTGAGCAAGGAGAAGGGGGCCCATTGGGCACGCGACAGGAACATCAAGGACGTGCTCGTCCATCTCTACGAGTGGCATCAGCTGCTGTTGAACTGGGTGGAAGACAACCAGGAGGGCAGGACCCACGACTTTCTTCCTGAGGGCTACAACTGGCGTAATTACGGCGAGATGAATGTCAAGCTGCGGGACAAGCATGATGACACCACCTACGATCAGGCCTTGAACATGTTCGTCGAGTCCCATAAGAAGGTCATGGCCCTGGCGCAATCGTTCACCAACGAGCAGCTATTCACCAAGGGCGCCCTCCCATGGACCGGAAACTCTACCTTGGGCTCCGCCTTCATCTCTTCAACCTCCAGCCATTACGACTGGGCCCTGAAGAAGATACGGAAGTACTTGAAAGGACGCAAATAAGCGCTAGGACACCTGAAAAGAGCCAGCTTCACTCACAGACAGTAATGGGTTGCCCTGCGACTTTGCGACTAAATTCACAGTACGGGCGACCCTAAAAGCAGCATCCCAGTATATTCGTAATAGCAATGGAGCATAACCGCGATAACCGCTTGCATAACAGTATGCAGGACGATATCTAGGATGTAGACAAAACAGAGAAGGACATCATCAGTGAAACGATCTCGCATTGATCCAGATGCTGATGATATAAGGCTGATCAAGATGGTGGCTGACGGAAATGAATCGGCCTTTGAAGCACTTTACAATAAGTATGCTCACACCGTCCAAGCCTTTATTTCCCTGCGAATATCCGACGATGAGGATGCCAGCGAAGTTTTTGCTGACACTTGGCTGGGCTGCTGGCGTTCCTCAAAAACCTTCCGCGCAGACAGCAAGGTGCTTACCTGGATACTCAGCATTGCCCGGCGGCAAATCTATATGAAACGTCGCAAACCGAAACCACCTGACCAAATGGATCAGGTGGAACTTGACTCGATAACCGATGATCAGCTGGAGCCTGTAGAACTGGTCAGTAAAGATCTGACGATGGAAATAATACGGCAAAGGATTGATGCACTCCCAGCAGAAATGGCATACACGGTGACGCTGGCCTGGCTCCACGAGTTACCCTACACGGAAATAGCCTCCCTGCTCGACGTTCCGGTCGGGACTGTGAAGTCTCGTATTGCCCGGGCAAGGCAGATCCTGCGCCCCCAGTTGACCGACCTCGCTCCAGTCAAAACCCATAAAGTGTCGAGCCAGAGATAATTGAAAGGGTGATTATGACAGACCGATATATGAGCACAAGCCCAGACAGCACAGGCCCAGTCACCGAAGAATACCGGGGTGAAGTTCAAGAGGCGCTTAGGGAAAAAGAGCATAATGCCCAGCCGGCAGTTCCAGCTTTTACTAGCGTAATGAAGGCCATCCACCAGAAGCCGTCGCTGGCAAGGGACCAACCGATTCCATTCATGCGTCGAGTGCGTTCCTGTGGCCCGCTTGTTCTGGCCCAATTCCGCCTCATACCGCGATATATCTTACTGGTGGAAATTGCGATAGCAACATGCGCGGTTTTAATTAGCAACGTTATGCAAGGTGCACGGTATGGCAGTCTCGGTATGCATATCTTTGCAAATATGCTCATGCTCAACATGGCGTTGACAATAATCCTGGTTTTTTCCATTACAGACGATCGTGAGTTAATGCTCAGTATGCCCCTGGGACCTCAAGTTGTAGTAGCTACTAGACTGCTCCTGGCCTTTATCTCCAATATTGTCGTCGGGGGAGCAGCCTTATTGATTGTCATTGCGATTAACCCTGGAATAAGGCCCCTGCCGGTTATTGCCCAAACGATAGCCCCTATAACACTCCTGGCGAATATCGTGGCCCTCTTATGCATATGGCAATGCTCTTGGATTGCACTGCTCATAGGGGTACTTGCACCACTAGTGAGAACTTTGCAGAACTTGAGGTCATCATTTTTTCTACCGGCATGGGTCAATTCGGTACCCACTACAACCGCAGCCTGGGCAGGGACCATCCTCCTGACAGTGGGACTCCTATCTGCTGTTATCCTTACAGCCCCTCTTGCCTGGCATGCTCGACTCGCCAATGGAGATAAAAATTAATGAACCTTTTCATCCTCTCTCGCTACTAACTAAGCAGACGGAACGAGTAGCGAGCAATGTCTGGCAGCAGCCGAGGCCAAAACCAGATGTGAGGAAGGTGGACGAGGTTGGCTTTCGTAGGTATACAGCTCAAGAGGCTTTGTAGGCTGGTATTGCTGCCTTTCATACTGACTGCATGTATTCTTCTTGCGGGCTTCTTACTGGAAGGCATTTGGTCACCGGGCCGCATACGGCCGGTTATGATGGCTCTTACTCAGGTGCCAGTAATTGCTGCTGGCCTATCTACAGCTTTTGTGCTCAACGGTGACCCAATCGTTGAACTTGCTGAGTCAACTCCAACTGGATGGCGGACAGTTCAAGTGACCAGGCTGCTTATCATTACCGGAGCATTGCTTGCTGCCGCAGGCCTTCTTTTTACCGGCTTGCATATGATGCGACTTTGGCCACGTGACCTGGGATGGGTGAGCATCATTACCCCTGTTGGCAGTACATTCATGGTCAACTACCTGGTTTTCCTTATAGCCGTACTCACCACGTCTATGCCAACATCGTCGCTGGCTTCCATAGCCATTTGGCTGTTTTTATGCTTTGTATGGGATCCATACATCACCGATCCGGTCCGGCAACGACTCGTCCCAATGATTATTGGAGCAGCAGGCGCAATCTTCGGATGGAACATGTGCGGTGATGCGGAGCGCAATCTTGTAAAGGTGGCAGCCCTGTGAGGATACTGAGCCTTGTACGCATCACGCTACTGATGTTTTATCGGCGCAAAGCCTTGTGGATAGCCAGCATACCGCTGGCGCTCTTCGCCCTCTTTTTGGCCTATGCCTCTCCTATGTCACCTGGATTCCGCAACATAGATGGTCTTGTCTTTACCGGACAGGTTCTTGCTATGTTCACCCCGTTGGCATACGCAGCATCTTTTAGCGACCTTATGACTGCCGGCAGGCGAACAGGTATGGACGAGCTTGAATCCACCTCCCCCTTGCCGATGGCCGTCATCCGCTCAGCTCATGTCTTGGGAGCCTGGGTTATCTGCATATCATCTTCCCTGCTTTTCCTTGTATTGATCGCAGTCCACCAAGCCATTAACGGCAACGGTAAGGCAATACTGGTGGCCCTGGCAGTAGCATTTGTCATACTCGCGCCATCAATGCTGATCGCTATGGGGATATCCGCCCTGCTAGGAGCCCTGTTGCCCACGATCGTAGCCCGGATTCTTGCCGTCCTGGCATGGGCTTGGCTGGCTTTCTACACCCCCCTCTTACCACTTCCAACACTCAATGGTGGCCCGCTGGCAGTCATTGGCGATCCCATTGCACAGGGATGGTTCCATACCGATCCTGTGTACACACCAGCGAACGGCCCCTTTACCGTCCAATCAGGAGTCATATCCCTACTCTGGCAGGTATGTATTATCTTCCTCCTTTTCACTGGTGCAGGCATAGCCTCTAACCACATAAAAGCCCGGGTCTGACTTTCATCTGACTTTGAAAGGAATTACTCACATGTTTATCTCCATTGACCATCTGACCAAGGATTTTCGGGGGAGACCGGCCGCCTTAAACGATCTGACCGTTGATCTTCCACAGGGCATGATAGGGCTCATAGGACCAAATGGTGCCGGTAAAACAACCCTCATGCGCATTCTCACCGGAATAATCAAACCGACTAAAGGTACAGTTTTTATTGATGGGCAAGACCTCTCTTCCTCGGCCAACAGGCGAAATCTAAAACGGCACCTGGGTTATCTGCCACAGCACATCACCCCTTACGAGAACCTGTCCCCGCTTGAATTCCTTGACTATATCGGCATCTTGAAAATGATCGAGAATAAACGTGCACGGCAGGAGCAGGCACATACCCTCTTGGAACTAGTGGGATTGAAAGACGCGATGAACCAACCTATCGGAGGGCTGTCCGGGGGTATGAGGCGCAGGGTTGGCATCGCACAGGCACTTATGGGCGACCCCCAGCTGCTGGTAGTCGACGAACCCACAGCGGGGTTGGATCCCGAAGAGCGCATGCGGTTCCGCACGCTCCTTGCCCAGCTGGGACAGGATCGAACCGTTATCCTCTCCACCCACATACTCGATGACGTTGCACAAACCTGCCCTTGGGTGTGTGTATTACGTTGCGGACGCAACCAGTATGACGGGCCGACAGAGGGGCTGATCCATGAAGCTGCCGGTCACACCTGGGTCACGCCCCCTATCGCGGCCCCACCGGATAATGCCACAATCATCAACGCGGAACCCACCCCACAGGGGACAAGGTACCGCATAGTTACCGATACACCGCCCGCGGGCTCTATAGAAACTGCGCCCAACCTTGAGGACGGATATATGGCTTTGGCCAGCGAGCGCTAGAAACCGTCCCCAAGTATGAAAGAACGTCGATAATTATGAAACGAATCAAGCAGAGCCTCAGAACCCTTTTCCTTATATGCGCCACAGTTATGCTGACAGTGGGGGTTGTCGGCTGCGCTGATGGCATGAAGCACCCTGAAGAGTATTCCACTGATGGAAGCAATAAGGTTGCAGCCACCAGCAACCCGCAAACAATTTCGAAAGAAGATCTGGGTCACACCTGGCCTCTTAAAGTTGATGAGGGCACCGTGTCATGCAAGCTCAGCAATCAGGGAGACCCGATCCTCCGCTTTACCACCTCAGATGGTGAACAGTACGCACTGAACCAGGTACAAGACAATGAGCATCTCAAAAGTATTGAGACATTAAAATCAGATAAGAGTAAGTCAGTAGGAACTCTTATGAGTTTCGCCTTCTCGGTCTGTGACGTCCCAAAATAAACCAATTAAACCAATTTTACAGGGCTTTGCAGTTTGTCCTCTTCAGGTAGCCTACCTGATCTTACCGGGTCCAGAGCAGCCTGCCGGATTATGCATCTACATTCTGTTACAACCGTGCCATTCAACTGGCTGGCAGCGCAGTTGGAATGCACCTCTTACCACCATGTTCTGCCGGCCATCGAGGCTGGAGCCAATAATTATCTGCTCAAAGACGTTAGAGCCTTATGTTTTAACCCACCAGCCGTTCGGAACATCTAATCGTTGCTCTTGCAATCAAATCTTGACGGGAGAGGAGGGCTTGATCTTTGCTCATTGACCGTGTGAGTTCAGATAAGCTTCGGTCTGCCTTTTATCGACAGCCAAGGCGGCCGTAATGGTAAGGGCCAGGCCTTCCGGAGTGTGAATCCTGGCTTCAAGCGAGTTCCACGGCTTACGTATTGGAGCTGAGGTGGATCCCGGACGAAGGCGCTCGCATGCATCCACAATCTTGCCTATCTGCTTTTCCGTGACTGCTACGCTCAGGCTTCCTATGGACTCCATCTCTGTGTCAGGGTTACCGGTATTGAAACCACTCTTGCGAATCAGCACATCCTGAAAGGCCCAGCGCCGCAAGTGAATCATCACGCCTGGCATGGTGTATAAATTGATGAAACCCAATCCCTGCGTCCAGAAAACCTCTGATTCTTCTAGATCATGGCTATACAGGCACATGAACATGGGCATGAGGTAGATGCCACTATAAGGCTCCGGCGGCTCCGCATCCTTCCCTGGCTCCGGCACGGGACTTATGCCTGCACCTGTATAAGCAGAATCTTTGGTCTGGTCATGGTTGTGCATGGTTACCTCATTCCTTAATTGAAGGATTTTCAATTGGGTTGTCAAACAGAAAAGTGATACGTAGATGGAAGATACCGACTGCGTCACTCCCATTTGGCGGTTGCCGGATCTATCCCGTTCACACGCGCTGCAGTTTCGATTGCGACCAGCATCCATTGCGCCAATCCTGGTTCCAGCTGTTCATAGTGGGATCTGAAACGTGGGTCAGCCACATACATGCGTCCAAGAATGACGTGCATGGAAGGCGTTACGTGGAACCATGACAGAGCCTGCCGATGCTCGTCAATCAGTTCAAGAACCTCGTCCGAGGTGGGAGCCAGACCTTTTCGTTTGGCTTGTGCAAGCTCACTTTCTACATTTTTGAGCCGGGCCGTGTCCTTTTTCTGCTCTTGCTCGGAGCACATGGCCTTTCGCTCCGCATACTCAAGCCACTGCCTGCTAGTACCCCAGCATTTGTATGCTTCCGAAAAGTACTGATCCTCCTGATCGGTCTTCGTGGCGGCTGAATCATTACCTGACTTCCCCTCAGCAAGGGTTATGAGCCGGTCCAAACGATCCGCAGCCTTCCTAAGAAGCTGGATTTTCTCCTCAATTCGCGAACGCTGGCCCTGCAACTCGTCCAAGGCCAGCGGTGCCTTGCAATTGAGCAATGCCTCGATTTGTCGGGCATTGAAGCCCATCTCCCTGTATGTCACAATTCGCTCCAGCTGTGCGACGTCATCCTGCAGATAATACCGGTAATTCGACTGGTCGCGAAGGGGCGAGATCAGTCCTTCCTCCTCCCAGTGACGCAACATTCTCCGACTGACCCCAGTAAGCTCAGACATCTGACCGATGCTCAAGCCGCTCTTGCTGCCCTCACCACTGAATTCTTTCTCTCGTGTCATGCCTTGACCCTAAACCTTGCCATCATGTCAAGGTCAAACCAGCATTCAGCCTGAGTCAACTTTCAATTCTTGCCCGAGCCTCATAATGACAGGGCAGTGCAAGGTTCTAACTGAATTTGCATGTGGTTTTGCTGATTTACGAGGTCTTTCACTTCTCTCCTTTGAACGAAGGATATTTCCTGTTCGTCATAACCTAAAGCAGGTGAGTGTCGACGACAGCTTCTTTTACTACTTTCAATTAATCAAAGTTGACCAGTTGCTGAATAAAAGCAACTTCATGTCTTAAAGTGGATATATACTTTGCCTATACGAAGTTGTTGTTTAATTGCTGGAATTGCAGAAGGGGAAGAATGAAACAGGCGGTAGGAATCGATTTAGGCACCACTTATTCATCAGTGGCCATTCTTTCTCCGGGGGGGGGGGGGGCAGTTTTAAAAACCCC
>SKEB01000417.1_pt1 | contig 38085 bp, 33 predicted proteins | sample 4826561 | NCBI WGS metagenome assembly SKEB01 (sample SAMN11008820, study PRJNA524170) | human gut metagenome | biome: Human fecal sample; material: Feces; isolation source: fecal sample from pouch patient p17 | host: Homo sapiens | place: Israel: Tel-Aviv | collected 2016-03-29
TTGGTATTTCTATTGGTAGGTATATTAATAAATGCAGCAGAAGAACTACGTTCTACTACTGAATCGGTCACGACTATCACTTTTAAATATCAGTTTGATTTTCAGCAGACATTTACAAGGGCATTTACTCGCCGCTTTGGTATAGCTCCTATTGCATACCGAAAACTCGCTAAGGAAGAAGTGAGATGGAATAGTTAGTTATGTAAGCGTTATTTACTTAAGCGTGGATATATAAGAATGGTATTATCAATATGTTGCTCATGAGTTTTTAATAGCATATAGGCTTGTTAACATAGCCCAGCAATATAATTTGCAGTGGGAGCAGGTATGCATACAGAACAGTGGGCGAGGACGAGCGTCCCTTTTCGAACAAGGTAGCAAAAGAGGAAGAAGAAAGACAAATACAACTGGGCCTGAAAGGGTAGTGTTTAAGCCCCCTTTCAGGGGGCCGTGTCAAAGCCGCCCGCTATGCAGATGGTTTTTTACTTTATCTGTTAAGCAAAAAAATGCCGCGATAAAGAAATTGTTATCGCGGCAGCGTCATAGCAATTTACTTATTTTTTCTTGCCGCTGGAACGAGGACCTTTCTTTGCTGCCTCCTGCGGTACATCAGATTTTGTAGGTTTAGTGTTTTCTATTGAGGGTTTAACCGGTTGATGCTGCTCCATGGACTTCAGCGTTTCATCAGTGACATCCATACAGGATGCGCTGATTGACGTATCAAGGTTAACCACCGGGAATGTCTGTGAAGGCGCGTTTTCAGCCTGCAGTGTCGGTTGTGCAGCAGGCACTTCAGGTTGAGGTTCTGCGACGCCGGCGGTCACTTTAGAGTGAATAATCTGCTCGATATGCTGCGCGGTGCGGGCGATCACCTTATGGGCATACACCTCGCCAACCCGGCTTGCCGCGCTGATGGCTGCCGCTACCGCCGCGTTAATTGCGCCCACTTCCCCTTCCAGCTTCACGGTCACCATCCCGCCGCCTTTCGTCAATTCATAGCCTACCAGACTAACGTTAGCGGATTTCATTGCGGCATCGGCGGCTTCTACCGCCGCAGACATCCCGACGGTTTCGATTAAGCCTAAACTTTTCCCAGACATAAATTTCTCCTGTAATAAATTCAACTGTGCTGCGCGTCGTCGGCTTAACGTCCAACGTCTTCGTATAATAGCGCCGCTTTGTCCGTAACTTCCCACGGAAAGCTGTCGCGACCAAAGTGACCATAGCAGGCTGTTTTACGATAGCGGGGGACCAGCAGATCAAGCGTAGTAATGATGCCGAACACGCTAAGATCGAAATGGCTGTTAACGCCTCTCAGCAACGCTTCAGATGACACTGTTTGTGTACCGAAGGTGTTAATCCTGACGGAAACAGGGCGGGGCAGGCCGATGGCCCATCCCAACTGGACTTCACAGCGTGAGGCAAGCCCAGCGGCGACGATGTTTTTCGCCACATAGCGAGCAGCGTAGGCGGCGGAACGATCGACTTTCGACGGATCTTTGCCTGAAAACGCGCCGCCGCCATGGCAAGCCGCGCCGCCATAGGTATCAACAATAATTTTACGCCCCGTTAGCCCGCAGTCACCCACCGGCCCGCCAATCACAAAACTGCCTGCAGGGTTCACCAGAAAGCGGGTTTGTGGCGTGAGCCAGTGCGAAGGCATCACAGGTTTAACAATTTCTTCGATGACCGCTTCCCGTAGCGCGTCCAGAGAAACGTCAGGGCTGTGTTGGGTAGACACCACAACGGTATCTACTGAATGAACACGATTATCCTGATAGCGCAGGGTAACCTGGCTTTTGGCATCAGGGAGTAAAAATGGTAACCGTTGGGATTTACGCAACTGCGCCTGGCGCTCCATCAGACGATGGGCGTATACCAGCGTGGCGGGCATCAGTTCCGACGTTTCATCACAGGCGTAACCGAAGGTGATGCCCTGATCGCCCGCCCCCAGTTCTTCCATCGAGTGGCCGCGAATGCCGTCAGCAATATTGGCGGACTGTTTGCCAAGGATATTTAATACACAGCAGGTATTGCCATCAAACCCCAATCGCGAATGGTCGTAACCAATCTCTTTTATGGTGTTGCGGACAATCTTCTCAATATCCACGGCGGCATGGGTAGATATTTCTCCGGCAACAATAGTGGCACCAGTTTTCACCAAGCATTCACAGGCAACCTTACCCCACGGGTCCTGTAGGAGTATCGCATCCAAAATGGCATCAGAAATTTGGTCCGCCATTTTATCGGGATGCCCTTCGGCAACGGATTCGGAGGTAAACAGGTAATCGTTCAAAGCGAGCCCACTTGTTTGGGAAGTTTATTCCTATCTTAGGATAGGAACCTGACAAGTGGGCGTAAACTATCTTGCGGGCGTGTTGGACTATTTTGCTTTCATTATCGGGCCAATGCAAAATCACGCCATCACCGTGTAATTCCCGGGGACACGACTTTTCGATAATCAGAGGGGGTCATGCCAGTATCTTTTTTGAAGATGCGGCAAAAATAGTTTGAATCCTGGTATGCCAGTTCCAGCGCAATGGTATTTACTTGTAAGTCACTGAACCGCAATAACGATTTGGCGATAGTAATTTTACGCGTGGCAATATAGTTCGAAAACCCGAACCCGGTAATTTTCTTAAAGGTACGGCTCAAATAGCAGGCACTGACAAACGATTTTGCTGCCACGTCATCGAGCGTCAAGTTTCTGAGAATATTTTTCTCAATATGGAATTTCGCTCGTTCGATAAAATCGATATTGCCTGTATAGCCTTTTAATGCGTAATCAAACAGCTCTTCGCTAATGGTCAGCAGGCTGATCATGATGCGGAAATAGCGGCTTTCCATCATGCCATACTGGTTGATGTCTTTGATCAGCGCGGCGACTTTACGGTTAGTCGGCATTAACTTTTCCCCTTTGGCGGTCATATACTGGCTAACTATTTCCAGAAAATCGATCACGTCTTTGCGCTTATCCTCTTCTATCATATCCACCGGACAGGCACCGTTGAGCGTGTCAAAAATAAAGTTGTGCCACTGGGTGTAATCGCAATCGTCTATCATGGCGAACACTTTCTGTTTTAGGGCGCGGGATTTTTCATTTTCTCCTTCGTCGAATGCTAGGGTTTTTTTGATGGTGTCGGTCAAGATACATTTTTTCACTGGTTTGAGCAGATAATCATCCACTTTAAGGTTGTACATGCTGCGTACTATATCAAAGTCATCATTGGCCGTGATTACGATGATTTTAGTATCGCTGTTTTTTTTCTTCAGATATTCAATCACCTGTTTACCGTTCGGCAACGGAATATTAATGTCCACTAAGATCATATCGATTTGACTCAGTTGGTCAATTAAGTGAATCGCTTTTTTACCGGTTGAGGCTTCATGGATCGCAGCGTTTTCCACACACTGGGAGATAATCTGCCGCAGGGATTCTAATTCGATGGGCTCATCTTCAACGATAACAATGGTAAACATATGTCCTTTTCCTGTATCAGGCTTCCTGCATTGGGAACCGAAGTTTAATGGTTGTACCCATCCTGGGTTTGTTAGGGCTCATTATTTCCAAGCCATAGCTCTCGCCAAATAACAACTTCAATCTATTTTTTATGTTGTTAATGCCAATACTGCCTTTTTGCAATTTTTGGTCGCCTGATAAAATGCGATTAATGGTATCTGGTGCGATGCCGTCGCCATTGTCAGTGACTTCAATAATCACGTTCAGGCCATCGTCCGTGGCACGGATCAGCAGATGACTATTGCTATCCCTTGGCTCCACTACGTAGTTAAAGAAGTTTTCCACCAGCGGTTGCAGGATCAAAAACGGGCAGACTACATCCAGATATTTTTCCGGGATATCGCACAGGTAATCGAAACGGTCTCTCATACGCACTTTTTGGATCGACATATAGTTGTTGACGTAATTTATTTCATTACGCAGAGTAATCAGGCCGTGACTATTTTTACGTAACAAATAGCGCATCATGTCAGAGAAATCGTGCACCATTGTTTCGGTACGCTGCGCATCTTCAAGAAAAGCTAACCGGCCAATGGTATTTAATACGTTAAATAAAAAGTGCGGATTTATCTGATAAGAGAGCGCTTTAAATTCAGCTTCATGTAGTGAGCGTTCTATCTCTACACGTTTTCTTAACTCATTAGCCAGTGCAAGATCCTTTTTACGAAGTTCGCGTTGGATATTATTGGTGTGCGCTTGTTCGACCAGATAAGACGATACGTGTAGTAACGTCGAGGCAGTAGACTCAAAACGCTCATACGGCATGCGACGTGTATTCTGGTGCAAATTAATTAACCAAGGATTATCTTTCCAGACGTCATTATTATTCAGAATATAGGAAATGCTCTGTTCTTTCTCTTCTTCGACTTTTACCTGACCGGAAATAAAAGCACCGAGATAATGATCGTTAATCATGATTGGGACAGCGAATTCGACAAAACCGCAGTGGCAGCGATAAACCACCGGTTTGCGAGCGTGCATCGCGGCCCGGCCACCAGCGTTGTCGCTTTCATAACAGTGGTGCGCCAGTGTCGGGTTGAGACGCGAACGCATGCAGAAGTCTGAAAAACCGCTGGGCTTAGTGACCGGGATACCATTCTCATCCACAACCACGAGCGCGATCATCATTGATTTTGAAAAGTTGTCCTGCAGGGTCTGAAGGCGTTTTACATCCAAAAACTCATTTAATTTGTATTTATTCTTCATACTTTCAGCCTGCATTTTTAAAAACATAATCATATATTTATAAATAATTTGTCACGAAAAAATTGAAATGGATCACAGCAACAAAAACAGCTCCGGCTCTGAAAGTAATGCTTCGGTTATTTGCAAGGGATACTCCTTTTCAAACCTTGCTGAACCAGTGCAGATACACAGGGAAACGTATACCAGAACTGCCACAATACAAACGCCAGTTACTGGCGATACGAATGGAATGACGAGGCAGTCTGTCAGAAAGCCCCACATGAACGATCACCACCTACATAGGAGGTGTTTTAAAATTGATCGAGTAGGAGGCGGGATCACTCCCGCCGTCCTCTCACACCACCGTACATGCGGCTCCGCATACGGCGGTTCATGTTAACTCTGGAACTGCCTCTACTGTTCCAGCAGTGATATCAGACCCTGCCTGCTGAACCACGCATTCTTTATCGCCTGATTCATATGGCTTGACCCTGAGTTCCACCATGGCCCGTGGTTGTTGTACGCTGAGATCATCGCCCTGTCCTTACTCAGCCCCGCTCTTAGCAGGTTCTTTGCCCGGGTTAGCGGTCTCTTCTACTGCCGCTACAACAAGCACCGCAGTTTCCGTTTGATCCAGCCATCCAGCTCCTCCAGCACTCCTCTGACTTCCGTCAGCCTGAAGTAGCTTATCCATCCACACAGCACTGGCGTCAGGGCATTGATTGTCACTTTCACTGATTTGCTCCGGTTTCCCGTGGTCAGACTGCGGACTTTCTCCTTCAGCCTGTTCACACTCGTCAGGGCTATTTTCAGCTTCGCCTGTTTGTGCCATGTCACACTGTACCCGAGGAACTTCCGCTCCCACGGGCGCGCCACCGCGCTCTTCTTCTCATTCACCTTCAGTTTCAGTTTGTTCTCCACGAACGCCCTGATGTTCTTCAGCAGATGGTCGCCCGCTTTCCGGCTGCTTACGTAGATGTTGCAGTCGTCTGCGTAGCGGCAGAAGCTGTGTCCACGACGCTCCAGTTCTTTATCCAGTTCATCCAGCAGGATGTTCGACAGTAACGGCGACAGTGGGCCGCCCTGCAGCATGCCCGCCTGCCGTTTCTCCCTTTGCCCGTCTTTAACCATTTCCGCTTTCAGGTAGCGGCGTATCAGTCTCAGCACCCGCCTGTCCTTTATCGTTCTGGCCAGACGCGTCATCAGGAGTCTGTGATCCACCCGGTCGAAGAACTTCTCCAGATCCATATCCACCACCCACCGTTTGCCACCCCGTATGTAACGCTGTGCCTGTTGCACCGCCTTCCATGCGTTGCGCCTCGGCCGGAAGCCGTAGCTGGAGTCTGAGAAGCTTTTGTCCACGATGGCGCTTAACTGCTGCGCTATCGCCTGCTGGATAAGCCTGTCCACCACCGTCGGGATGCCTGAGGTTCTCACGCCGCCATGCGGCTTCGGGATATCCATCCGGCGTATTGCCCGCGGCTGGTAGTTTCCGTCAATCAATGCCTGCCTGACACTGCGCCAGTTCTTCTTCAGCCACGGTTTCAACTCCGCCACGCTGAGGTTATCCACCCCCGCCGCGCCTTTGTTTTCCACCACGCGCTGATAAGCCAGCATCAGGTTTTCTCTCGTTATCACCGCTTCCATCGTCAGCGGCACTTCCGCTTTCGTTTGCCCACCCGCCGCCGTGCTGATTTCAGCGCCATCATGCAGCCCTGACGGATACCGTCCGTCTCCTCTGCCGCTGGCCGCAGTTGCCTGCGCTTATGCTTTATTAATCATCATCGGGTTCGGATGTCCTAATCACAGTTAATCATGTTCGGCCCTTCATGCTGCCGGTTTTGCAGCACTACTACGGCGTCGGCTGACTTCTGCCGCCCCATCCCGGCACCTTACGACGCCGGTAGCACACTGGCAGGACGACAGATCTCCCGGGGTAATTCACGCGACTTTCCTGCTTATGCCTGTCGGCTTTACGTCACAGCGTTCCGTGTGAGTATCGGGCTTTGGTGATTTGTGCCACCTTACCCTGCTGCGCCGCCTTAACCGCTTCCTGTTCGTCAGGCCAGCATTTTGCATCCGGCTTCCTTCAGATTTCACCTCGCGATGAACACCCTTGCCTTCCGCTAACACTTCCCCTCACCGGGTGTGTGGAGGACTTTCACCTCTTAGTCGTTCTTCTGCCACCACAGTTGAAGAACAGCGCCAGTCACGGCGCACATAACAAAAAGCCAGCAGGCAGACACTGCTGGCTTTTTGTTATGGCGGGATTAAAACAGGGGAACCAAGGTAAATAATCCAATGGTCGCCAACAGATTAATCATCGTGGTCATAATGGTGATGACCATCGCCGGCGGGTCAATATGTGTATCGCCGTGGATCAGGAAGATACGCGACATCAGTTCACCCAATATCGCGCAAATTATGCCAACGATAGCAGCCCAAATCAGGCTACCTGATGGCACCGCTACCAACGCGGCAGGCAGCGAAATATGATGTGACACCGGTACCTGAGTATTGAAATGCAGGAAAATCAGTGAGAACGCGGAAATACCAAACGCCAGCAGCGCGCCGTTGCCGCCAAACTTCAGGCCTAAAAAGCCTGCCATCAAGCCAATACCCAAGCCCAGCACGGAAAGCTGCGGAATGCGGCTATGGTAAGGTATCCAGCACTTATCCTGCGGCGGATAGCAGTGACGAATTCCCTGCTCCGGTTTTCCAAACAGGCCAGTTTTACCGAAAACCAGACGCGAGACCACGCCAGAAATCACCACGGTTAGTGCCACGGTATCGGTCCAAGCATTGCCGGACGGGAAGGCCGGAATCTGGTTCAACCCCCAGGCGATGATGTAACCAACCGCCCCAAAAACCCCGCCTACCAGCAGCACATCGTAAGCCGCCAGACCGCTCAACCCGGCAGTGATATCACGCCCGGAACCCAGCTTGCCTTTCTTCGCTGCATACGCCGTCGCCGCAACCCCAGCGGCAAAGCCGCCGGTGTGCGGGCCAAACAGTCCAAACGGAAAAGTAATAAAGTCCGATGATGCTCCGGTAATAATTTGCACTACCGTCATGGCGATAACCAGAAGCCCAACGAATTCAAACGCCGCCAGCGCGCCAACAGCCGCACCAAATATGCCGCCGCCGAAGGCAACTACAATATCTAAGCTATTCATCTAGCTTACCTCTGTAATTAAATCAAATGACAATATAAGTAATGCAGATTGCTCTATATTTTTAAAATTGAAATAGTATTCATGCGTAACAAATAAACAAGCGCAGCATTTTTTCGCACTCTTATTACATCTTTTATTAACCGCCGATATGGCAGTTAAAACCTAAGGATTCAACCATTGCTTTTAACTCTGCCATTTGGGCTTCTTCGATACTTTTTGTATCGCCCATCGGATACTGGCGACCAAGCAGATTATATTTATTTTCACCGAAGCTGTGATAAGGCAATAAGTGAATGGTATCGACGTTCTGCATCAGGCGGGCGAACTCCGCAATATTATGGATTTCCTGCGAATTGTCATTCACTCCTGGGATCACAGGAATACGCACAACCACTTTGGTTAAAAAGGAGATGCGCAGCAGATTCTCCAGAATCACTCTGTTATTCACGCCGGTGTTGCGCTCATGGATTTCCGGATCGATGGCTTTAATATCGGTCAGAGCAAGATCGACATAGGGAAATACCTCATCAATCACCGCTTTGGTGGTGAAGCCGCTTGTTTCAATAGCGGTGTGCCAGCCTTTGGCTTTACAGGCTTTAAGCAGCTCGCGGGCAAATTCCGGCTGCGCCAGCGGTTCACCACCGGACAGGGTAATCCCGCCGCCTGAACGCCGGTATAAATTCTCTTCTTTTTCCAGTTCGCGCATCACTGCCGTTACCGACATACGCTTGCCCTTCATTTCCAGCGCACGGGTAGGGCAAATCTCAGTACATTTCCCACACTGAATACAGCGGTCGCGATTGATAAACCAGGCATTAGTAGTGGAAAGAGCCTGTTGTGGGCAAGCATCAATACATTTTCCACAGCGGATGCAATCATTCTTTTTAAATAATAACTCTGGGCTGTGACGTTGTGATTCAGGATTACTACACCATTTGCAGGACAGCGGGCAGCCTTTAAAAAAAGGAATGGTTCGAATGCCTGGACCATCATGCAAAGAATAGCGTTGAATATTAAATATGACGCCTTCGGTTTCGTACTCAACTTTATTCATAACATCACTCTATATTTACCAGATGAATTACCTTTTCAGATAAAAGTAACAACCAGAAGTCGTGGAGAAAGTAACGGGCTATATATTGATACATAGCCCGTCTGGTATTTACGACAGTTGTTGCTCAGTACGGCTGATTATGTCGTCCTGAACTTCTTTCGCTAAAACTACCCACTGGGCGCTATAGCCCGCAACGCGTACCACCAGATCCTGATGTTGCTCAGGATTTTTCTGGGCTTCGATCAAAGTGTTGCGGTCGATAACGTTAAATTGAACGTGCATCCCTTTCTTATCGAAGTAGTGACGTATCAGGCCGCTGAAGTTGCGCAGACCGTTCTCGCCAGCCAAAGAAGACGGCAGGAATTTCTGATTATAGAGCGTACCGTTGGAGGCGATAAAGTGATCCAGTTTGGCAACTGAGTTGGCTGCGGCGGTTGGGCCAAGGGTGTCTTTACCCTGACGTGGAGATACGCCATCCGCCAACGGCTCTTTCGCCAGACGGCCATCCGGCAGTGCGGCAACGTCTTTACCAAACAGCACGTTCGCAGACACCGGATAGATACCAGCCTGGAACTGGCCACCGCGCGGGTTGGTATATTTCTCAACTTCCTGGCAGTAGATCAGCGCACATTTACGCGCTACTAAATCCACGTCATCGATGTCGTTACCGAAGCACGGTGTGTTTTCCAGAATACGACGGATCTCCTCGTGACGGGACATAGTGCCGGATTGCACCGGTGCTGCACTGCCGGAAGTCAGCTGGCGATAAACTTCGTTTTTAATCGCTGCCGGATCCAGCGCGCCATGCTGTTCAATGATGCGTTTCACCACATCGTAGATATCCTGCTCGTTGAGCGAGGATTTCGCCGCTGGAGTGTGCGGGTTCGCACCCACCGGATAACCGAAGTTGGCGTCCAGTGCGCTTTTCAGTTCGCTCAAAGACAGTTTACGATCTTCGAATACCTGTTTCTGGATGGCATAGACGGAGTCGCCGGTATCGGCTACGCCGAATGCTTGCGGCCCAGTAAAGTTGTAAATCGCCCCGCCTTCCTGGAGAGATTTACCACGGCCGATACAGTCGTCGACCAGTGCTGATAGGAACGGCAGCGGGCAGCGTTCGCCGTGGGCAATATCCACGCTGTTACAGGCTTCAACCAGTTGATGAACGAAGTGCGCCATCTGTTTCTGGAACGCGGTGTAGAAGTCCTCCATGCTGGTGAACTGAGTCAGTTCGCCAGTCACTGGGCCTAGCTGTTTATTGCCAACGCGACCGTTGTTCAGGGTGATTTCCAGCACTTTTGCAACGTTAAAGAACGCGGCGTCATGCCAGCCCTCGGTGCGATGCGGTGCCTGCGGCTCTACGCAGCCGATGATACAGTAATCACGCGCATCACGCAGCGAAATGCCACGGTTCTGCAGCGCCGGGATGATTACTTCATCGTTGTACATTGCCGGAACGCCCAGGCCCATACGCACCAGCTCGCAAGCGCGATACAGAAACTCATCCGGAGTACCCTGCCATACGCGGATTGAGAAGGATGGCTGCGGCAGACGCACATGGGCAGTCGCTTCCATACACATGTAGCTCAGATCGTTAGTTGCGTCGCGACCGTCTTCTGTCTGGCCGCCACAGCACAGGTTCTGGAACACTGCGTAACCGGCAAACGCCTGGGCAGAGACTTCGTCACGCGTTTTGTTAATGTCGTTAAGCTTGATCCAGCAGCAATCCACCAGTTCCTGCGCGAATTCACGCGAGATAGATTTGTCCGACTCCAGATACGGGTACATATACTGGTCGAAACGCCCCGGGGAGATAGAATGACCGCTGGATTCAATCTGTAACATGCTCTGAATAAACCAGAATGTCTGGCATGCTTCCCAGAATGTGGTAGCACCGTATTCCGGCACGCGAGTACAGTTTTGAGCAATCTGCTCCAGTTCGCGTTTACGGGTCGGATTGCTCTCCTGCTGCGCCAGACGGGATGCTTCTTCAGCGTAACGATGGGCGAAACGGATCGCTGCGTTATAACTGATCAGCACCGCATTATAGAACTGTTCTTTCTTTATATATCCTGGTTCAGTGCGATCTAATGATTCCAAGGCACGGCTAACTTCATTAATGATACCACGGAAACCAATTTTCAGCACTTTACCGTAGTCAACACTGACATGACCGACGCCCCCGAAGAAGTAGTTACCAACAGTGAATACACCGCTCGCCATACTCTCTTTAGTGCCTTCTGACATGTAAGATGCCGCCAGAGCACTGGTAGTTTTACCCGGCCAGTATTTAAATGCTTCATGAAGCTCCTGAGCAGTCTTTTTCGGGATAACAAACGGGTCGGCAATACGGTGTTCCATAGTCTCAAACTCTTTTTCCACCCAGTCGTAGGAGAACTCAGGGCAGATTTCAGTTGAGCGAGGATTAATAGTTACCGCTCCAACGATTAATTCGTCTGGGCGAATTGTTACCGGTAATTGGTTAAAGATTTTTTCCACCACTTTAGCACGACGCATAATCGCGGGCAGTTGTTCTGTTTCTTTATATGCTTCGGTTGCTAACACCGCGCGTTCTGATTCCACATACGGCTTCGCCGTCAGGATCATATTTCTCAGTCTTACAACACGGTCTGTCGGATTAGAAAAGCCTTTCTCTAACATATAAAACTCCCGAATATATTTTGTTAACCTTGCGGAGATGCCAGGGTATTAATGAATAATGCTAGTGCCCATTTGAGTAATAAAGTGACGTAATATTGCTGGATGCCCCATCCAGGTAGTCGCGGTTATTAAATTACCATCCACAATGGCTTCATCATCTGCGGCAGTGACCCACTGGCCACCCGCCATTTCCACTTCCGGTTTTACCGTAAAATATCCCGTCAGTTTCCGGCCTTTTAATACCCCAGCAGCGGCCAGAATTTGTGGGCCATGACAAATTGCAGCAACAGGTAATGTTAAATTCATCGCGTAATGCACGATATCCAATACTGACTTATTTAATCGCAAGTATTCCGATGAACGCCCACCAGAAATATAAACACCACTATATTCCTGTAACCTTATGTCATCAAATGATGCAGTTAATCTAAAAAGATGTCCGGGTTTTTCGGTGTAGGTCTGATCACCTTCAAAATCATGAATCGCGGTTTTAATAAACTCGCCGGTACGTTTTCCCGGACACACTACATCCACTCTGAAACCTAACATGTTTAATGCCTGCCATGGCACCATGACTTCATAGTCTTCAGAGAAATCGCCTGTGATAAGTAATATCTTCTTCATAAGCGGACTCTCAAAACTGGTTATCGTCTTCCTCAATGATTCGCATGGCTTCATGCACCGCCGCGACTTCGCCAAAAATGGCCAATGTGGTGATATGCTGAGGGCAACTGCCAAAGATTTCTGATACCACCACATTGGCGCTTTTACTGGCTACGTCGGCATAAAAATAGAGATCCGGAACCGGCAGTATTAACAAACCAATGGCGTCGATGCGAATCAAATCCAAACGCGAACGAAACTCCCCGGGCATACGCCGTTTCAACATAGCCACAATATCCGGGGTCGGTGCGTTTATGATTCGTTTTTTCATCTTTAAGTCACCCTTCGCGATAGTTAGCGAATATTCAGCGCTTCAACCATTACACAGCGACGACGGCGTGCAAACGAACGCGCTGACGTAAGTCCCTCGCCGGTCGGTCCGGCAATCGTAAAGGTGGCATGCCCTTCACCGCCCACCCCCAGCCCTGCATAAGAGGGACCATTTTTAACAAAGATGGTGGTCTGGATCAGGCGCGCCATTTTGGTCAGCTTTTCGACGTTGGTGGAGTGCATAACCGCGGTATGACGATTGCCGTGCTCCACTTTCACCGCCAGCTCAATGGCTTCATCAACATTGTCTACGCGCACCACCGGCAGGACCGGCATCATCAGCTCATGCACCACAAACGGATGTGTTTTCTCAGCCTCAATTAAGATGACTTTGATATCGTCGCCAACCTGGATTCCCAGTTGTTGCAGGATATAGCGCGCATCTTTGCCGACAAAGGCGGTATTCGGCCCAGTGCCTTTTTCATTAAGCACCAACGATTGCAGTTGTTGACTTAACTTCTTATCGCACAACAGATAGGCACCGCTTTTCTTCATGCAGTGAATCAGATAGTCCGCTACCTGGTTCACAACAATCACCTCTTTTTCCGCCACGCACGGCAGGTTGTTGTCGAAGCTACAGCCCTTAATGATGTCGCGGGCTGCTTTTTCGATATCCGCCGTTTCATCTACCACAGCTGGCGGGTTACCTGCGCCTGCACCAATCGCTTTTTTACCTGATGACATCACGGTTTTCACGATGGCTGGACCGCCAGTCGCTACCAGCATGTTGATACGTGGGTCGTTGATCAGGACGTTGGTATTGTCGATGGACGGTTTGGTCACCGTTACCACCATGTTCGCCGGTGCGCCCAACTGGGCAAGCTTGTTGTTGATCAGCTCAACCGCGTACAGCGACACTTTGCGCGAGCGCGGATGTGGACTGAACACCACAGTGTTGCCTGCCGCCAGCATGCCTATGCTGTTGTTGATAATGGTTTCGGTCGGGTTAGTCGTTGGTGTAATCGAACCAATCACTCCGAACGCAGAGTATTCGATCAACGTTAACCCCCCGTCTCCGGAAACCGCGCTGGTGGTCAGATCTTCGATACCTGGCGTTTTCAGCGCTGCGACGCGGTTTTTGATCAGTTTGTCCTCGTAATTCCCCATGCCGGTCTCTTCCACCGCCATACGGGAAAGGGCACACAGCACATCTTCCTGCAGGAAGACATCGCGAATGCCATTGATAAACGAGGCGCGGTCTTGCATAGAACAGTGGCGATACTGTACCTGTGCCAAGACGGCGGCGGAAATCGCCTCATCCATGGTATCGAATGCTCCAGTGCTAGCATTCGCTACCTTCGCTACCTGAGAGATCGCACTGGCGTCGCGCACGGAAGAGTGCTGCGCCAACGCCTTAGCGACAATTTCATCCAACCCGTCGACCCGCGCTGCTTCTGACGTGGCGGGAGCTTCATCCGGTGTTGCTTTGGTGAATTTGCTCAGGATGGTCGAGACAGCCTGAGCGATTTCAATATCATTCATCTTTAAATTCCTTACTACTCTTCATCTACCGACCGCGCCGCGTGCATCGTCATCAGATGCTTAGATATATGGCGTCGTGGTGGATTTAATTTCCACCGGATCTAACGTGGAGAGCAGTTGTAGACCGACTTCACGCGCGGCAATCACCGCCTGACGTACTGCACCGGAATCACCGGAGAAGGTGAAGATCACTTCGTTACTAAAGCTGGTGCCTTGCGACGGGCTGGCATAACCCACCGGGTCAATCACGGCGGATTTCGCCGCAGCGTCGGCAATCACTAGGCCAATCGCCGCAGGCGAGGCACAGGTCATCCCGAAGGATTTACCAATCGGCGCACCCAGCGCTTTATTCAGCGCGTAGCTGGCACGAGCGGTGTACTGGAATTCAAGATGTCCGGCTGACGAGCCATAAACGTCACCCATGGTGCGTTCAATTTCAGACAGCGCCACTTCAACCGCACGCCTGACGTCGGAAACATCAGACGCACCAAAAATAATTAAGCAACCGTGTCCGCCACCTCCTTCGGTATCGCGGGCCAGCTCAATAGAAATAATTTCGCTGTTGGTTGCTTTAATCGCTTCGTCAGCCGCAAAAATTTGCGGGCCTGCGCCAGTACGTGCGCCAAGAATACCGATAGAGCGATATTTCTTGTCGATATTCATGACTTCATGCAATTGATTATCAACATTGGCAATCACTAGGCCGATAGTGTGGCCCAACGCAGTGCCGACAAATTCCGTAATACCGCAACCAGCGAAATTCGCTGCTGTTTTAGCTTCCGGTGAGATATCGGTTTGTTTATTCATTACGTCAGATATAATCTGCTCAACAAGATTATCTCTCATGATCAGTATCCTTTATTGTTATTAACCGATAGCCTTCGGTAGAATTTTTTCCACCTCAATGTGTGGGCGTGGAATAACATGTACGGAGACCAGTTCTCCCACTTTACTCGCAGCAGCGGAGCCCGCATCTGTCGCGGCTTTCACTGCGCCAACGTCGCCGCGAACCATCACAGTCACCAAGCCGGAGCCGATTTTTTCATAACCCACTAGGGTCACGTTGGCAGATTTCACCATGGTATCTGCAGCTTCAATTGCAGAAACCAGACCTTTCGTTTCAACCATTCCTAATGCTTCTTGTTGCATAACGACCTCAATATTTCCGATAGAAAGAAAACGTGCACAGAGGAATAGCAATCTACGGATTCACCCATGTGCATTAATTATTTAATTATCATAATGCTAAGGTTATTCAGACAAAATGTTTTGCGCGTCAGTGGGACTATCTTGCTTTTGCATTCCCGCAATTGACAATAAAATCCACCCGAGGTTTGTAATAAAAGATCTGCGTTTAAACTTCCTTGCAAAATAGCCCCGCTCTGAATAGCAATCATAATTACTGTTAAAACTGTCGTATTTTTGCCAATTAGTTATGCCGTGCGGGCAATCTCCGCTGCATCTATAGCAATCATTTTTTCTTCATTGGTTGGGATGACCGCAATCTTCGTGGTGTCGGTTTTAGAAATCAGTCCGCTACGTCCGCCGAACAGCTGCTGGTTACGTTCTTTATCCAGTTCCAATCCCAGCGCCTGAAGGCGTTGCACGGTAAGTTCTCGAATTAACGCCGAGTTTTCGCCAATTCCACCGGTGAAAATCAGCGCATCGAAGCGTTTAAGCGAGGTCACGTGGCCGCCGATATGTCGTGCGAGACGATGTACTAACACGTCGATGGCTAACGCTGCCCGTTCGTGGCCCTCATCACGCGCCTGCTGAAGGGTGCGGCAATCGCTGGATAAGCCGGAAATCCCCATTAGGCCGGACTGGTTATTGAGCATTTTGTACAGCGTGTCGAACGTTTGACCTGTGCGTTTCGCCAGATATGCGACGACACCAAAATCAAGATCCCCGCAGCGCGTGCCCATTACCAGCCCTTCCAGCGGGGTCATACCCATTGAGGTGTCAATGCTCGTGCCGTTTTGCACCGCACATAGCGATGAACCGTTGCCCAAGTGGGCAATCACGATGCCATGATCCGCCGGGTCGAGATCTAGTGATGCAAGCGCCTCGGCGGCAATATAGCGGTGAGATGTTCCGTGAAAGCCGTAACGTCGCACCATATAATCTTGCTGGAACTCCAGCGGGATCGCATAGGTGTAAGCAGCCGGAGACAAGGTCTGGTGGAACGCAGTATCGAACACCGCAATATGCGGCAACGCGGGCAACAGAGCCCGAGCCGCTTCAATACCAATCAGGTTGGCAGGGTTATGCAAAGGGGCCAGCACCGACAGCGCGCGGACTTTTTCGATCACATCATCGGTAACCAGTACTGATCTTTTGAAGTCGCTGCCGCCATGAGCCACGCGGTGCCCAACGGCGTTGATGGCTTCCAACAGTTGCTGTTCGTCGAGCTTCGCGAAGAGCACTTTGAGCGCATGCTGATGGCTGGCGTCATCCAGCGCGACAGTGGATTTATGGCCGTCTCGGTCTTTAAACGTTATGACAGCATGATCAATACCCAGTCGTTCCGCTAGGCCCGACAGCAACGGCTGATCTGCATCCTGAGGAATGACGGAGAATTTCATTGATGAGGAACCACAATTAATCACTAATACACAAGCTAAAGACATGATGCCCCCTGAAATGGACTGCAAAAAATTAACGGGTTGTTGTGAGGGGATAACGCAGAACGCTAAACTGCGCCATCGCCTGGCGGGCGATGAGCATATCTTCCTCAACACTGCCGCCGCTGATGCCGATGCCGCCTAGTAAGCGCCTGCCCGACCAGCAGGGAAAACCACCGCCGAAGCAGCAGATATCTTTTTCTTTCTCAAGGCCGTACAAATCACCACCCGGCTGTACCAGCGTTGCCAGTTCGTGAGTTGGCATTTTGAGAGCTACCGCGGTCCAGGCCTTTTGTGGTGCCAAGGTATGGCTGACCAGCAGGGCGTTATCCATGCTGAAGAAAAAACGCTGCTGACCGCAGGCATCCACTAGGCTAAAAACGATCGATACATTGCTGGACTGTGCCATTTCCCGGACCAACTTTGCCAGCAGTTCACTGTCCTCCAGGCTCAGCGACATCCGGAGTTCCGGTAACTGCGTGGCAATAGCCTCGTTAATCCAGTTGTCGAGTGAAGCCTCATTCGCAGACATAAGTATTCCTCAGCGTACGCGCCGCTATTAACCGTTAAGTTCGAGCGAGTCGACGATACCCACCACGGCAGCGTCAATCACCGAGTGATCTTTGTTGTTGCTCATACGCGCCGAACTGCCGGTGGTGATGATCACAATCTCTCCATTGCCCGCGCCGACAGTATCAACTGCCACCTGGGCATGGACAGTCGGCTGATAGTTTTCATCGAGCCGCGCCACTATCAGCAGTTTTGAGCCATTCAGCGAGGCGTGTTTGGTGGTGGAAACCAATGCGCCAGTAACTTTAGCGAGGTACATATTTCCTCCGGTTAACCATGGATAACAGTGAGATTACGCCGCTGGATTTCATCTCTGGCAGCAGGGGTAATCAGCGTGTCGCTCTCAATGCGCAGCACTGTGCCAATGGTCAGTAGGCGGATATCGCTCTGGGTGATTAAACGTTTTTTACCGGCTACTGTCAGGGTGGATTGGCTTCCTTGCACCGACTTGACATGGGCTGCACGTTTACCGAAAAGCGTAATGCCATAGCTCTCTAGGACCTGAGCGTAACCTTCCAGACAAGACAGCAGTGGCATCGGTAATTCGCTATCGACGCATTGTTGATGCAGCGTGGCGATAATCTGTTTACGGTGCTGTAACGCCTGAAATACAGTTTCACAGGCCAGATTATCGCGAATGCCCAGCGCAATTTTGCTCATGCTGTTGACAGAGAGCGCAGGCAGATAGAGCACCTCATAGTGAGGCGGCGATCTGTCAAATCCAGCACGAGAACCACGCTGAATTAGCGCATCCATGCAGACAGATTTCAGCGCCGACTGGCTGGCGCTGTGAGAAAAATTTACCCACAACTGATAACCCGCCAGCTCAAGCGCCTCAAGGCAGTTCAGCGTTTCCGGCAGCGAGGAGATATCCTCACCAGTCACCACTACGCAGACATTTTTCTGCGCGACGGATTGTGCCAACACTTCAGCGATGACCCGGTCCAGCAGTTGCGATAAGGTTTGATTGTCCATTGATTTACCCCTGGTCCGCATTCATGGCGATGCCTAATGGTGTGACCAATAGTGGCTCTGCCGAAGGAATCACATTTTTACCGGTTTGTTTACTGAACACGTTGGCAAACTGGCTGAAGCTGCTCGCGCCACCTACCAAATAAATATTTTTTACCTGCTGGGTAGCGAACCATCCCGACACCAAGCTGGCCATTTTCTGGGCCACCGGTAGCACCAGGGTAAAGACCTGCGCTTCCTGCCCGTTTTTTTTCATTTCTTCCGCCTCGGCATAAGGCAAGCCCAGCGCGCCAGCGATCACCAACTTCATATGGCTTCCACCGGTGGGCTCATCGGCACTGAACGTCACTTTACCGCTTTTCAAAATGCTCATGCCGGTGGTGCCTCCTCCGACATCCACCACCGCCCCGTTTTTAATATTCAGCGCGCTGGCAGCGGCTACCGGTTCATCTAGTACTTGGGTCACGATAAAACCCGCCAACTCCACTACGTTGACGATCACTTTTGTGTTGCCTTCAGAGATCCCCGGTGGGACTGCGATCGCCGCGCGCTCCAGCGTGCAGCCCTGTTTCTGTTCAAGAATTTGTTTGAGACGTGCTACTACCCGGCTGGCGGTCAGGTAATCCACCACCACGCCGTCTTTCACCACATTGGAGGGATACATTACCCCTGCCACCGGCTGGTTATCTTCATCCAGCACCACGATTGCGATATTGGCGGTACCGAGATCCCCCCCACCTTCAACGCGCCGGAGTAGGGCCGACATTCGCCGCTGTCAATCAGCGCGGCCAATTCGTGAAATCGGCAGTTTTCGGGGCTGTTAGCCATGGCGCGCAGCCTGTTTTATGCCGCGAACGGTATCGCCATTACGCAGACCGACGCCGTTAGCTTCTTCCATATCAATATGCAGTTCCAGCACTGCATCCGCCGTGACGCGTACCACTACATGGCTGAGCACACCACCGCGCGGACCGTTTGTTTGCACATCGATTTCCATTCCGTCATGCAGGCCGTGCAGTTCGGCTTCTTCGGGCGAGATATGGATATGGCGCCAGGCGACAATCATGCCGTTGTGTTTCACCACCCGCCCTTTCGGACCGATGATTTCAATGCCCGGCGAATCCAGCAGATCCCCCGACATGCGCACCGGAGCTTTAGTGCCCAGCGCAAAGCCGTCGGCCACAGAGATTTCCACCTGCGTGGCATTACGCAGTGGCCCTAACACGCGCACTTTGTTGAGCTCGCCTTTTGGCCCGCGCAGCGTCACCATCTCTTCGGCGGCATACTGACCGGGCTGTTTCAACGCTTTAGAACGGGTTAGCGTAGAGCCGTAGCCAAACAGAATGTCCATATCTTCACGGCACAGATGAACATGGCGGTTGGACACGCCCACCGGAATATTCAGCGCGACGGGCGCGGCAGCAGGCGCTGCCGTTTTTTCACTGGTGGCAAGTTCCTGCAAAATTTGTTGGGTAATCCACTCGGCTTGTTGTTCGGTGTAATTCATAATGGGTACGACCTGATTATTGGGTTATCTTATGGGTAATGGGCGTCTAACGATCAGGATAGGGAGTAACGACGCCCGGTTTTTGTTTATCAGCAGGACTTTTTTGACTGCTTCACGGAGGCTGAACAAAGTTATCCAGCTAGCCGGTAATCAGGTCGATCAACCCTTCGACATCATGCGTCGTCACCTGCCGCGGGTTCGACGCGGTACAACCGTCGGCCAGCGTCGAATTCACCAGTGCGCTGCGCAACTCGATGATTTTTGCACGGTCGATGCCCAGTTCGCTGAGAGTGACGGGGATGCAGAAATGGCGATTGATCTGGCGGATCTCCTGAGTCATCAGCGCGATGGCCTGCTCCGGTACCGCATGGTCAATGCCTATGATTTGCGCGCAACGGTGATAGCGATCGCGGGTTTCAGTGCTGGCCCGTTTGCTGTTGAAGTCGATGACAATCGGCAGCAGCATGGCGTTAATTTTGCCATGAGGAATATGCAGCATCCCGCCGATGGCGTGTGCCATGCCGTGTACCAACCCCAGCCCGGCGGAGTTAAATGCCATGCCTGCCATACAGGAGGCATTGTGCATGTGGGTGCGCGCCGCAATGTCTTTTTCGTCGTTAAACACCTGCGGCAGATAGCGCCAGGTCAACGCGATGGCTTTTTCCGCCAGCGCATCGCTAAAGTCATTTGAGCCAGTAGAGACAAAGGCTTCAATGGCATGGGTCAGCACGTCCATGCCGGTATCTACCGCGACATGACGCGGCGCGGTTAACACTAGGTTAGGATCGAGAATAGCGATTTCCGGCACCAGTTGCCCGGAGATCAACGGATATTTGCGGCCATTTTGCGGATCAGAGATGATCGCGTAGGACGTCACTTCAGAGCCGGATCCGCTGGTTGTGGGAATAGCAATGAGATCGATTTGATGATCTCCAAAATACTCTTCCAATGTGACTTTAATTCCTTTCGCAGCGTCCAGCGACGAGCCGCCGCCGAGGGCGATAATAACGTCGGGCTTAAAGGCTTTAAAACGCGCCGCGCCGGAAGTCAGAATATCAATATCTGGATCCGGAGTAACCTCGCCGAAAATGCATACCGATGCCTCAGGCATATGGCTTATTAAATAACGAGTTTTACCTGATGACATCATAAAATCATCGGTGACAATACCGACTCGTTTATTATTAAATTGGCATAGAGAGGTTATTGCCTCTTCACCAAAATAAATTTTGGGGCACGAAAAATAATAGCGGGCCATGTGTAACTACCTTAATCATGGTAAACGACCAAATTTGATGTCGTTAACCTAACATGGCGATTTTTTTAATGGACTGAGGATGTTTGTGCAGGTGAAGGATTATTTTGCGGTATTGTTTTGCCTTGAGCAAAAAAGTCCTTTTCTAGGAAATACCTAAAATCTGATACAGTCAAACTCAATATTTATTGTCAGAGAATGAATAAAAGCGGGGTGTTTTTTTGCCACTGCACTGCTTCAGGAATGTATTCACCCCTCATAAAGGCTTCAATGACTCTCCGCCATGGCAAACATGCCATAGGGGGAGATTTTCAGATAATGATAATAATGTTCGCCCACATCCGATTGTAAATGGATCAGAAAAACGGCCGCGTATTGCCCTGCTGAATGTGGATTACGTCACCTGTTTTGAATTGCCTTTCTGCTTACCCGGACACCACAACTGATTGCTGTGCTGCGTGAAGAATGGGACATCAGCCAGAAAAATGTGGTGTTCAACGATAAACGCTTTGGCTGCGTGTACAGCCTGAAGGCCAGTCTTTCCAGTGTGCCGGATACATACCGGTATCATCTGTCTCACCGTATTCGTCGCGTGGTTGGGAATGAAAACACATCATTGCCATATCAGCAGGTTGCCCGGGAAGTGAAAGCGCCCCGTGAACGGCTGAAGTATGCGCTGGAGGCGGGGTTACTGGTGACCGCACTGGACGGCCTGTTCTGGTCTGGCAGTCAGCGTATTGCGGCTGATGTCCTGAGACTAAGACAGAGCGGAATGCCGGTGGTGACAACGACCGTGGAGGTGCACGATAACCTGACGGGAACAACCCGCAAAATACCGGCATACCATCTCTGATACAACCATCAGGGGGAATATTGCTCTGGCAGCAGCAGTACGACATTCTTTATACTTTATCCCCGTGCCTGAAAACATGTGCTAAGGAAACGGGAATGGCAAGGTCCGATTACGATATTATCAATCTGTCTCTGGAACATGAACTGAATGAGTGGCTGGCAGAGAGAGGTTATGCCGGACTGGCGTATAACCGGAACCGGGTGGTAGAGGTGGTTACCCGCAAATTGCAGGACAGCTTTTATATCAACGTTTCCTGGGATGCGCTGAACACGGCATACAATGAACACCCGGAGTGGTTTTCAGGGCTTGTCTCCGGGGATGAGAATTAATAAGTGGATTATGCTGCCATCAGGCAGTGTGATTGCCGGCAGGGATTTCGTTTTATTCTGTTTCTTCCCGGGGGTCGGGTTTGAATTTTCCCAGAAAGTTGTACATCGGTCGCATACAGGGATGCGGATAACCCTCCCGCATAAAAACCACTCGGGTTTCTTCGACGCTGGTTACGGTGGCCAGTGCTCCATGATCGTCTTTGTATCGCTGATTGACTTTCGGTAATGGAACATCTTCTGACATAAATTTTAGTACGGTAACAGTTAACTAAATTTTCATGTGGTAGCACTGAATCAGGAGACTGCGTTTCCTGATGTGCGCTGTTAATTTTCTGTTTTTACGAAACATTTTCCCCTTCTTCCTGTGTATTTTATTGCGCTCCTCTTTTCATGTCCTTCCCATATCCTGAAACTCACTTAAATGCTGTTGAATCGTCACGCATTGCAATTTTCAATGACTGAAATCAAAAATTGCTATTTTTTAAGCTAACCAACTGTATTAAAAGCATTCAGTGGAATAATTTTCTGCACTTTTCCATTAATTATGGTTATAAATTTTGTAATGTGCTGTTTTTGCGATATTGGTCAGAATAAAGAACTGTTCATTTGTATTATATCGATCGATAAATCTGCCATATTGCTGTAGTTCAGATCATTATTCTATAATGATCAAAATTAAGTCAGCTAAAAATTGGCAGATTTATTACTCAGCATTCTGGTACCGGTTGATGTGGGTAAATACCGGAAAGGCGGTAGCGTGCCATCGCAAAACATGGTGGGAGGTATCGTCAGGAGGCTGGTGATTGTTGGTATGACATGAATAAAAGGTTTTTCGTTTGACTGGAAAATTATGTTGCAGGAACGAGAGGGCTGAGGAACAAAGCTTATTCCGGCGCTGTCCGTCCTTGCTGTCACTGACACTGATGTCTGTTTTATTATCGCCTTTATCTCTTCAGGCCGCGGATACCAGATCAGGCAGAGTATGAGCCGGCGCGGAAACTGCTGAGATAACAGCCCAATGGAACGCTTCTTCAGGAGTCTGAAGAACGAATGGATGCCGGTGGTGGGTTACGAAGCTTCAGCGAGGCCGCTCACGCCATAACGGTCTATATCGTTGGATATTACAGCGCACTAAGACCGCACGAATATAATGGTGGGTTACCCCCAAACGAATCGGAAAATCGATACTGGAAAAACTCTAACTCGGTGGCCAGTTTTTGTTGACCACTTCAGTTTTTTTATTTCTGAATAAAGCGACATCCACGATATAACGTCGTGGGTGTCGGTGATGATTCTTTTTTTGTTCGCAGATTAAGGTGCGTTTATGGCGAAACTGATAAATGTATCGGCGTCCACTGAGGAGAGAATGACGTCCGGGGAGAGGAGGGTGGCTTCACGACTGGAGAGCTTTCTGAATGATGATTGCTTTGTCTGGTACGATATCCCGGTGGGACGGAAAAACCGACATCCGGATTTTGTCATTATTGACCCGGATAACGGGCTGGTATTTCTGGAGGTCAAGGACTGGACTGTATCCACATTACGTAAAGCAAATCAGGAGCAGGTTACACTGGAAACCGACGGTCTTCTGAAATCAGAAATAAATCCGCTGGTACAGGCTCGTCGTTATGCATGTGATACGGTTAATGCCTTACCTGCTGACCCGTGCTTACGGCAGAATGACGGTCAGTATAAGGGGCGGCTGAACCTGGCCTGGGCGTATGGTGTGGTGTTCACCCGCATTACCCGTCAGCAACTGAAGGCACTGACAGGGAATGATGAGAATGCGGTGGAAAAGATTTTTCCTTCAGCACAGACAATCTGTCAGGATGAAATGACGCAGTCTGTTTTACCTGAGGTATTCCGGCAAAAAATTGCCGGGATGTTTACCACGGGATTCAGAACCCGGGTGACACCCCGGATGAGAGATATTCTGCGCGCCCATCTGTTTCCTGAAGTGACCGTGAAACAGAACTCACAAATCAAAATCATGGATATTCAGCAGGAGATTCTGGCCAGAAATATTGGTGACGGGCATCGTGTCATTCATGGTGTGGCCGGCTCCGGAAAAACCATGATTCTTTTATTCCGTTGCCTTTACCTGGCTGAAACCACGCCCGGAAAGATTCTGGTGCTGTGCTACAACATTACTTTGGCCAGTTATCTGCGGGAATGCATTGATGTCAGAGGGCTGACGTCACGGGTTACGGTATCTCATTTTCACAGCTGGTGTGCCTCAATGATAAAACGCCACGGTATTCAGGTGACGGCTGACAGAAAGGATTACCCGGAGAAATGCTTCAGCACACTGGAAGAGGCTGTGAACAGCGGGAAAATCACCGACGCCGGATATGATGCTGTACTGGTGGATGAAGGGCATGATTTTGACAGTCGCTGGCTGGCCCTGATTGCCCGTCTGTTTGATAACGCATCCCGTTCACTGCTCCTGATGTACGATGATGCCCAGTCCATTTATCGGCGGGAGCGGGCTCTGAACTTTTCTCTGGCCAGTGTGGGGATTCAGGCGCAGGGACGCACTTCTGTCCTGCCGGTCAATTATCGTAATCCGAAACGCATTCTGCACTTTGCTTATGCATTCTCTCGCGAGTATTTTGAAAAACATCAGAACCGTGAAATACCACTTGTTCAGCCACAGGCAGGCGGTGAAGAGGGTACAGAGCCGGAAATCCTGCATTGTGCTTCTGAACGTGATGAAGCCAGACAGGTTGCAGACTGGCTGGAGAAGTGCCATGCCCTGTGCGGTCACTGGAGTGTTATGGCTGTGCTGTGTCCGACAGAGCATTCAGCGAAACAATTGCAGGACGTTATGACACAACGCGGGATGCCTTTTGCCACCTGTTTTGACAGGGAAGGCAAGAAGGCATACTCGCGACGTAAGGATGTGGTGCATTTACTGACATATCAGAGCAGTAAGGGGCTGGAGTTCCCGTATGTGGCGGTTATCAATGCGTCTTTCATTCCTTCTGGTGTAGCGGATGAGTCTGAAGTAATCCCGGTGCTTTATGTGGCGTTCACCCGGGCAACCCGTGAATTACTGGTGACCTGTTACCGTGAAAACAGTATCAGTCGTCACCTTGAGGATTTTGCATAATACTGGACCATTTCTTTATTCCGGACTTTCCCCATACTGTTATTATCAGGTTTATTTAATTCGCCATGAACCCGTTATTTAACGATATTCAGATGCGTCTTTTTCATCTGAACCACTCGCCGTACTCCTGGTACTGGAATGTAAGATTCATACCTCTGGAAGCCGTGTATATTGGCAACGATACCTGTCATATCACCATTACCTGTAATCAGTCCGGTTTTCACTGAGCGTTATATCAGAAACCTTAATGAGCTGTTACCGGTTCTGAAACGGCGGTGGGATGTGACACCGGCAATCATCTGCGCAGTGGAATACCTTTCCTGGGTAACGGTATCGCACTGACTCTCTCCCTATAATTAACAATGGTTTAATACCTAAACACTGAATCTGCCGATGACTTCTGAAGTGAAACTGAAAACCGGTGGTGACCCCCGGTCATTACCGGATTATGCTGCCCTGCGCGATGAAATCAGCAAACTGACCCACCCGGCACGCCCTGATGTGGACTGGCGTTACGTGGAAACGCTCTGCCTGCGTCTGTATGAACACAATGGCGTGGAATTACAGACGGCATCCTGGTACACCATTGCCCGGATGCATACAACAGGGTTAAGTGGTCTGAATGAAGGGCTGGCTCTGATTGCTGCGCTGACCCGGCATCACTGGTCAGTGATGTGGCCGCTGAATACACACTCCCGGCTGGAAATTATTACCGGTCTGTTCAACCGTCTGCAAAAAACGCTCCGGGCCATGCCTCCGGATAACCGTGACAACCTGCCCCTGCTGTATCAGACCGAAACATTCCTGAAGACACTGAGTGATCTCCTTCCATGAAAATACGCAGGCTTGGCACGAACTTAAACAGAGCAGTAAAGTGGCTTTACCGGAAGCCATGGTGAAGGGATATATCACCCGCCTGGAGAACCAGCCTGTGCAGGGGGAAGTATCGTCTCCGGTAACGCTACTGGCGCAGGCACTCAGGCTTGAAGCTCCGGATGTGCAGGAACATCAGACCCTGCCGCACTCCCGTCTGGTGTATGTTGTTTCTGAAACAAAAACAGAGCCCACACTCTTCCTTCAAAAATCCCCGCTCACGTTTCTGAAAACGTTTGTTACAGGTGTCTGTACGGCATTGCTGGCGGTCTGCGTGGCCATTCCGGGATGGCAGTTTCTGACACAGCCATCACCGGCGGAGCAGCAACTCAGGGCGCTGCTGACACCCTCACCGGATGTGCTTTCAGCAGACCAGATGATGCAGCTCAGCAGAACACTGTTAAATCATGCGTCAGAGTGGATAACCCTTTCCGGTCAGCAGATAACGCGACTGACAGAATTCCCCCCGGCATACAACCTGCAACGCAGTGTGCAATTGCTGCAGCAACTGATGGTACTTTTCCCCGACAATCCTCGCGTTCAGGAAATGGTGGATAACTGGCAGAAGAGTGCAAGGAGTCGTGCGCTCCCGGAAGAGGCGATGACTGGCTGGAACGAAGGCATGACCCGCTTACAGCTGTTGGCTGAGCGCCTGAACCGTCCGGATGAACAGCGGGGAAAATACATGACGGTCAGTGAGCTGAAAACGGAGGTGTCTGGCATCATGCAGGCTTTTAACCGGCATATCCTGGCAGAAGAACAGTTGTGTCACTATGGTGAAGTCCGCAACCAGAATGGAAGCGAGCAGCAGCAAAAACAAATGAAAGATGCATTTGTTAAGCTGATTCACTTTTACTGTTTTATATAAAGCCTTTAGGATGTGGGGTAAGGGGAGTGTTGCAATTTATTCGGTGAGATAGTTTGTTTGTGGAGTGTTTAAGCGCTTTTGGATGTTCGTCTGTTGTTTCGAATAGTATGGTGAATATGAATGGTAAATATAATGTCAGGAGTGAATTGTTAGCTCGTTGTATCGGAACTGGTAGATTGAAAGGAGATGTGAGAAGTGATTTTATTGGGTTTAATGGTAGTAAACAGGTAGGTTATGTTTTATTAACTTTATTCTTAACGAAAGTAACAAATTCTGATTTGCTCTCTCATTATCGTATATTTAATCGTTTTTTGCATTATGAGAGAAAAGTTATGGACATATATAATTCTTTGAGTGATATAGAAGTTGATTGTATTTGCCAGGAAGTGATGGCTATATATGAACATACTCAGCGATGCTGCAACGAAAAGAAAATCACAACTATCCAGTTAGGCAGGAAACTTAATGGCAGGTATGCAGATACGATTGCTGAGTTAAAAGAAACAGCAGAGATAAGAGGGGAGGATGTGATTTCTTTTGAGATGGATATATTGAATTCTTTTAATGATGCGGATGAATATCACGGACGTGTTAAACTGGAGTTGGATATACCTGCTTCAGATATATTATATTGCCATGATTTTATTGATTCAAAACATGTAAACTCCTGGTTGGTTGAACCACATGAGTGGGTGGTTATAAATCGTTCTCTCAATGGGATTGTTACAGTGCCAGTATCATCAATAAAGATTCTTTATTGATAAATATGTTTGTAATATGTTTTATATGTTCATCAGGATGAAAGTAAGCAATTTTAGTAGTGGCTAATTAAACGTCATTTAATGTTTGTTGCTATATGTTGAAAGCATAAACAGGTTTCTTTTGCATAAAGTAAAAATAAATGAATGATAATTTTTTAACGGAGAAAGTCCTTACTGGAGAGAATGTTCTGCGTGCAGCAATTGCTCGTATTGAGTGGATTTTTGAAACATTTCCATCAGTTTGTCTCTCTTTTTCCGGTGGTAAAGATTCCACCGTGCTTTTCCATCTTGTGGCTGATGTGGCCCGCAGGAAAAGACGTCGTTTCTCTGTACTGTTCATTGACTGGGAGGCTCAGTACCAGTGCACCATTGAACATATTCAGAAGATGCGGGAAATGTACCATGATGTGACGGAAACCTTTTACTGGGTGGCGCTTCCCCTGACCACGGTAAACGGTGTCTCGCAGTTTCAACCGGAGTGGATATGCTGGGAGCCTCGTGTGACCTGGGTTCGCCAGCCACCGGAAGAGGCCATTACGGATATGGCGTATTTTCCCTTTTACCGGTATGCCATGACGTTTGAAGAATTTGTTCCGGCATTTTCTTCCTGGTTTGCTGGCAACCGGTGTGGAGTGGCAGTGCTGACCGGTGTTCGGGCGGATGAATCCCTCAACCGCTTTATGGGACTGGTGTCCCAGCGCAAACTGAGATATGCCGATGATAAGCCTTGGACCACGGCATCGCCTGAAGGGTTTTACTACACTATGTATCCGCTGTATGACTGGAAAACTCGTGATATCTGGATATATCACACCAGAACCCGTGCCATCTACAATCCCCTGTATGATCTGATGTACCGTGCCGGCGTACCGTTACGCAACATGCGTGTCTGTGAACCTTTTGGTCCTGAACAACGTAAGGGACTGTGGCTTTACCATGTTCTGGAACCGGAAACCTGGGCCAGGATGTGTGAGCGGGTGTCAGGCGCTGCCAGCGGGGCGCTTTATGCCAATGAAAGCGGTGCCTATTTTGCCCTGCGTAAACGTATATCAAAACCAGCCCATCATACCTGGCGCAGCTATGCGATGTTCCTGCTGGATGTGATGCCGGAAAGAACGGCAGAACATTACCGTAATAAAATTGCTGTCTACCTGCGCTGGTATCAGACGCGGGGCTTCCCGGATGACATCCCGGATGAACAGGAGAATGACCTGGGGAGCCGGGATATCCCGTCCTGGCGACGTATCTGTAAGACACTCATAAAGAATGATTTCTGGTGTCGGACCCTCTCCTTCAGTCCGAACAAACCCCGGCACTATGAACGTTATCTGCAGCGTATGAAAGAAAGGAGGAAGGAATGGGGGATTCTGTGACACCGGAGATACTGAGCAACATGATTCGTCAGTACTTCAGCCAGGAACGACCAGAAGAAGAGGCCATACAGGCCCTGAATCATCTGCGCAGGGTGCTTCATGAGGTCAGTCCATTTGCACAGGAGCCTGTGGACTGTGTGCTGTGGGTGAAAGCAGATGAGGTGGTGGCCAACGATTATAACCCCAATGTCATGGCGCCGGGTGAGAAGAAACTGCTGAAACATTCACTGGAGCAGGATGGGTTCACGCAGCCTGTGGTTGTCTCGGAAGAGAAGGAGCATTATCTGGTCGTGGATGGTTTTCATCGTCAATTACTGGGCAGGGAAGCAGGTACGGGAAAACGCCTGAAGGGCTGGTTGCCAGTGACCTGTATTAATCCGGAAAGAAAGGGACAGGCCTCACGTATTGCTGCAACCATTAGACATAACCGGGCCAGGGGGAAGCACCAGATAACTTCAATGTCTGATATTGTCAGGGACCTGTCGCGGCTGGGCTGGACGGATGAACGTATTGGTACGGAGCTGGGTATGGACCAGGATGAAGTTCTCAGGTTGAAACAGATTAGCGGGCTGACGGAGCTGTTTCTGGAAGAGGATTTCAGTCCGGCATGGACGGTTCGCTGAGACCGTCATATATGTATATTATTTCAGTGAGTTAATGTTTTGAGCAGGAAAAAGAGTACCCCGGAAGTCGTGGAAGACATGGTTGCACAGAAGCTGGAGGCTGCGGGTTGCTGGCGCAGAGCTTCCGCCCGCTGGCTTTTTGTTATGGGAAATGTTGAATGTACAGAAGCACAACGGGAGTGGTTGTTGTTGCGCAGGAATTATTGTCTGGCGCAGATATCGTCCCCGCCGCTACCTGAAAAGCTGGATATCAGCGAAGTGGCGAAAGCTGCAGATGCCACGCTGAGGCGAATGGGGATTGCCAGTCCGTCCGGGGAGGTATTCAGAAAAGGTACACCGGTCTGTTGATATTCAGGTAACAGGTATTAATGATGAAGAAAGGAATGGCAAACAGTATATCAATGACATGGCAACTTTTATGCGATGATCATGGTTTTACCCGGGAGCACTACAATCAGCTGAAGAAATTCAGCCCGGAGGCATTACGTGAAATTATTGCTGAAATAGCCTGCTGCCATCCGTCAACCAGTATATTGCTCAGGAATAAGTGGCTGACACCGCCGGAGGATATTCCGGAGCAGGTTACCCGTGAATACGAACGAAGAATACAGAACTGTCCATCTTTCAGGAGCGAGAAAGAGGCGGAATCCTGGCTAAATGAACTGTTTTTTGCTGTGATTGCGCCGCTATACCGGGTTGTCCCCGGACAATCAGAACAGGTTGAATCCTTTGTTCTGCAGCTTATTGCCGAACAGGAGCGGGTTTGGGAGCTTATTCTAACCAATGATGGTTATTCATGGCATTGCGCACTTTATGATATATTATTTCATCTGGTTTTACGAAATATGGAAGACCAGCCTGAACATCAGAGACAGCGAATAACAAAAATACTTAATGAGTCCGATACAAGGCGGGTTGCAGAAGAGATTAAATTCCGGATTCAATATCTTCAGGATGAAGAACAAAAGAGAGTTTTAAGTGAGTTGGTAAATGTCCTGATTTCAAAAAGATAAAACATGTCGGAGTAATTTTTCTATATATTAAAAAAACAGGTTCGTATTACCATAAAGGAGATCGGTGAATAACCGTTATTGGATGATCTCCTTCCATAAAAATACGCGCAATCTAACGGTTCGCTCTGTGCCAAAAAAAGACATTGCTCACAATATCGAGTTAATCATTCGGCCGTTGAACATTCCCATTGAAAAATTTCTCAGTATAGAATATACCAATGTTGAGGGCATTCCTCTTACATCTCGAAGGATAACTATCATGGGTCTAAAACCAGGTCCAAAACCAATTGCTAAGTCAACAGGAAAACCGGATCAACGCCGACGCGATAATAAAGATACTCCTGGCAATACTCCGGGATTAAAGCCAAGTAAGTCCACAGGTAAGTAAAAAATAAGGGTATAAATACTTATTTATACCCTGACTACATATCCAGTCTACTGAAGGTGTTTCTGCAGCCAGATGCACGTTCCTTCTATATCATACGCCTGTGCCCCATACCCTTTAGCAAGCAAAGTCTCTGGTAAATACTCGTCATATTTATCCAGATACTTGTCGGGAACAACTGCAGCAAGCTCAAACTCTGAAGGTAGCCCCGACAATAGCATTTTCTTAAGTGCACGCTGGACAGAGGCAACGCCTGAGTCCTCTACCTCTATCACACCTGCAAATGAACTGGCTTTAAAGCCACAACGTATAATCAGGGACGTAATTGTATTGACAATTTTATCCCCCATCCACGGGATCACGTAGCAGTTCTGACCACTGGCAATAAAACAGTCATTTTGTAGATTGTAGCGTTGGAAGTTGTCACTTCCTTCCGCGAAGAGGCTTCTGGCTGCGGCATCAGCATAATCGACTCTCTTGTTGCCTACCGCGATACGGTAATCATTTTCCCTGTAGATAGTGAGCATTTCCTGGCGAACAACATCATGAACAGACATCCCGGTACCACTGAATAGTGGCGGCTGACCGCCTTTAGTCGTCTCAACATAGATAACCTTTTTTTCAACCTCGATCTCTGTCACTTTCCAGCGCCGTCCGCCGAAGATGATGTGCTGCTCCGGCAAAAGTGGGGAGTCTACAGGCACTGTGCCAAGAGTTCGGTTTCCCGTTACAATGCGAAACTCCTCAGGTGTATTGAATACGGCATAAAACGTGTAGTGATTAGTCAGCTTCTCCCCCTCAGCCCCGACAACTATTTCACCGCTGGTTAGTTGAGTGAGCAGGCCACATGTCCCCATATGTTTAAGCAGACTTTTGAAGTCATTTATATCCACATTCCGGAACGGACCTGTCTGGCAAAGTTGTGACCAGAGCTGATCGGCACGAACACCTCCCCATTGCGCAGTAATAGCCAGGATCTGGTGTAGTAGTGTGGAGTAATGTTTCTGCCGGATATCTGCAGGCTCGAACCAGCGCTTAGAGATCATCAACCTGATCATTGCCATCGCCTGAACCAACTGCAGCCGTAAATGATCCACAATGCTGCTGGTTGCGGTAAGTTCAGGTTCAGTAATTAACATTCTCAGCACCGATGGGGAATCGCGCCGCCCTGAACGTCCCATGCGTTGACGCAGACTGGAAACAGAATGCGGAGGTGTCACTTGTATGACAGACTGCACCTTACCAATATCAATACCCAGCTCCAGCGTCATTGTACAAACAGCGGTTGTGGGCAAATTCCCTTTCTGCAGTCGGGCTTCAAGCGCCTCACGCAACTCCCTTGCAAGGGAACCATGATGAGGAAAGAATTCATTAGGAACGACATTTGCTTCACACATGTCGCTCAGTGTTGCCGCTATGCTTTCAGTACGCTTTCGACTGTTAGCAAAGACCAGGTGGGAATCGCCACGGCAGAGCCTGAAAATATCCGCGCAGACGAGCTGTTCAGCAGAGCTCTGGAGCTCTTCTCCTTTTTCGGGCACCCGCTCAAGATAACCTTTAACCTGAACCTGTAGTGTGGCTTTGCTATTACTGTCTGTTACCGTTTCACAAGGTAATCTCTTATCCGGGCGCAATAGTTCTGGTACTTTTTCCAGCTCTCCCAGCGTGGCACTCAACGCGACACGGGGAACTGGATTCAACTGGCGTCCCAGCACATGGTCAATTCTGTTAAGCAGAGAAAGCAGCTGTATACCACGCTCTGAGCCAATAAAAGCATGGAACTCATCAATAACAATGTATGCCACAGAAGAAAACGCCTGTTTGAGCCAACCCAATGAGTTTATGAGCAAAGACTCAAGTGATTCAGGTGTGATAAGTAAGATGCCAGAAGGGGTTGTCCGTGCTTTCTTCTTTTTGCTTTGTGGTACATCCCCGTGCCAGGGCGTCACTTGCATTTCCAGGGCTTCACCAAGACTCTCAAGACGACGGTGTTGATCGTTAATTAATGCCTTCAATGGACTGATATAGATAATGCCAAATCCACCAGTGAGATCTGCAATCGCTGAACAGGCAGGAAGAAAGAAAGCCTCTGTTTTACCCGCAGCTGTACCTGCACTAATTAGTACATCACGATCACGGGCTAAAATTGCCGGAATAGAGCTTTCCTGCAAGGGCCTTAAGGATGACCAGCCCTGCTTATAAACCCACTTACGGACACGGGGATCAAGACTATTGTAGGCACTACTCATAATCTGAAATTCGCCAGGCCATCATCGTCATCACTTTCCTCCACAATGGCATCATCCATATCGCTGAGCTTGTCTTCTTCAATCGCCACCCCCTCAATGAGGGTTTGCCAGTTCATCGTTCTGTTTTGTTCCAGCACAGCCAGCATATCCAGAAAACCTTTTATGGTATTGCGGGGAGTTCGAAAGTAAGCATCTCCGATGGTTTTGCTGCAGTGATGCAGAAACCCGGTCAGAGCATCATCTGGCACCAGATAATTTGCGGGATCTCCACCAGCATAAACATGACGAAGGTTTTTCAGTAAAATATACAGTTCCTCAGGAGTGAGGCTGGCAAGATGCAGCGTGGGGGACGAGTAGTCAATCACGCCAGCTTTCTGTGCGAATCGGTTTTCTGCCAGACGCGACTGGAGCGCTTCATAGCTGTAGAGCCCCTTACGTGGATCGAAAAGAAATTCTGGCGTCCCCCCGAGGATAAAACCAATATTTTCAGCGGAGCCTTGCAGGCAGTCATTCAGGATCCGCAAAATTTGTTCGTAGTTGGCCGTTCTCGCTTGCGTATTATTCAACTTGAAGAGGTTCACCATCTCGTCGAGGCTAACTAAAAGTCCGGCATAGCCTGCCTGACGGACAAAAAGGCTCATCAACTTCAAAGAATCATAGAACGAGGCGTCTGAGATAATCGTTCGGACGTCAAGATCATTACGGGCATCAGTTTTTGTGGTGTACTCGCCCCGCAACCAGCGAATAGCATTGGATTTTAAGGTTTCGTTATCCTGCTCATGCCCGCGCCAGAATGCGTCAATGACCTTCGCAAAGTCATATCCTCCCACCATATCTGACAAAGCAGCAAGGCGTTTATGAATAACGGATGAGACCAGGGAGCCGTTCGCATCAGCTTCCTTCCTTGCCTCAGTAACAAACCTTTCCACAACGCTAAGTAATGCATTGCCATCTGGTTTGTTTCTGGTGGACATATTTTTCATAAGCTCTGAGTAGAGATTACGAGCCTGACCTCCCGATGAGTGGATACGTCTGTCGGGAGAAAGGTCTGCACTGACCGTGACCAGCTTCTTCTCTAACGCAATAGACCGTACAACACTTAAAAAGAATGTTTTCCCGGAACCGTACTCACCAATGATAAGTCTGAAGCTTGCCCCGCCATCAGCAATCCGTTCAATATCCTGATGGAGGGCGGTTATCTCATTCACGCGGCCAACCTGGATATGCTGAATACCTATTCTTGGCGTTACTCCCGACTTAAGTGACTGAATGATAGCGTCGCGCTCTTTCACTCTTATACGTGTTACAGACATTCACTAACCCTCTAATTCTTTGGCTATTTCCAGGTCAATCCAAATGTGATCATCAGCATCTTCCAGCACTGGTGCATCAACCACCGCATAGGACCAATCGTTAATCACCTCAAGCGCACCGCCGAGCATCAGGTTCCAGTTACTACACAACTCTGTCGCCTCTTTTCTGGACCATTGTTCTTTCTCCAGCAACCTGCGATAAAGTTGGCTATGAGCGGAGTCAAGTCCCCCTTCCCCGGTTAATGAGGCTGGAGCGCTTTCTGGTTGTTCTGGTTCTTCTTCAGTGAAAATTGAGTTCAGTAATTTACGAACATCATCAGTGGCAGATTCGTGGCGGGCAAGTACGTTGGCATCCAGCGTAAATCCTGCCGTCGACTGATTAGCTGGTACAGATGAAACGAGAGCAGTTTCAGTTGCGGAATGCTGATGGATATTGCTTGATACGGATGAGGGATCCAGTCCCAGGCTTGTATAAATCTTCTCAAGCTGTTTGATTTCGGCAGGCGTAATTCTGCCGTCAGAGCAAGCGACACTAACGATAACCTTACCCACAGCTGATTTTTCCGCTGCACCGAGTAATTCAATCCGGCTTTTCATTCCCGTCATATTCGCCGGAGTATGAAGCTGCCACGTTAAATATGCGTGCAGAGAGCGCTTTTCATCATCGCTGAAGCTGACATTGTTGTTGATGGCATTCTCAAGCACTTTCTGTTCGGCTTGATCGAGAGAATTGTCAATCAAGGCGACTACCGAACCTAATCGGAGCGTCAATACAGCTGTGATAAATTCAGGAGAAGGTGAGAAACGTCCTCTTTCACCAGCAGGGAATAAAACAAGTACACCATCGACATCTGCCTTTACGTGGTGGTGATAGGGGTCAGGAGCCAGACAGTATCCCATTTTCTGTGCAAAGGCTTGCATTAAGTCGGCCTCTTTTTTATTGATCTTCGCCGGACAGGTGGCATTCATATGTGACCAGTAGTCAGCAACTGAAACTATCCCACCCTTACTGCGGATTGCGTCATCAGCCCAGTGTTTGAATGTACTTAATATTTTTTCTGCGCTTTCGTTAACGATTTCTGAAGGCAGCAACAAAATTGCAGCGGTATCATTTGCTGAAGTACCTTTTCTACCAAGGTAACGACTGTAAGCATCCAGTTCACCTGTGCATATATCGGCAATGGCCATAAGCTTCTGAACAGGGCCTTTCAATGCACCTGGATCAGGCAAGTCGGGAACAGGAAGCCGAATACCTCGCAAACTGGGACTTGCAGGCGTGTAATCTAAACGCAGACGCGCTTTATTCGGCTTCACTACCATCCCTTCACCGTATTTAAGGGTGTAACGCCGTTTAAATAGTGCAGCAAATTCTTTCGCACAGCGGCGGGCGGGGGTTCGTAATGAGTATTCAGCATGGTTTGTCACCCACGTCAGAGCCAGATCCGCTGGAACCGGGGCTCCTGTATCAACAGTCTTTGCCAGGATTAACCTGAACTGCATGCTATTGCTGAACTCCGAATCATCGTTGAGAGCTGCTGCAAGATTTTCGTTCGGACGAAGAATGGACATCGCTTCAAGTAACTGGGATGAGTAATTCCGGAAAGATCGGTTTTCATTGAAAACCGATCTGAGACGGCAGATCTCTTTGAAAAGAGAATAGAACTCATCGTCGGATATATTGTTGTCCCTGCTGTCAACAAGCGCCCTTCTTTCCAGACCATACAGATAAATGAAAACGTAACCAATTGGGCAGGAAGTGTCGCATCTGTCGCTGGCAAGCCAACTCAGGTACGCACCACGAGCTTCAGGTGAAAGTGAGGAAAAACTGGGCCAATACCCTAATGAACTATCTTCGTAAATGTAAGGTGTGGGGTATATTTTAAGCGTGTCGTCAACTAGCGATGCCTCGTTATTGCCATCATAATAACCGCCTGAGTTATGCCCGGCAGGTTTCATACGCTGCCCAAGATAGAAGTGACCGCCGGTAACCTCTATCCCACTGATTGTGATCATCTCTCCCGGAAAAATCCAACGAGCCAAAGCACCGGTAGTTTTTGAGAAATTCTGGCGTTGAGTGGCTGTTATGCTGTATTCGACATTCCGCCCGCCACTTAGTGTAAACGTAGCCAGATTGTCATCTTCGCTGTCCTCGTTTTGCATTACAGACTGATTTTTTTTGTTGTTAGCAAGCCATTCTTTAGGTGGTGCTTTCACAGGAGCGGAAGTATAAGAGCCCGCGGACTTAGTTTTCTTCTTTTTGAAAAAAAGAATATAAATCAAATAAATAGCTACTATAAATATCCATAACTCCATGAGGCAGTAACCTTAAAAATAGCTTTTCACGCACACCAAAAAGGATGACGATGGGAAGTGGATTAATCTCAAAATAATACTTCTAAATTAAAAAGGTTAAAAGCAAATCACAACCTTCCTGAGCTTCCGCTTTTCTCTTTCAGAGGGCTGAAGTCGTTATCTGTAACCAGAGGAGATCAGTAGCCCGTTATGCCAGCTAAAGCACTCCGGGCAGATTGCCCGGAGTGCTTAATATTTTAATGGATTGTTAATCTTCGTATACTCAAAGGGGCTGGTATTTTCTTTCGAGTTTGTATCCAGAAAATCCCCCCACCACTGTAGCATCAACCGACGCTATTCCAGGTGTTCTGTTTTATGGATATAAGCCGCCCTTAATGAATTACGTTCCATGTGGCTCATCTGACGTTCAGCCGCTTTATCTCGTGCTGTTTTGGTCTTAATACTTCCATGCCGCTGCGATTACCTCTTAAACCAGCCCTTACCATTTTTATGGGTACGATAAGAAAACTTTATCGGGCACGATCGATTTTATCGATCGATTCGATCGAAAACATTCCTTTTACCCTATCTTTTGCATGGTTTTAGAATGAGCAACCCCATTTATCGTTCGGGGAAAGTGATAGCGGAGATGATTGAAATGAATAAGGTTATTGCGGTTTCAGCGCTTGCCATGGCAGGCATGTTTTCGACCCAGGCTCTGGCTGATGAGAGCAAAACAGGCTTTTATGTGACCGGTAAAGCAGGTGCTTCTGTTATGTCACTTGCAGACCAGCGTTTCCTGTCGGGTGATGGAGAGGAAACATCAAAATATAAAGGCGGTGATGGCCATGATACGGTATTCAGTGGCGGTATCGCGGCCGGTTATGATTTTTACCCGCAGTTCAGTATTCCGGTTCGTACGGAACTGGAGTTTTACGCTCGTGGAAAAGCTGATTCGAAGTATAACGTAGATAAAGACAGCTGGTCAGGCGGTTACTGGCGTGATGACCTGAAGAATGAGGTGTCAGTCAACACACTGATG
>SKEB01000423.1_pt1 | contig 37640 bp, 31 predicted proteins | sample 4826561 | NCBI WGS metagenome assembly SKEB01 (sample SAMN11008820, study PRJNA524170) | human gut metagenome | biome: Human fecal sample; material: Feces; isolation source: fecal sample from pouch patient p17 | host: Homo sapiens | place: Israel: Tel-Aviv | collected 2016-03-29
ACTTTTGTGAAGTTTTGTCAAGCTTTTAGGTAAAAAAAGTAGTGCAAAAAGTAAAAAACTACTTTTCACACTACTAAAATCCTTAACTTAATGACATTGCTTTGGCGAAATGCTACGTCCCTAACTAAAAATTTATCAATCTATTTTATCAAATATAATCACGACTTTGAATAGATCACCGTCCAGATACAAATCAAATGTTCCACCCATCATTGTGGTCAATGTCTTCGCAATAGACAATCCAAGTCCGCTTCCTTCGGTACTTCGTGACAGGTCGCCGCGGATGAATCGTTCAGTCAGTTCTTCTGCCGAGGAAATGTTAAGTGGCTGCTCAGATATGTTTTTCAGACTGAAGATTACTTTTCCGTCCAGTGTCTGCAGATCTGCATAGATGCGTGTTCCTTCCATAGCATATTTTGCAGCATTATTATAAATATTTGCAAGCACGCGCCACATTCTTCTTCCGTCTACCCGAACAATCGCATCTTCTTCCGGGAAATTCATGATCTGTGTCAGATTTCTGGCCTGGAATTTTTCTTCAAATTCTCCGCTCGTCTGCTGGATGAGTTCTATCATATTAATATTCATAAACTCGAGAGAAATATTACCTGAGCTGACTTTCGATGCCTCTACAACATCTTCTGTCAAAGTCTTCAGTCTCTGAGATTTTTCTTCCAGAACTTCAATATATCTTTGAATCTTCGGATCATCAAATTTTTCTTGTTTCAAGAGATTTACATAATTAATAATGGAGGTCAGCGGCGTCTTGATATCGTGAGATACATTTGTAATCAGATCTGTCTTTAACCGCTCACTTTTCATATTCTTCTCGACTGCCGCATCAAGTCCGCTTCCGATAGAATTGACTTGTTCTGCAATCTTGCGTTGTTCTCCATGTATATCTTCGAGATCAATCTTGTAATCCAGCTCACCTTCACTGATTTTCTCAATACCTTCTTTAATTTTCTGTCGTCCGACTGCCCAGTTGACAAGGATTACAAATCCTGCTGTCTGCACAATGAAAATCACGAATGACCAAAATGCACTTGGCCAGCCTGATGCCAGATATGCCACCCAATGTACTGCTGCATACGCAAGATATAAAACAATTATTTTTGCTATGTGTCTGGCATTTCGAATCAATAATTTCACAAACTCTACGACACTGTACAGAAAACTGTTCTTCCATGCAATTCCTGCTTTTATTCTTCTGGCCAGACTCAAAATACCAACGAGAAACATATTACATGTATAGACTGCAAGTCCTCCGAATCCAATCATTCCAAAAAATGTTTCGTAAGAAAGAATACCATTTCTTACTGCAAATGTTTTCTGGGAGATAATTCCCGCAGCTCCCATGAAAAGCACAGTCAATAGTGACGGTACGAACCATGCAAATATAACTGCTGCAGCTCCGACTTCTGTCTTACATCTGTCAAATTTATATAGATGCAGTTCTCCATCTCTTTCCGTTCGACCTGCGATTACAACAAGCCATACTACACTGGCAAAAAATATTAAAAACGCCAAAATCATTCCTGCACTGACTCCTCGGACAAACGGACTATACTTTTCATAAAAATGTGCATTTTTATAATAACTATCTTTCACAGGATACTTCGTATCCACACCTGTCATAAACACAAACTCTCCTTTATCTACATTACTCAGATAAACGGTCTGTGACTGCCATAGTTCTGCATCTGCTTCCTGAATATTCGTCTCAAACTCTGACAGTTTTGATTTTATTATGACATATTTCCCCATCTTACGAACACTTTTAGCAACATCATTAATATTATTTTCCTGCCCAAGCTCCTCCCGATTTGTGACAACTTTTCCACTCTTTAAATCTAAATAATAATAGAAAAAATTACTATCTCCTTCTTTATACTGCTCTGTCAGGCTCTCATAATTTGCATAGCGGTCTCCAATCTGATAAATACAGCTTTCCAGCATATTATAAGCTTCATTGAGCCTGCCATTCCAGTTGGAATTCTCATTCACTATCTGCAAGAGATTTTCTGCTTCCAGTGGAGCTGCCTCCTCACGGAATAACACTCCATCATATTTCCAGCAATCTATATAGAGCATAGTTCCCTCTGCATCTTCGATTCCCCGAAAATTCTTTTCCTCTTCCGTCATTTCATTTCTATCTGATATATCCACATTTTCCAGCTCATCTAAGATCTGCTCCGATGTCTCCGCACCTATTCCATCTGTCATTACAAATTTTAATTCACCATTTAACACCTTTTCATTAAAATCATCCTGACTATAGTAATGATAACTTCCATCTGATAATTTACAAACGATCGGAGCCTTCAGATCTTCTGCGTCGTTGCCTTCTAATTCTGCTGAATCTGTAAGTGTATCTCCGACATAACTGGTACTCTCACTGTAGATCAATTTCTGATACCAATTCAACAAATCTCCCAGTCGATACGAAAGACCACTTTCATTCTGACCACTAATCGTCTCACTATTGTTATATACCTGAATATCGACCAGCTTATCCTCGTCAATCTTTCCATCTGTCTCAAACATCTGCTCACTGTCAATGCCGGACATCACTTGATACGCACTATTCATAAGCTCTGTATCAAAGTCATAGGAATCTTCATAGCTCTGCGTAAGTTTTCCTGTTATAAGGTCATCGAAAAGTTCTGCGTAAGACATGATGCTCATAACGCCGAGCATCATCGAAATAACCATAACATTTGCAATTATGATCAACAAAATTCTGGTCTTTTTTTTCTTATGCCATATCTTTTCCATAACGTCTCCCTTCTGTTAACTTTTTTCTTACAGGTCATACACTGACCTGCTTTTACTGCTTCTCGATCTTATACCCTACGCCCCACACGACTTTCAGATATCTTGGTTCTTTCGGGTTGATCTCAATCTTCTCACGGATATGACGAATATGCACTGCCACTGTATTATCAACACCCACCGCATTTTCATTCCAGATATTTTCATATATCTGGTCAATAGAAAATACTTTGCCCTGATGCTTTACAAGCAGCAGCAAAATGTTGTACTCAATCGGGGTAAGCTTCACCGGCTCGCCATCTACTGTCACTTCTTTCAGATCATCGTTGATCGCCAGTCCGCCGACTGTATAGATTGCCTCGTTTTCCTTTATCGCCGTGCTTCCAAGCTGCATATATCTGCGCAAATGTGATTTCACACGGGCAACCAGCTCCAGCGGATTAAATGGTTTCGTTATATAATCATAAGCTCCGATATTAAGTCCCAATATCTTGTCCGCATCCTCGGATTTCGCAGACAGAATAATAATCGGAATATTGTGCTTCTCGCGAATTTTTAAAGTTGCCCTGATTCCGTCCATTCTCGGCATCATGATATCCATGATCAGAAGATCTACACTTTCTTTTTTCAAGATCTCCACTGCCTCGATTCCATCGTAAGCTTCCAGAACCTGATGTCCATCCTGGGTCAGATATATCTCGATTGCCTCTACAATCTCTTTATCATCATCACATACTAATATTTTTGCCATCTCATTTCACCTCTCATATCTACTATACAAGATTAGCAAATAAAATTTAAGACATAGGAATGGATTTCTTAAGAAATGATGAATATTTTCAAGAATAACGTCGAAAAATGTCTAAAATAATGTAAACGAAATCTAAGACCCTTTATTTTCAATAAATTTTGATAAAATATCAAAAGATAAAACTTACTTAGACTTCATAATTTCTAGTTTGTAAAGGGGGAGTTTTCTATGTACACTCACGACATTGACTATGTAATCCGTACCCTTGGAGTAGGTGCTACATATAGGGGATATCGCTATCTAAGTTATGGGATTGAATTATGTCTGACAGACGAGGAATATCTGCTTGCCATCAGTAAACAGCTTTATCCGGAGATTGCCAGAAAGTATAAGACGACAGTCGGAAGTGTTGAACGTGATATCCGCACTGTTATAAGAGTCTGTTGGGAAAATGGTTATGATCAGCTTCAGTCCTACTCGTTCCGGCCATTACATGTCCGTCCAACGGCCGGTGAATTTTTCGACATCCTTGTCGCCTATCTAAGCCGTAACAAACCAGTTCTTCAGGCTGTATGATCCTAAGTAAAAGAAACGGAATTTTATTATCAAAAACAAAGTAAAACCCCGCAAGCTTTGGGCCGCTGCAGGGTTTTATTTTTTTACCGGAGATTAACGATCTTCCATCTTCACATACTCACGGTATGGAGACAACGGCTTATAAGCCGGTCGGATAATCTTATCTACATTCTTGAGCTCTTCCAGTCTGTGGGCGCTCCAGCCTACAATACGGGCCGCCGCAAAAATCGGAGTGTAAAGAGATGCCGGAAGATCCAGCATACTATACACAAGACCACTGTAAAAGTCCACATTTGCATTTACACCTTTATAAATTTTACGCTTTTCGCCGATGACCTGTGGAGCCATGCACTCTACCATGGCATACAGTGCGTACTCTTCTTCCCGTCCTTTTTCTTTCGCAAGCTGCTCTACGAATTGCTTGAAAATCTCCGCACGCGGATCGGATACAGAATAAATCGCATGACCCATGCCATAAATCAGCCCTTTCTGGTCAAATGCTTTCTTATCCAAAAGGTCTTCCAGATACTGATGTACTTCGTCTTCGTCCGTCCAGTCGGAAATTTTTTCCTTCATGTCTGCGAACATCTGCGTTACTTTGATATTGGCACCGCCATGCTTCGGTCCCTTAAGAGATGCCATCGCTGCGGACATTGTAGAGTACGTATCTGTTCCTGAGGACGTAACTACGTGAGTGGTAAATGTTGAGTTATTACCACCGCCGTGATCCATGTGGAGCACCAGTGCCATGTCCAGGATCCTTGCCTCAAGCTTCGTATATTTCTTATCCTCGCGGAGCATCATCAGAATATTCTCAGCTGTGGACAGATTCGGCTGTGGTGCATAAATGTACAAATCTTCTCCCATGCGGAAATTATATGCATGATAACTATAGACCATCAGCATCGGAAACTGGCTGATCAGATTCAGACACTGTCTCAGTACGTTCGAGATGGTCGTATCGTCTGCTTTATCATCGTAGGAATAGAGATTCAGGATTTCTCTGGACAGACTGTTCATCATGTCGCCGCTCGGAGCCTTCATGATAACGTCACGCACAAAATTCGGCGGAAGCGTTCTTCTCTCCACCAGAGTTTCATGGAACATCTCAAGTTCAGAACTATTCGGAAGTTCACCAAATAAAAGCAGATAAGCAATCTCTTCGAATCCAAAATGATCTTCTTTCAAGAAACCGCCAACCAGATCTTTGATATTGTAACCCCTGTAATAAAGATTGCCGGCACATGGAACTTCTTCGCCATTCACAATCTTCTTGGCACAAACATCGGAAATATTGGTCAGTCCTGCAAGCACACCTTTTCCGTTCAGGTCACGGAGCCCTCTTTTTACTTCGTACTTAGTATACAGCTCTTTATCAATGGCATTATTCTTCTCACACAATCCTGCAAAATGCTGAATCTCCGGAGTAATCTCAAATAATGCACGGTCTACGCTTTTATTCACTGTCTTTCCTGCCATAAATCATCTCCCTTTCTTTTCCCACAAGTCGTTGCTAAGCGCAGCAAATTCTTCCAGCGATAATGATTCACCGCGAACACTTTCTCCTTTGCCAAGCTTTGCAATTGCTTCTGTAATCACATCTTTCGGCAAATCAATCTTGTCAGAATTAGACAATCCATTTGCCAGTGTCTTTCTTCTCTGGTTGAAGGATGCTCGGATAATATCAAACATCCACTTCTCATTGTCCACTTTCACCGGAGGAGCCGCATGTCTTGTAAGACGAATGACTGCGGAACCAACCTTCGGTCTTGGCATAAAGCAGTTCGGAGGTACATTTGCCACTATATACGGATCTGCATAGTACTGGACAGCCAGTGACAATGCTCCGTAATCCTTGTTTCCCGGTCCGGTCTGCATACGGTCTGCAACTTCCTTCTGCACCATGACCGTAATACTTTCAACCGGAACATTTCCTTCGAACAGCCCCATAATGATCGGAGTCGTAATGTAATATGGAAGATTCGCAACCACCTTCACCGGACGTCCGCCGTTCTCCTTCTCCACAAGACCACGGATATCTACTTTCAGAACATCATCATTGATCACCATGACATTGTCATACTCGCTGAGGGTATCTTCCAAAATCGGGATCAGATTCTTATCAATCTCCACGGCAGCTACCTTTCCTGCCGCCTCAGCCAGATATTGGGTCATGGTACCGATTCCCGGTCCAATCTCCAGAACCATGTCATCTTTTGTAATTCCGGCCGCACTGATGATCTTCTCAAGCACATGCGTGTCAATCAGGAAATTCTGTCCGAATTTCTTCTGAAAATTAAAATGATACTTTTGCAATATTTCAATTGTATTTTGTGGATTTCCAAGTGTTGGTTTACTCATACTTCTTTCTATTACTCCTTCATTCCATCAAACCATAAGCCAGATGAACAAACAGCAATTTATGTTCATTTGGCTCAAGTGCCGGTACTGGAAGGATTGTCCTCCTCGTACCGGCACTGTTGCCATTAAAGATATTATACACTATGTCGATAAAAAATGTTATTAAGATTGTATGAAATTTCCGACATATCACTTCACATATTTTTAATTTATGATACTGCCAGCAGCTGTTCAAGAATGCCTCGGCATTCTTGCTGCGAGGTGCGCGTCATGCAATTGCATGACATACTTCTACTGCGCACCTCTGCAAGTCTACACTCCGTTTCGGTCGGCGCAAAACCATTGTCCACCGGACAATGTGCGCCCTGCCGGAGGCTATATCCGCTGGGAGTCATCTCCCAGCTGATATACCTGCTTCGCATTTATCTCAGTCTGTATAAGAACCTCCTCCACAGAAATTCCTTTCAGCCGGGCGATCTCCTCTGCCACATACTGGATATATGCAGATTCATTTCGCTTGCCGCGGTTCGGCTCCGGTGCCAGGTACGGGCAATCCGTTTCCAGTACAATCGATGTCAGTGGTATTGCTTCCACGACACTTTTTAGTTTCTTTCCATTTTTAAAAGTGACGACACCACCGACTCCGATATAATATCCCAGTTTCACATACTCAGCCGCCAGCTCTTTTGAACCGGAAAAACAGTGGATAATTCCGGTCAGATCCGATGCGTGCTCCTTTATAATACGAAATGTATCTTCCGACGCATCACGACTGTGGATATTTACCGGAAGCCCGACCTTTCTCGCCAGATCAAGCTGTCTGATGAACCACTTCTGTTGAACCTCTCTCGGCTCCACATCCCAGTGGTAATCAAGACCAATCTCACCGACAGCAACCACCTTCGGATCGTGACACATTTCCTCCAGACGTGTCAGCGCATCATCGTTCAACTCGCCGACCTCGTCCGGATGGACACCGACAGCCGCATAAACTGCCGGATACTGATGTGCCAGCGCAAGTGCATTTTCACTTGTCTGCATAGAAGCACCCACCGTCACAATTGCTTTCAGCCCACGCTCCTTTAAGTTCGTCAGCAACATTTCCCGGTCCACATCGAACTGTTCGTCATCGTAATGTCCATGTGTATCGATAATCATATTACAGAATCTCTTTTCTGAGCTGCTCTGGTGTCTTCATAGATAATAATGCAGGCGCGATATCAAATACACTTCTTGCTCCGTTCTCGCCCTTCTGATTCAGGCGGTAAGCTGCTCTTGCATAAGCAATCAGAACGCTCGCTGTGAACTCTGGATTAGAATCCAGTTTCAGAGAATACTCAATCACATGCTTGTTGCCCTCTTCTCCAGTTTCACCTGTGCGGATCACGAATCCACCATGAGGCATCTTGCTGTGGTCTCTCTTCAGCTCTTCCTCAGAAATAAAATGAACGGTCGTGTTGTATTCATCAAAATAATTCGGCATAGTCTTGATCGCATTTTCAATCTCAGCTTTGTTGGCACCCTCTTGCGCTACAACATAGCACTCACGCGTATGTTTGTCTCTTGTAGTCAGCTTTGGCTCACTTCCACTTCTCACCTGATCAACAGCCTCGTCAACAGGAACTGTATACTGGATCGCATTCTTCACACCCGGGATACGGCGGATAGCATCAGAATGTCCCTGGCTTACACCCTTGCCCCAGAATGTATATGTGCTTCCCTGGACAAGAATAGACTCCGCATAGAGACGGTTCAAAGAGAACATTCCCGGATCCCAGCCAACAGAAATAATACTGATATTATTTCCCTCTTTTGCAGCTTTGTCCACATTTGCAAAATACTCTGGGATCTTGGCATGTGTATCAAAACTGTCAATTGTGTTAAAATTCGCTGCAATCTCTGGACCCATGACCGGAAGATCCGTTGCAGAACCACCGCACAGAACCATTACATCCACGTCACCCTTCATAGATAACATATCATCCATGTGCACTACTTTCGCACCCTCAGTCGCAACTTTGACAGACGCAGGATCTCTTCTTGTAAAAACTGCCGCTAGCTCCATGTCCTCATTTCTCTTAATTGCCTGCTCAACGCCACGGCCAATATTACCATAACCTACAATACCAATTCTAATCTTACTCATATTTCCTCCTTTGGGGACGGGGTTTTTTCAAAAAAACCCCGTCCCCAATTAAATTGTGTAATTATTTAAACTGCCTTTTTCCGCTTCTTACAGCGATTGTTAACCTGTCCCTTTTTGAATTGTGCTTCATCGTACACAAAATTTTTAAGTTCTGTATATTAGCAAATCTCTGCTCCTGCCGGCATTGCTTTTTCCGGTGTCATCAGGGCCAGATTTCCTTCTGCATCTTCTGCGCACAGAAGCATTCCTTCTGAAAGTACTCCTGCAAGTTTTGCCGGCTTCAGGTTCACAAGTACCATAACTTTCTTGCCGACCATTTCTTCTGGTGTATAATGTTTGCGGATTCCGGATACAATCTGTTTTACCTGACTTCCGATTTTTACCTGTGAGCACAGTAATTTCTTAGATTTCGGGACTGCCTCGCATGAGATGATCTCACCTACCTGGAACTGCATTTTTCCGAAGTCGTCAAATGTAATTTCTGGTTTTGCATCAATATCGATTACTGTCTCTTCTTCACCATCTGCCTGATTCTCTTTCTCTTCTGCTGTCATCTGTGGATGAAGTTCTTCTACTTTCTTCATTACTTCTTCTACGTCTAATCTTGCGAAAAGAATTTCCGGCTTTTCTGTCACTTTTCCGTCACCAAGTTGTGCAAGAATCTTCTCAGATGTTTCTGGCATGAAGGACTCCAGAAGTCTTGCGCCTGTTTTGATGCTCTCGATCAGATTATAGAGCACTGTCTCCAGACGGTCTTTCTTAGCCTCTTCTTTTGCAAGTGCCCACGGCATTGTCTCGTCGATGTATTTGTTGCAGCGTTTGAAGAGTACGAAAATCTCTGTGATCGCATCTGCCACACGCAGCTCGTCCATCTTAGCTTCCACTCTTTTTGGCGTATCCTCTGTGATTGCTTTCAGATCCGCATCAACTGCTTTGTCTTCTTCTGTCTCAGCAACACCTTTATTCGTCACCGTTCCGCCAAAGTATTTATTTGTCATAGAAATGGTTCTGTTGACCAGATTTCCAAGTGTATTTGCCAGATCGGAATTCATACGCTCTACCATAAGCTCCCAGGAAATAACTCCGTCATTCTCAAATGGCATCTCATGAAGTACGAAGTAACGTACTGCGTCAACTCCGAAGAAATCTACCAATTCATCAGCATACAATACATTTCCCTTGGATTTACTCATCTTACCATCGCCCTGCAGAAGCCATGGATGTCCAAATACTTGTTTTGGAAGTGGAAGATCCAGTGCCATCAGGAAGATTGGCCAGTAAATAGTGTGGAAACGGATAATATCCTTTCCGATCAAATGTAAATCTGCAGGCCAGTTTTTCTTGAACTGCTCTGTGCTGTTTCCATCACAATCATATCCGATTCCTGTGATGTAGTTTGTCAAGGCATCCAGCCATACATACACAACATGCTTTGGATCAAAGTCAACCGGAATTCCCCATGTGAAGGATGTTCTGGACACGCACAGATCCTGAAGACCTGGAAGAAGGAAATTGTTCATCATCTCATTTTTACGAGATACAGGCTGAATAAATTCCGGATGCGTGTTGATATAATCGATCAGACGGTCAGCGTATTTGCTCATTCTGAAGAAATATGCTTCTTCCTTCGCTGGTTTACATTCGCGTCCACAATCCGGACATTTTCCGTCTACTAACTGAGACTCTGTCCAAAAGGACTCACAAGGAGTACAGTACATTCCCTCGTATGAACTCTTATAAATGTCTCCCTGATCATACAGTCTTTTGAAAATTTTCTTGACCTGTGCTTCATGATCCTCATCAGTCGTACGGATAAATTTATCATAGGAAGTATTCATTAAATCCCAGATTTTCTTAATCTCTCCCGCTGCATTGTCAACGAACTGTTTTGGTGTAATACCTGCCTCGTCCGCTTTCAGTTCAATTTTCTGACCATGTTCGTCAGTTCCTGTCTGGAAAAATACATCGTATCCCTGACTTCTTTTGTATCTTGCAATTGCATCTGCAAGAACGACCTCATAAGTATTACCAATATGCGGTTTGCCTGATGCATAAGCAATCGCTGTAGTAATATAATACTTTCCTTTGTTGCATTTCTCACACATATTCTTCTCTCCTTCTATAATCTTAATTTTTCATTATTTAATGATAATTTTTTTCACATCCTGCCGGTGGCTTTTTGTATAGGTAGGAAACGCAATTTCCTACCTATACAAAAAAACCGCCTTCTCATACTGAGAAGGCGGGATATTCCGCGTTACCACTTCTTTTCGCTCTATCCTCACGGATCAGAACCTCATCGAGTGCCATCTACACTCTTTCGCTGTAATGGGCGAATCCCATTAAGTGCTAAATTCCTGACCTGTCTGCCACTCTTCACACTCACTGCTCCAAAGCCATCTTCCGCTTGTTCCAATCCGCCCTTCTCAGCTTAACCGGGGCTTCTCTGTAGAATCTTTCCAACCGTACTCTCTTTTTCCACGCATTTTCTGTTTCATTTTCAATATTCAGCAATTTCCATAAATCATCCTGGCTATCTTATGAATATTTACATCTCTTTTATATAGATATAAAAGAATTTCAACGTAAAAATCGTAGCACAGTAAGGACTGGCATGTCAAGCCTTTTATATAGCTTTCCTATGGCCAGCTATTAATACCCTGCCATTAATACCCTGCCATTAATACCCCGGCTATTAAATACTTTGTTTTGTCTAATTTATTCGCCTGGGAACATAGTTGCTTCCAGTGTCTCCATCTCCGATTCTTCGATTCCGTATGCCCCATCCTTGTCCGCTGTTACATGAACTTCCAATGTCGTCTCATCACCGTAAGAGTTTGCTTCAATCGCACGGTTCAGGCTCTCAACTAAAATATCCATAAGCACATCTGTCTGTGTCGGATCTTTTCCCTGATCTGCATACTCTGTTGCAATATCATTTACATAATTGGAAGAATTACTGAATACATCTGATGGCTTGATCACTACAGTTACTACATAGCTGTCATCATCCTGTTTCTTGGCATCTTTTACTGTGAAATCTGCCAGATCATAGGCCTTATCAGCTACCTCTATGTATTTATCCATCATCTCATCACTAACGTCCATTCCTGAAAATGCGCTCTCGATCTGAGTTCTCATACCTTCTGTCACTTCTTTTTTCGCATCACTCTCAGAAATTCCACGGTATTCGGCATATTTATCATACTGTGCATGATAATTTGCATCTAATACCGATTTTGTGTATCCTGCTGCATCAAAATCTTTGCCACATGCAGTCAGCCCCATACACATCAGTACCGCCATCCCCAAAGCCAATACTCTTTTCATTCTCTTCATACCTTTTTCCTCCTCGTTTTGATTTTTTTCAAATCTACTCTATGCTCAGTCTAACATACCCCTATAAAACCCGCAACTACTTAAACCTCTTTTTTATCCTCTCATATGAACCTCTTTTTTATCCTCTCACTACTTAAACCTCTCTTTTATCCTCTCAGGAACATCATGCTCTCTTCCGTAAGTTCCAGATAATCCGGCATTCCTTTCTCTCCGATTTTTTCCAGCTTTTCTCTCTGAAGAAACCAGCAGATCGTCTGTTTATTCTGATTTTCTTCCCCCTCCGGGTAAAGGTAATAATTTCTTTCGAAAGGAAGTGCTGCCTCACTTTCAACATTTATCTTCAGACAGTTCTCCTTTCGCTTTCCCCACACTGGCACAAAATCATGAGCCCGATACCCAAACCAGGTTGCCTGTTCATCAATCTCCTGATTCGTATGTAATGTAATTCCCCAGTCAAGGATCTCTGCCGTATGTACATCTACACGTTTTATTCTGGAAAAGTTCTTACAGCCGGTCAGTTTTGCAGCCTCTTTATATACAGGCTTCGCAAATATTTCTTTCGTTTCTCCATAAATGACCGGTTTCCCCTGATCCATGATCAACAGTTCCTCGCTGAAACGATAAATTTCGTCTCTGCTGTGCGATACCATAATAACAGTTCCTTCATAATCTTTCAGCATCTCGATCAGTTCCTGCTGAAGCCGGTCTTTTAAAAATACGTCCAATGCGGAAAATGGCTCATCCAACAGAATGACATCCGGCTCATACGCCATGATCCTCGCCAGTGCAACTCTTTGCTGCTGCCCACCGGAAAGCTGTCCCGGCAACCGGTCAGCAAGTCCTGTCAGCTCAAATTTTTCAATCATTTCCTGTACTTTTTTTTGCTTTTCTTCCTTGCTGCCTTTCAGACCTGCCGCAATATTTTTTTCAACTGTCATAGTTGGAAACAACGCATAATTCTGAAAGAGGTAGCCGACATTTCTTTTCTGTGGTTTTAAATCCACTTTATTGGCCGAATCAAGCAGCACCTTATCATCAATCTGTATCATTCCAAAATCCGGTGTCTCAATCCCCGCGATACTCTTAAGCGTCATGCTTTTTCCACAACCAGATGCTCCCAGAATCCCGATTCGTTTCGATTCTGTCTGAAAATGTATATCAAGACTGAATTCTCCCAGTTTTCTCTTAATATCTACTTTAATTCCCATTCTTTATCCTTCCCGCATCTTTCCACAATTTCCCGTACAATCCCATGCATTCACCATCCACAATTTCTTTTTGTCGTATGCTTGGCAACTCAAACAACATACTGAAGATGCAGTATGTTGTTTAACCGGATCTACCAGCGTTTGATATTCTTCATCTTTGTGCCGGATATAAAATTCATGGAAAAGATTACAAGAAATGCGATGAGCATAACGATCGCTACCCATACTCCCGCTGTTGCATAATCCCCATCCTGAATGACCATAGCAATTTTCTGAGAAATCGTTCCCGTCTTTCCGGGAATATTTCCAGCCAGCATAGATGTTGCTCCGTACTCTCCAAGGGCTCTTGCAAATGTAAGAATAGTTCCGGATGCAATTCCAGGTCCTGCACTTGGAATCACAACTTTCCAGAAAATCCGGATGTCAGACATACCAAGTGTGCGCCCTGCATAAATCAGATTGACATCTAACTGTTCAAAAGCAGCTCTTGCATTACGATACATTAGCGGAAATGCGATAACGGTTGCTGCAATAATACAACCAAGCCATGACTGCACGACCTTAATATCAAATGTCTCATACAAAAAAATTCCAAATGGTCTTCTTTTACTAAAGATCAAAAGCAGGAAGAAACCTGCGACAGTCGGTGGCAGTACCATCGGCAGTGTCAGTATTCCATCAATGACCGCCTTCTTGCCCGGTGTTGTCTTTACCACTTTTCTCGCCGCATAAATTCCTAAAAAGAATGATATAAAAGTCGCCATGATTCCTGTTTTTAATGATATAAAAAGCGGGCTCCAGTCCAGATTTTTAATAATCGATTCCATTGCATCCATCTATATTCCTCCTCCGACTTCAAGAATGTCCCTGACCTGTTTTTAGTCAGGAAAGGGACTTTTTTGCTTTTTTAATTCCCAGTCAACTTTTTGCTGGCTTAGGAAAGATATTTCTTACTCTACATCTGTATCGAAGTAGTATTTCTGGAAAATTGTTTTTGCTTTATCAGATGTTACAAAATCGATGAAATCTTTTGCTTCTGAGACTTCTGCATCACTTGCTTCGTCATTTTTAACCTGAGCGATCGGGTAGATTACATTTCCTGTAAGCTCATAGCTTACTGTCTGAAGGATATTAAGCTCATCCTCATATCCATATGTATCAGAATAGTATGTTGTACCAACTTCACAAGATCCCTCTACAACTGCTGCCAATACTTTACTTACGTTATCCTGCTCGCTGATCTCAACTCCGCCAAGTGCCTCAGATACTGTCTCTGTAGGAATTGTGGATACATCATCAACTTTGTCAAGAATTCCAAGGTTTACAAGTGCCTGTCTTGTATATTTTCCAACCGGTACGCTTCCACCTGCAAGAGCGATGCTAGAAGCCTCTTTTAAGGTCTCAAGTCCGGTAACCTTTGTTCCACTGTCTTTACGTGTTACAACTACGACCTGGTTGTTTACAACATTCTTACGTGTTCCGTCAACTACAAGTCCGTCTGTCTTCTCCAGCTGATCCATCTGTTTCTGAGCTGCTGAAAAGAATACATCACACGCATATCCTTCCTCGATCTGTGTAAGCAGTGTTCCTGAACTATCTGCATTAAATGTAATCTTCACATTTGGATGGTCTTTCTGATACTCTGTTGCGACTTCATCCATAACTTTGCTCAAGCTGGCGGCAATAAATACCTGAAGCTCTACATCCTCTGCATCATCAGCCTTCGCCTCTGTTTTTGTCTCCTCTTTTTTGTCATCTTTGCTGTCGGATTTACTTCCGCATGCTACAAGTCCTAATACCATAGACATTGCAAGTAATGTTGCTAATACTCTTTTTTTCATCTCGTTTCTCCCTCTTTTGGATTAGCATAATGACTGTTTTTGAAAATGCGATTCGTTTTACAAAAGCAATCGGTGTATAAATAATATAGCGGTCGTTTATACGTGTTTACACATTTTCATGTCTGCTCTCACATGCAACCGCTATTATTATCCTCTCTGATATCATGAATTATCAGCTATTTCCACATTCACCATCTGTGCCACGCAAAATTCCAAGTCCATGTCCCAGATGTGGCAATACATACTCCAGACTCTCTTTTACAGCCTTCGGGCTTCCCGGAAGATTAACGATCAACGTCTTTTTTCGAATTCCGGATACAGCCCGGCTAAGCATTGCTCGTCCGGTAATAGAAAGTGAATACTGACGGATCGCATCTGCAATTCCCATCGCCATGCGGTCACAGACTGCCTGTGTTGCCTCTGGTGTCACATCTCTTTCTGCAAATCCGGTCCCACCTGTCGTAAAGATCACATTGACCTGTCTCTGGTCTGCCAGTCTCATAAGCTGATGCTTCAAAGGCTGCTCTCCGTCCGGAAGCAGTAAGGTCTCTATCACATCATATCCTTCCTTCACAAGCATCTCCTGAATCAATGGACCACTCTTATCCTCTCGCTCTCCTGCAGCACCTTTATCACTCAAAGTAATAATCGCCGCCGTAAACGGACGATCTTTTTCTAATGGAAGCATTGTGATCTCATCACCAGCCTTAATCTCGCCACCTTTCAGAACCCTTGTGAACACACCTTCTCTTGGCATGATACAATCACCCATAACCTTGTAGATCGCACAGTGGCTATGGCATTCTTTTCCAATCTGCGTCAATTCCAAAATTGCTTCTCCAATCTGAAATTTCGTTCCTACCGGGACTTTACTCAGATCAAACCCTTCCACAACAAGATTCTCTCCGAATGCCCCAAAGTCTACGTCCGCACCTTTCTCTCGAAATGCTTCAATCTTTTCAAATGAAAGCATACTCACCTGACGGTGCCATTTCCCCACATGGGCATCTCCCTCAATTCCCCATTCTTCCACAAGTCTTGCAGACTCAATTGGTTTTTTCTGGGTTCCTTTTTTCTCACTAATACAAATTGCTAATATCTTTCCCACAGCTCTATCCCCCAATTTGACTCATTTTCTTATCTTCTGTAATTTCACTTAAATTTTCAAAACGGTGGCTTTTTGGCTTTAACTGAATTGCCTCCGTGATTGCCTGATACAAATATTCCAATGTTTCTTGATCTGCCATTGTTGTCCCGCATCTCTGCGGCTTTTCATGCCTGCCAAAAATATCCTTCAGCTCCACGCCTTGTCCATAACACAGACAAGGTTTTAAACACCCTTGCGCCGTCATGCGTATCCGGTTACAATACTGACAGAATTTTCCATGAAGTGCACTGATAAATCCTACACTCCCCTGCCCGCCCGGAAGCTTCACATAAACTGCCGGTCCATTTCCATGAACCTGCCGATCTTCCTGAATATCAGGATATTGTTTCTTTAACTCTTCCAAAATGTCTTCATTGTAAATCGTCTCAAACTTTTTTCCAAGCCCAATCGGCATCATCTCAATAAAACGTACATCCAGCTTTTTCTCCAACGTCAATCTTGCAAGTGCCAGAAATTCATCCTCATTCATGCCTTTTTGAAGTACACTGTTGATTTTCACCGGGATTCCGGCATCTACTGCCTGATCCACACTTTCCAGCACCCTGAAAAGTTCGTCCCGTCCGGTAATTACCTGATAACGTTCCCGGTCCAGTGTATCCAGACTAATATTCACCGCATCCAGCCCATTTTTCAATAGTTCTGGCAAATATTTTGACAGCAGGACACCATTCGTAGTCATTGTTACCTGCTCTACTCCCGGAATCTTCTTAATCTTTCCAATCAATTCCGGACTCCCCAGTCTTACCAGCGGTTCTCCTCCTGTAATTTTGAATTTACGGATTCCGGCCTTTGCAGCCGCCTGACAGACCATCTCAATTTCTTCGTAAGAAAGAATGTTCTTCATCGGAACTAATTCTACTCCTTCCGGCATACAATACCGACACCGGAGATTACACCGATCCGTAATGGAAATTCTCATATAATCTATTATTCTTCCATACTGATCCTTCATAAATCTTTAAACTTCCTCCAACAATACCTTTACTTTACCACCACACACCATGCCTTCTTCCTCGGCATCTTCACCAGTCATATCCACATGCACGATTTGTGGCGCTTTTGCGCATCCTCGCAGTATTAATAACGCTTTGCTGACAATCGCGGCTTCAATACAGCCTCCCCCAATAGTGTCTACACATCGTCCGTCTTCCATTATCAACATCTTTGTTCCAATACTTCTTGGCGCACTTCCTTTTCGCTCGACTATCGTCGCCAATATCCTTTTCTGATCCTCACATTTCACGATTGCATCCCGGATCTCATTCGAATAACCGGCTCCTCGTTTATCCTGATTCTTGACCTGTATAATTTCTGCCATAATGGATATTGCGATTTCTTCCGGTGTCTCCGCCTTTATATCCAGACCGATCGGAGAATGTAACTGACTGATCACCTGTGGATCGGCTCCATTTTCAAGGACACTATGTTTTACCTGTGCCACTCTTCTGCGGCTTCCCATCATTCCAATGTACGCATGTGGTTTTCTTACAATACTTTCCAGACAGATCCGATCATACACATGTCCGCGGGTAACGATTACAAAAAACGTATCTGAATCACCGGGAATCTGTTCCAGTCCCGCTTCAAATGTATCACAAATAACTTTGTCTGCTCCTGCTCTTCTGGCGTTATCTGCAAATTTCGGTCTGTCTTCCAGTACTGTTACATAACATCCAATCTGTCTTCCAAGCTGAATAATCGGCATGGAAACATGTCCCCCACCACAGATCACGATTTTCTTCTGTCCACCTATAACTTCACCAAATATTTTTTCGCCATCAACAAGCGCTATACCATTTACTTCTAACTGCTCTATCTGCTGGTCATGCTGTTCTAAAAATCCCCCTGCAACAGATGCCCATACCAGCTTTCCATTCGATACAAGCGCTTTTTCCCCAAATGCCTCTCCTGTCAGTCCTGTCAAAACGATATTTTTACTCTCCGGCTGCAGTTGTTTTAATTTTTGTAAGAATTCCCACATCTGCACTCACCTACTTTCCAAATCCGCAATTCGGGAAAGTACAGACCGGACAATTCAAGCATAAGCCGCCTTCTCCCAGTGTATCAACATCTGCTTTTTTCAGAATCTCTCCAGCCACGATCCGTGGCAGAACCAAATCAAAAATAGTCCGTTTCGCATACATAACGCATCCCGGAAGACCAATGACTGGTCTTTTTTTCTCTCCATAGTAGGACAGCAAGAACATGGCTCCCGGAAGTACAGGTGCTCCGTAAGTTACGATCTCAGCACCTGTATTCTTAATCGCAAGCGGAGTACGGTCATCTGGATCCACACTCATTCCGCCTGTACAAAGTACCATATCCACCCCTTCATCCAAAAATTTCTGAATAGCCGCTGTAATATGTTCATGGTTATCATCACTTACTACATGCCCGACGACCTCTGCTCCATATTCTTTCAATTTTTCGATAATGACCGGTGTGAATGTATCTTTGATCCTTCCGTAAAATACTTCGTTTCCAGTATTTACAATTGCAGCTTTCATCTTTTTAAATGGAATCAGCTCAAAAATCGGTTCTTCACCAGCTAATTTTTTTGCACGCTCCATTTTTTCTTTTTCAATAACAAGAGGAATAATCCTTGTCCCGGCAATCTTATCGCCCTTTTTTACCGGAAAGTTTCCATGACGACAGGCAATCATCATTTCACCCAGCGCATTTACTGCATTCAATCGCTCTGTATCAACCTTTAAAAGACCGTCACACTCCGCGATCAGTTCAATTTTTCCTTCTTTGATTTCCGATGGGGTCATGTGCTCATTTGCACACATATCATACAAGATCTTAGCCGCATCATTTTCATGAAGCATATTCTCATTATTCTCCCAAATGTAAATGTGATCTTTTCCCACACTTAAAAGTACCGGTATGTCTTCCTCTGTAATAATATGGCCTTTCCGAAATACGGCATCCTTCGTAACGCCTTTGATAATTTGTGTGATGTCATGGCACAATACCTGCCCCACTGCATCTTCCGTTCGCATTAATTTCATTTTATCCATTCCCTCCGAATATTTTTTCAAAACTATTCGCAGTTTAAAAAAATATTTTTATAACATTTCTCAGTTATTTTAATATCAATTTTTTTGATATTAAAATAGGGATTTTTCACCTTTTATCTAAGGTAAACAAATCCCCGTTGATCGCAATCAAATTTATATAATATCATTATAGCAAAACAGGCTTTTTTGTCAACCAATTCGTCACATTCTTTCCTCATTGTTTTTCAGCTCTTCTGATAATTTCAGGTTTTCATCATAATTAACCGGTACATCTATGATTACTGGTCCCTCTTGCTGAAATGCCTGTTCCAGGTACGAAGATAATTCTTCCGCTTTTGTTACTCTGTACCCAATGCAGTGCATTGCCTGTGCCAGCTTTACGAAATCCGGATTTGTAAAATCTGTGTAACAGGTTTCTCCATATTGTTCCATCTGTTTCCATTTTATCAATCCATAGGCACTGTCATTCATAATCAATACTACAACATTCAATTTTAGTCTTACTGCTGTTTCCAGTTCCTGTGAATTCATCATAAATCCACCGTCTCCGGTAATCGTTATAACACGTTTTTCAGGATGGATCAATTTTGCACTGATTGCTCCCGGCACTCCGATTCCCATAGTTGCAAATCCATTTGATATAATGCAAGTATTAGGTTCGTAGCAATTATACAAACGTGCGATCCACATTTTATGTGCACCTACATCGGACACCAATATATCATTGCGCCCCATCGCTCTTTGAACATCTCGGATAATTCTTTGCGGTTTCATTGGAAAGCTGTTGTCCTTACTTATCTCTAAATAGGCATTGTCAAACTTTTCTTTAATTTTCATCATCTCTGTCGGTTCACTTCTTTCGAAACCGTCAGTGCTATTCATCATATCCACCATGCGATTTAACGCATCTGAAATATCTCCAACGACCTGAACATCACATTGATAATGTTTATTAATATGAGCCGGTCTGTTGGATATATGTACAATCTTTCTTTCATCCCGATCATTCCATCTAGATGGCGCAAATTCTACAAGATCGTATCCTACTGCAATGACCAGATCTGCTTTCGCCAATATCTGGTTTACATAATCATATTGTGGTATTCCAATTGTCATCAATGCATATTTATTATCTCTTGGAATAATACCCTTTGCCATCATCGTATTAATAACCGGTATTTTCATGTCTTCCGCAAAACGCGTGATCGCTCTGGAGGCTTTTGCCCGTACTGCCTGACTACCTGCCAGTATCACTGGTTTTTTTGCTTTTTTTATAAGACCTGCCGCTTCTTCCACTACCTTTTCCGAAGCATATTCACGGCTTAGTACTTCTCTTTTCAGCGGCTGCTCCTCTTCGCTTATACTCATCTTGGCAATGTTGACCGGAAAATCTATATGCGTAGCTCCCGGACGTTCCCCTTCGGCATACTTAAAAGCAAGTCTGACAATTTCACCTACTGTATCCGGTCTGACTACCAGTTTGGTTCGTTTTGTGATTGGTTCGAACATCTTACTTAATTCTAGATATTGATGTGAAGTAATATGCATTCTTTCTGTCCCTACCTGTCCGGTAATTGCCACCAGCGGCGCACCATCACCATTGGCATCTGCCACACCAGTCACAAGATTGGTGGCTCCTGGACCTAATGTAGAAAGACACACACCTGCTCTTCCAGTCAGACGTCCGTACATATCTGCCATAAATGCAGCTCCCTGTTCGTGTCTGGTCGTAATAAATTTTATTTTTGACTTATGGATAGATTCCATAAGTTCCAGGTTTTCTTCTCCCGGAATTCCAAATATATACTCAACACCTTCCGTCTCCAGACATTCTACCAGAAACTGTGCTGCTGTTTTTTTCTTTTTTTCTTCAGCCATGTTCTCTTTTCTCCCTCTCTAATCTAATGGGTCGAATCTGGTTACTTCTTCTAGTTTTTTTCTCGGTCTCTTCTTTGGTGCTTCTGCCGGGTATCCGATTGCCAATCCTGCTACCATCGGAAGATCCCCATGTGCAAAATACTTTGTTATTTCTTCCATGCAGCATTCAATATCACAAATCCATAATGTTCCAAGTCCCATACTCTGTGCTTCCAGACACATATTTTGAATACTGGCTCCAATCGACTCCAGATTAGAAAGTGGATCATCCTCTTTTTCTGCATTAAATATCCCAATAAAAACTGGTGCTTCCAACACAACTCTTGAAGTATTTCGGTTCGTCCCAATCGGTTTCCCTTCCTGTTCCAGACGGTCTGCTCCTTTTGCCAGCAATTTTGATATCTTTTCTCTGGCACTTAATTTTGTAATTACATCAAATCTCCATGGCTGCAGATTTTTCCCGGACGGTGCCAGAATACCCGCCTCCAGAATCTGTATGATCTGCTCTCTCGTTACACTTTTGCTGCCAAACTTGCGAATACTTCTTCTTTCTTTTATTTCTTTTATCAATCCTGTCACTCTCCCATCCCCGTGTCTTGGATACCTAGCTAAGCTTTCGCTTTTCTTACATTTTAAATATTCAGTTAAATTTCTATTTCTATTCCCAGTTTTGTCTTCAGGCAAAATTTAATCATATCTATGCAACCTTGTATCCCTAGTTTTTCACTATTCAAAGTAATGTCATAATTCACTGGATTTGTCCAATAATTTCCACCAGTGTAATATTTATAATAGTCTGCCCTGTATTTGTCCGTCATTGTAATTCTTTTGTTGGCTTCTTTTTCATCTACATCCATACGTTCCATAATACGTTTTACCGTATATCTTCTTGGTGCTTCTATGTACACACTGACAACATTGTCATAATCCTTCAGCACATAATCCGCACATTTTCCTACGATAATACAAGAACCTTCATCGACCAGCTGCTTGATGATTCCTGCCTCCATCTGAAACAATTGACTATTCGCCTCGAATTTTTTCATTTCTGATCTTGGTGACAGCGACAGCGGAAATTTTTTCAATTTGCTTATAATACCACTATGCTCTAATTTTTCATCACCTTTCATTAATTCGCTTTCTTTTTTTCCACTCAGTTGAGATGCCAATGTCAAAATTCTATTTTCATAACAGTCAATTCCCAATTGCTCTCCCAACAACTTTCCAATCTGTTTTCCGCCTGTTCCAAATCCACGTGCAATTGTAACAACATACTTTTTCTTATTTTCCATAGACTCACCTTCTAATCCATCTGATCCATCAACTTCAATGTCACGCCTAATATTTTTACCCCTGCCACAAGTTCTTCCGGTGCTGTATATTCTTCTTTGTTGTGACTGATTCCGTCTTTACTTGGCACAAAAATCATAGCTGTCGGAATCTTTTTCCCAAGAGATGCCGCATCATGGGAGGCACCACTTGGCATTCTTTGATTTACAATCTCAAGACTTCCTGCTGCCCGTTCTATATTTTCTATCAGAGATTCATCCAGACGGACCGGCAGCTTATCAATCACTTCTTCCATTTCATATTCTCCGGCAATTTCATTCAAAAGATGTTTAAGCCAATCTGCTGCCTCTTGTTCTCTCTCTCTTTTCTGTGAGCGAATCTCAACAAGAAATTCACAGCTTCCGGAAATAACCCCTATCTGATCTGGTACATTTTTTATATTTGCAACATTGCACACAATGTCTTCTGATTTTGCAACCAGATTGGTCCACTTATCTAATACAGAACACATCTTTTTTAAGGCATCATTTCGTTCTTTCATCGGGGTTGTTCCTGCGTGATTTTCTTCTCCGGATATTTTACAATGATACCTCAAAATCCCTACGATTCCCGTTGGAATTCCAAGTTTACATTTTGAATTTCTATCAAGAACCGGTCCCTGTTCAATATGCATTTCCACAAAACTTCTGTAATTCTGTAAATTTGCCTTTGATTCTTCTACATCCTCTTTTGTTAATCCAACCTTCTCCAAAACTTCAGGAGCTATCTTATCCGGATCTGCCAGTCCGCAAAACGAACGGCTTCCAAATGTTCCCCCAAGGGGACCACCTTCTTCTGCAATAAATCCTACGACTTCTATACTGTGCTTTGGACAATATCCCGCTTCCTTTAGAGAGCGGACAGCTTCAAGTGCACCAAACACTCCGTACTGTCCATCATAAATTCCACCTCCATAAACAGAATCCAGATGAGAACCTGTAAGAATGATTCCTGCCTCTTTATCTGTTCCCTGCCAGCGTCCGAAAATATTTCCAACCGCATCTGTTCTTACCTCTAACCCTGCCTTTTTCATCAGGTCTTCTATGTACTCTCTGACTTCATAATAAGGTTCTGTATATCCTTGCCGGCAAAGACCGATGCTTTCTATCCATCCTATTCTTCCCTGTTTTTTTAACTCTTCCAAAAGTCTGTCTTCACGAATATGAAATTTTTCTCTACACTCCATAGAAACCTGCTCCTCTCTTCTGTTTTGTGTAAATATCTCAAATTGCAATCTTACTTACATTTTTTTCACATTAAGCCAGCTACCATATCCTTCCGGAACGGTAATTTTCGTACCATCATAGACAAGACTGCCTCGTACATAAGTTTTTTGAACAGGTCCATATAAATGTGTACCGTCTACAAAATGGCAGACATCTTTCGACATGGTAAACATATCATCTGCCTGTGCAATATATTCCTCATATGGATCTACCAGGAGCAGATCCGCATCAGCACCTTCTCTAATCGCACCTTTTCGTGGATACAAGCCAAATATTTTTGCCGGATTTGTACTAAGCATATTCACGGCGTGGATAAGACTGATCCTTCCTTCCGAAACTGCCTTCAAAATATATCCAAGTCTCGTTTCAATCCCCGGGAATCCGGACGGCGCAGCAAAAATGTCATCTTTGCCCTTTTCTTTTTCTTCTACTTGATATGGGGAATGATCACTTCCAATACAGTCAATATCTCCTGCTTCCACATATTTCCACAACTCATCGATCACATTCTGATCACGCAGAGCTGGGTTACACTTTACATAAGCCCCATATTTATCCAGACAATCGGAATTCATATACAGATAATGTGGACAGGTTTCAATATAGATTTCCATGCCTTCTTTTTTAGCTTCCAATGCCTTTTTGACTGCTTCTGGTGTTGACATATGCACCAGATACAGTCTTGCGCCGGTTTCTTTTGCTATTGTAATCAAACGCTCAACCGCCAGAACTTCAACAATTGAAGGTCTGGAGTCACAATGAGCATGTGGATAAGTCTTTCCTTCTTTTCTGAGTTTTCTGATTGCACCAGTCACCATATCATTATCTTCCCCGTGAGCCGCCATCAGAAGTCCTGTACTGGCAACTTCTTTCATGACCTCATACAATTCAAATGTATCCTTGGAAGTCAATCCTACAAATTCCTGGGCACGACCTTCCGGTGCCTGATGTAAAAATGTTTTGTATGCACAAATTCCACAATCTGCAAGAGGTCTGATATCATGGATGCATTCTCCTCCTGCTGCACCATAAAATACGACATCTACGACACTTTCTTTTTCCACTGCATCAATTCTTCTTTGTAATGATTCCCGGTCATGCTGCGGAGGTGTACTGATTGGATGCTCAATCACCGTTGTTACTCCACCTCTTGCTGCTGCAGCAGTTCCTGTATAAAAAGTTTCTCTTAATTTTCCTCCCGGATAACGAATATGTACATGTGGATCTACTCCTCCTGGGAGCAGGAAATTTCCATGGCCATTGATCAGCTCTTCTTCCCCTGCTTTTTCATAATTCCCTTCACCGATCTTTGCAATCTTTTCACCTTCAATCTTTACATAGCCATATTGTATTCTATCTTCCAATACTATATTGACATTATAGATTACTTTGATTTTTTCCATATCTCGTCATCCTCCTTCACTTCCTTTTGTGTTATCGCTATTGTTCTATCGGCGTATATATTCCATCCTCTACCTGCCACTCTGTCTGATCTGCAGCCAACTGAATCGCTTTGAGGATTTTATCATATCCCGTGCACCTGCAAAGATTTCCACTCATGCCAACTCGGATTTCTTCTTCCGTAGGGTGTGGATTTTTATCCAAAAGCGCCTTAGCCGACATAATCATTCCCGGTGTGCAATACCCACACTGTATTGCCCCGACTGCAATGAAAGCTTCCTGTAATGGATGCAGATGTCCATCCTGTTCCAGACCTTCAATGGTTGTCACTTCATGTCCATCAACATCAACAGCCATAACAATACAGGAAGTGACTGCTTCTTTGTCTAAAATAACTGTACAGGCTCCGCATTCGCCTTCTGCACAGGAACATTTTGTTCCAGTCAGATGAAATCCTTCCCGCAGAAGTCGTAGGAGTGTCCACTCTACCGGCACATCAAATTCCTGCTTTTTTCCATTCAATGTAAATGTAATTCTTTTTCTCCTCATTACACCTCACCTCTCTGTCCAAGCATTGCCGATAGTGCCCTCTCTATAAGGACTTCTACCATCTCTGTCCGATATTCTTTCGTGCTTCTGAAATCACTGATTGGACTTGCATCATCATATGCTGCTATGTTCGCTGCTTTTTCTATGTCAATCTCATCTAGTCTTTTATCTTTCAAATACGCCTCTAAGTGCTCTGCTCTTATAACCTTTGGAGCAACCGCTCCTAATGCAACTTTAGGATTTTTACAAATTCCGTCTTCTGTCTCCATTCCTGCAGTCACATTAACAATTGCAATATCAGCAGCTTTTCTTGGTCCTAGCTTTTCAAATTTGGCATAAAAATGTTTCTTAGGAAACGGAATTACAATCTCTTTCACTAATTCATCCGTTTTTAGAACTGTTTTCCCAGGTCCCGTTTGAAATTCGCACGCAGATATGATCCTTTCTCCATCTACACCACATACAACGATCTTGGCATCCAACACCTGCAACGCTCCCATGGAATCCGCGACCGGAGATGCATTACACAAGTTTCCACTCAATGTTCCTCTATTTCTGACCTGCGGAGTTCCAATTGTTTTTACAGCTTCAACAAGTACTGGTACTGATTCTCTAAGAATCGGATTCTCCATGATCTCTATATGTCGTACAAGTGCTCCTATATGCATTCCATCTTCTTTTTCTTCAATTTTATCCAACCCTGACAAATACTTAATATTGACCATGACCGGCGCACAATTATTTTGATTTAAACGGACAACTACATCTGTACCACCATTTAAAATACTGGCTGACGGATTTTGTTTTAATACTTCTATTGCTTCAGAGATTGATTTCGGTTCATAATATTCGAATTTTTTATACATTTTTTCCTTCCTCCTTCTCTTTCAGCTTTCTCAATATCTTTTCCGGAGAACAAGGTAGATCACGGATTCTTACGCCACATGCATTGTAAATTGCGTTTCCAACTGCAGCGGCAACCGGATTCGTAACGCCTTCACCAATTGCTTTTGCACCAAGTGGTCCTGTCGGTTCATAGGTATCTGCAATAACTTTTGTAATCTCTGGCATATCCTCAAATGTCAACATCTTAAAATTTGCAAAATTCGAATTCAATACTTCTCCGCTCTTCGGATCAATAATCGTATCTTCCATAAGCGCAAAACCTAATCCCATATGAACACCTCCTGCCATCTGACCTTCTACATTATTCAAATTAATGACATTTCCGGTATCCACACCGCTCATAACTCTCTTGACATCTACTTTTCCGGTCTGTGTATCAACCTCGACCTCTGTAAAAATAACTACAAAATGTGGCGGACAGTTATTCGGTCTCACTGCTGCGGTCGCCATTGCAATTCCCCATCCATTAAAATGTCCGGTGCGGACGATCTCTGCAACTGTCTTGATATTTTCCGGATGCGAATAGGTATATGCCACACTATTTTCAATGACAACATCCTCTACACCACAGGAGAAGATTCTTGCCGCCCACTCTTTTAAAATATCCCTTACTACATAACTTGCTTTTGCCACTGCCTGTCCGGATCCATAAAGTCCACGACTCGCATGGGTCGGTCCATCAAATGGTACATTGTCTGTATCTCCCATATTTACAATTACATCATCATAGCGCAAGCCTATAATCTCTGCAATCAGAGCTGCATGTGCCGTCACAGTACCTGATCCCATATCGCACGCAGCATTATCAAGCTGAGCTGTACCATCCTCATTCATTTTTATATAAGCACCGGAAAAATCGATGATAAATCGATTCGGCTTTTCAGAGCCACATCCAGATGTGTGAAATCCCCTTGCAAATCCAATTCCTCTGCGAATCCATGGTCGATTCTTATCCGGGACATGATCATAATGATTTCTATCTTTCCAGTTATATAACTTCGCACCTTGCTCCAGCAGCCAAGGAGTCCCACATGTACGAATCGTTGCCGTTACTGCAATTCCTTGTCCATAAAATGTATCTCCGATTCCTACATTATTAATTAAACGTAACTGAATCGGATCGATATTTAACTCCTCTGCTGCTTCATCCATCATTGTTTCAAAGGCCCAGTTTGACTGTGGATTTCCTGCACCACGCATAGCTGTTAATGGCGGTGTATTTGTATAGACACATCTACCGGTCATATGTACATTTGCAACCTTGTACATAGAAAGTGAAAAGCCTGTCGCAAGTGCCATCTTGGAACTTCCGCTGAATGCATAGGATCCTGTATTATCCGTCACATCACAATGAACAGCTGTCATATGCCCATCTTTTTTAAATCCGACCTTTAATTTCAGAATCATCGGATGACGGCCACATGTTAAAAACATCTCTTTTCTTGTCTTCTCTCCACAGACCGGACGCTGATTACGCATTGCTAGAAATGTACATATATTTTCAATAAATCCTGTGTGGATATGTGCTCCAAAAGCTCCTCCGAGAAATGTCCTGCAACAATTAATTTTACTGACCGGAACATCCAGTGAATAAGACAAATTCATACGCATGGCATGGATACCCTGGCTTGTAGCATAGACATCCACTTTCCCGTCTATTCTTGGAACCGCAAGCACTGCAGTACGCTCAAGCGGTGCATTGTTCGGCTGGGATGTGCGGAATGTTCGTTCAATGATATGATCCGCTTCTGCAAAACCTTTTTCTGTATCTCCCAGCATCGTATCAACACTATCCAGAATATTTCCTTCCAGATTAACTAACTTTTCTCCCTTTTTTGCCTCTTCATGAATCTTAGGTGCGTTCTCTGCTAATGCATCTTCTACAGTAATTGCAGCCGGCAATACTTGATAACGTACCTTTAATTTATCGACTGCTTCTTCAGCCGCCTCTTCTGTTTCAGCTGCAACAGCTGCGACTCGATCACCCACATATCTGACATGCTTTTCAATCAGATAACTGTCATAGTACATATTCTCCGGCAAATGCAAAAACTGATGCATACTGTATTTTTTTGGCACATCATCGTATGTAATAATGTCCACAACGCCCGGAACTTTCCATGCTTCTGTTGTATCAATTTCTTCCACAATTGCATTCGCATGTGGACTTCTGGCAATTTTACAATATAACATTTCCGAAGCACTCATATCTCCGGTATACTTTAGTTTTCCTGTTGCCTTCAGATAGGCTTCCTTTTTTTTCTGTCGTTTTCCAATTATATTTGTCTTATCTCCAATCACTCTTATCCCTCCCGTTCATGTTCCTGTATCATTGCTAACATGCGGTCTTTTGTCATCGGAAGTTTTTTGACGCGAACTCCTATCGCATCATATACTGCATTTGCAATTGCAACAGGTACTGGTGCAATTGCCATCTCTGCCACACTTTTTGCCCCGTAAGGACCACTTGGCTCATAAGAATCAACAATAATGATTTTCGTTTTAGGCATATCTAAAGCTCTTGGAACTTTATAATCCGCATAAGAATTCTGTTCCAGTTTTCCTTTCGCGTCATAAGTCATATTTTCGGAAAGGGCAAATCCAAGTCCCTGACCGATACAACCTTCAATCTGAGCCTCAACCAGTCTCGGGTTTATTGCTGTTCCAACATCGTGAGCAGCCACATAATTCAACACTTTGATGTCTCCAGTTTCAATATCAACTTCCACTTCTGCAAAATGTGCTGCAAAAGCAGGTGGACAGTTCAAAGATGAGTAACTTGCTGTTTTCGATATATATTTCCGTTCTTTTGACAGATACATGGAGAAATACGCAACATCCTTAATCGGTGCAACTTTTCTTCCGTTTTCACGGCGTACGATATATCCATCCTTCGTACGCAGATTTCCCAACTGCTGTCCCGTCATTTCAGCCGCAAATTTAAGAATTTCTTTCCGGACTTTTTCTGCAGCTTTCTTTACTGCATTTCCGGCAACGAACGTCTGTCTCGATGAATAAGATCCCATATCAAACGATGTTACATCTGTGTCTGCTGAGATAACGCTCACGCTTTCATAAGGAACTCCAACTGTTTCTGCACAGATCTGGGCAAGTGCTGTATCTGAGCCCTGACCAAGATCTGGTGAACCGATCAGAAGCTTAATAGATCCATCTTCGTTCATTGTCACAGTGGCAGATGAAAAATCCGGCTCTGCAGATGTTCCGGTTACATGGATTGCAGTTCCAATCCCGATTCCATAATATTTACTTCCCTGTGGTTTCTTTCTCGGCTTGTACCAACCAATTGCCTCTGCTCCACGCTCCAGACATGCACCTAATTCGCAGCTCTCCAGAATCCAGTCTGACTGCAGTGCGACCGGATTTGCATCACCAACCTGAACGACATTGTCTTTTCTGAATTTTACTCCATCAATTCCCATATCGTGAGCAATCTCATCAATCAGACTCTCTCTTGCAAAAGAAACCTGAAGATTTCCATAGCCACGATATGCACTGAATTCCGGAAGATTTGTATAGACAATCTCTGCATTGAATTTCACACTGTCATATTTGTATGGATTTTTTGTACATGTCGCTTTTGTTACATATGGACTGTGCCCGGTATATGCTCCAGCATTACTTCGAACCTTCAGCTGCATGGCCTTAAGCTTACCTTCATTCGTAACTCCAATTTTCATATTCAGTCTCATTGGATGTCTCTGGGAAGTATAACTAAGATTTTCCTCTCTGGTCATCTCTAATCGTACCGGATGTTTTACTTTTAATGCCGCTGCCACACAAAGGAGTTCTCCCTGAACCATCTGGCGTTCTCCAAATCCGCCTCCAAGTGCTGGTTTAATTACACGTATCTTAGACAGTGGAATATCAAATACCTCTGAAATATCACGTCTGATATGGTATGGGACCTGAGTTGTAGACCACATCGTGATCTGACCTGCTGCATCTATTTTAGTAATGGTGCAAGAGCGCTCCATACAGACATGCTGCTGTGGATGCGTCTCATAGGTTCCTTCATAAATCCGATCTGACTGAGCAAACGCTTTTTCATTATCTCCATATCCCATCTCTGTATCAATAACATTTTTTCTCGTTCCCGGGTGGATAAATGGTGCTTCCTCTGTCAGCGAATAATCTGGATCAAAAGATGCCGGAAGTTCCTCATACTCAATATCCACAAGCTTCATAGCCTGGTCTACAATTTCATCGGACTCTCCTACTACGATTGCCACTGGTTCCCCGTAATAATGTACTTTTGTTTCCAGAAGAATATTATCCTCCAGATAATCCATTGGTACATTTTTTACAATACCCCGGATGGTCTCCTTCGGATAACCTGCGGAAGAAAATCTGGTCTGCGGAACATCTTCATAAGTAATGATTGCATGAATTCCAGGGATCATGGCTGCATCTTTATGAATAGCGAGAATATTGGCATGTGCATAAGGACTTCTGATCACCTTCGCCGTCAGCATATCCGGAAATGTAATATCTGTTGTATAGACTGCGGCACCAATTGCCTTATTCTGAACATCATTCTTGATTTCGTCACATCCTACTGTGCTGTATTCTTTACTCATCTTTCTCACCTCCACGCATATCCTGTGCTGCCTTCAGAATCGCCTGTACCGGTTTCACATATCCTGTACATCTACAGATATTTCCAGCCACTGCTTCTCTAACTTCTTCTTCCGTCGGATCTGGATTTTCATCTAATAATGCTTTTGCTGCCATAATAAATCCAGGTGTACAATAACCACATTGAATTGCTGCCAGCTCAATGAATCTCTTCTGTAATGGGTGCAGTTCCTTTTCTCCAAGTCCCTCAATGGTAAGGATCTCTGCTCCATCTGCCCTTACTGCTGGATAAATGCATGACTTTACTGCCTTTCCATTCACAATCACTGTACATGCACCACAGTCTCCTTTGTCACAGGATACTTTCCCGCCAGTCAAGTGCAGATCATTTCTCAGCATCTGGGCAAGTGTCTCTCCTGCTTCTACTTTCACTTTCTGTACTTTTCCATTTATCGTTACGCAAATGTTATATTTTCCCATTTTTATCTCTCCTTTATCTTCTGATATGTCTGCATCAGTGCCCGTTTTGTATACACTTTACTAACATCCATACGATATTGGGCTGTTCCCCTGACATTTGTAATAGGAGAAATATCCTGTTCCAGTTTTTCAATATTAGCTTCTATAAGAACTTGCTCCATCTTTTTCCCTTGTAAAGCTTTTTCGAGATGAACCGCCCGGACTGGGGTCGGTGCAACTGCACCATTAGCAATACGAATCTGTTGTATAATATCATCTGCTTCCAGTACCATACAGACTGCAACATTCAACATTGCAATATCTTCTGAATTTCTTCCCTGTTTCATAAATGTACTGTTTTCACTTTTTTGTCTGATTGGAAATACAATTTCCTTTAAAATTTCATTCGCTTTACGTGCTGTCTTTCTGACTCCCAAAAAGAAATCTTTAGCTTCGACAGTCCGCTCTTCGTCACTCGATTTCAAAATAAATTTTGCATCTAATGCAAGTAATGGAGTCAGGGAATCTCCGGAAGGAACTGCTGTACAGATATTTCCTCCGATCGTGGCTACATTTCGTATTGTCTTATCCGCCAGATTTTTTGCTGCTTCCCACAAACAGGCTGCTTCTTCCTGCACCAGAGTTGAACGAATTAATTCATCAAACGTTGTTCCTGCACCAATCGCGATATTTCCTTCTCTTTTTTCTATATAAGAAAGTCCAATTCGTGTAATATCTAAATATGCATCTGTCCCCTGGTTTTCTCCCACATAGACATCTGTCGCACCGGCAAGTATGCATATTTTTTTGTGCGTGTCACTTAATATATCAAGTGCTTCTTCCGTTGTCTCCGGCATTAAATATTCTTTTAATTCTCTCTGCTCCATAATATCGACCTTCCCTAATTCTGATTCGCTTTCACCATCAATTTCATACTCTCTTCTCGGATCATATCACTGATTCGCTCCTTATACTGAACAAACTCTGGAGTCGTTCGCGTATGATATGTTCTAGGTCTTTCTATATCAATGTCTACAATCTCTTTAATAGATGCTGGTCTGGAAGTCATTACCACGACACGGTCAGCTAGAAGAATTGCCTCATCAATATCATGTGTGACCATTATGATTGTCTTCGGAGATTTCTGCCAAACATCCAGCAGCAGCTCCTGCATTACCACTCTTGTCTGCATATCCAGCGCTCCAAATGGTTCATCCAACAATAAAATTTCCGGATCATTTGCAAGCGCCCTTGCAATTGCGACACGTTGCTTCATACCTCCCGAAAGAGATTCCGGATATAGATTTTCAAATCCGTTAAGTCCGATAATTTCGATATAATGTTCCGCTATCTCTTCCTGCTGTTCGGCCGGAAGCTTTCTCTGCTTCAGTCCGAACTTGATATTTTCTTTTATTGTCAGCCAAGGAAATAGTGTATACTGCTGGAATACCATGCCTCGGTCAACACTTGGTCCTGTAAGCTCCTCCTGTTTGAATTTGATACTTCCTGCTGTTTTTTCCTCAAGTCCACCAATGATCCGAAGCAATGTTGATTTTCCACATCCGGATGTTCCCAATAATGAAATAAACTCCTTCGGATGCACATGCAAATTTATGTTATGAAGCGCTTCCACATCACCGGCCTTAGAATGATAGATTTTCTGTACATCTTTGATAACCAGACCTTTTTTTTCTATTCCTTTTTTCTCCATCTTTCATTCCTCCTTGGTCTACTGTATATTCCATGGAAACAGTCTTCTGTTCAGCCATTTAAAAATCAAATCAACGACCAATCCAATCACACCGATGGTAAGTATTCCTACAAATATCCTGGCTGTATTGAGCATCCTCTGAGACTGAATAATCATATAGCCGATTCCAGATGATGCTCCTACAAGTTCAGCTACAATGATATAAGTCCATGCCCAGCCTAATACAATTCGAAGCGTATCTACAATTGACGGCATCGTTTTTGGCAGAATGACTTTCCAGATAACATTTGTCCGTGTAGTTCCTAATGTGTAGGATACTTCTATTAAGGATTTACTGATTTCCCTTGTACTCTGGGCAATCATAAGTATTAACTGACTGATACTGCCTAGAATGATGACTGCAATCTTTTCTTCCTCATCAATTCCTATCCACAAAATGAACAGTGGGATAAAAGCAGATGCCGGTAAATATCGAAGGAAAGATAAGACTGGATCAAGTGCTGCTGAAACCGGAGCATATACACCAATCAATATGCCAAGTGGAATTGCCACCACTGCTGCTATTAAAAATCCTGCCATAACTCTTCCCACCGTCACTAAAATATCATGTACAAATCCCTGTTTCAAAAACAGGTCAATTCCTGTCATAACCGTATTTTCTGGTGTAGGTAAAAACAATGTATCAACAAGCTGGAGCCGTGTAAGCAGTTCCCAGATTGCAAAAATGATTATAAAGCTTGTAATTCCTATGATTACCGTACTTTTTTTTGACATTCCTTCAAGTGGAACAAATATTTTTTTCTTCATCTGCTCTGTCCTCCTGTTCCTCCTATGCGATTACAGAACTTTTATTTTGTACGTGTAATATAATCGCTATCGATATAATCTTTTACATTAATTTTTTCACTAATGGTTCCCTCTTCGAGCCAGAGGTTCATTGCATCTTCTGCAATCTCATAAATCTGTCCGTCAAAATATTCTTTATTTTCTGCTTCATCGTAATATTTTACGCCTTCTAGAGAAGCTTTAAATTCATCAACAGACTGTCCCATTGCCTCTGCCATGATCTGATATGCATCATCTGGATTCTCATTTATATAATCCAGAGCATCATACCATGCATCTGATACTGCCTGAACTGCTTCTTTATTTTCCTCGATAAATTCCTTTTTAAATCCGATACTGTCAACAATGATTCCCGGTGTCTGGCTGCTGTCGATCATAACATATCCAAAATCTGTATCCGATGCCTTTGTAAGCCATGGTTCCCATGTCATAGCTGCATCTACTTCACCTGCAACGAATGCTGCTCCTGCATCTCCTGAACCCATAGACTGAATGTTAAAATCAGAGATCGTCATGCCTTCTTTCTTAATCAGATTCTGGAACCAGAAATAACTGGAACCGCTTGTTGTATCAATTGCTATTTTCTTACCTTTTAGATCTTTGATGCTCTGATTTTCTTTTTTCGCAACAAGTCCGTCTCCACCACAGGAGGTATCCAATGCCAGTGTCTGTACGACATCAACACCTACTGCATCTGAAATAATATGTGTGTCAACAGTTGTACACATGCCTTGGATTTTATTTGATGCCATAGCACTTCTCCGGTCTGCTCCGCTTTCAATCGTCTTTATCTTTACATCTGCTCCATGGTCTTTAAAGAATCCTTTCTTTTCTGCAATAAAAAATGGTGCATATCCAACCCAGGATGAGACTCCAATCGTAATACCTGAATCCTTTTTTTCTGTACTGGTACTTTCTTTTTCCTGTTTTCCACAACCTCCCAGTACAAATGCTGCCATACAAATTCCTGCCATAGCAAGACAGGCTACTCTTTTAATATTTTTCATATGCCTCTTCTCCTTTTCCTGATTCGAATTATATTGGAATAAAAAAAGGTGTAATCAGAGATCTTTTAAATCTCTCATCACACCTTCGCAATTGATAACAGCAAGTTTAACAGCATGCCGTCTAAAAAGCGTCTAATCCTGTATTAATTTTTTGACTCTATCTCTGCAGAGCAACATTTAAATCATCTTTTTCATAGAATCCTTCCACATCTTTCAAGAGCTCTTTTCCCTTCTTCTCGTACCATTCACTGCTCTTTTCAAACTCTGTAGACAGCCACTTTGAATATGCTTTTTTCATCTTCCCTAATATCAGATAAAAAATTCCATTTTCACCTGGTGACTTTAAATAAGCGGTAAATCTGTATGCTTCTTTCAGATAAGTTACTGCTTTTTTCTGATTCCCTTGTTTTGCATACATGATAGAAAGATAACTTTTTGCAATGACTCTGCCTTTCAACAGAAGTGAAGAATCATACAGATCATCTGCCTGACAAAATGCACGGAATGCCTGCTCTTCCTCACCAGTCCCCAAATATGCTGTCGCAAGGTTCATGTAAAAGATGGCATTCTGAGGACATCCATGCTCACTGCTTATCTGTAATGCACGGACATAATTGGGAATCGACATTTTAAAATTCTTCTGACGCCTCCACGCCTCACCTATATAATTATAGGTAGCAGCAAGGTTCATTCCCTTTGTTTGTCTGTTCAGATCCATCTGCGCCAGTCTTTCCTTTACACCATTTAAAATGTCCAGACTTCTTTCATAATCTCCCTGCATCATCTTGTACATACCTTCCATTCGTAGAAATACACATTTCTGATAAAGCAATTTCTTTTCTTCTATCAGATTCAGTCCACGATACAGATACTCTTTTAAAACATCCAACTGATTTGTCTGAATTCCATAGTATACCATCAAACGGTCAAAATTAATTCTATATTCTGGCTGCCTGCCCACCCAATTATTATCAAAGCCTCGGAAAATATACTTAAGCCCCGACTCATAGTCTCCACGGGATATGCAGTAGCATGCTTTACTATAAAGAAATCTGCCTTCCATCTCACAGGCAATCTCACCATTTGCCAAAGGACTCTCTTTAATCCATATCCCAATCCGATCCAATTTGTTTGTAACCGGGTCATCCGACGAATTTGCTGTCATATCAATCCGCTGGATAAAAACCGGATAGATATCATACATCTGAACAATCAGATCCTCCAGGCTTCTCAATTCATAGTAATATACCTTTCTTTCATTTCCCGCACACTCAAAATGATAGACCATACGTCTATATCGATTCCCGGATAACTGATTTTCAATCAATTCCTCCAGAGCCAGCGCTATTCTGTTATGATAGATTTTCTTTTTCGATTCTTCCAGTATTTTATATACATACTCTTTAAAATAAGAATTTTCGTACTGAAAATATGTATGACTATTATAAATAATTTCCTCGATCACACCTTGATTTTTGAGCTGACACAGCGTATCAAAAAAATCTACAAATTCTTTATCATACACTTTGCTCATCAAGTCAATTCCCATTCCTACTTCCATAACTGAAAGCATACTCAGAAAATGTTTCTGCGTATTATCGAATTTCTGCCATTTCATTTCCATCATTTTTTCAGAAAATAAAATTTCGAAATCAGATCCTTTTTTTTCATACTGGGTAATGATTTCTTTAATCGCTCTCAGACTTCCTCTGGAGTATCGATACAACTCTTCTTTTAACTGCTCTGGAAATCGCCTTCCACTTTCTTTTTCCAGTTCCTGAATATATGACTTTAACAGTTTTTTTGATAAAGGTTTGACCTCAACTTCATTTAAATTCCCCCGCCAGACAAATTCCTGCAGGATATCTTTCCATTCAATATCTAATTCATCTGAAACGGTCATAATCACATAAACATTCGGAATTGCCATTCTCAACAGATACATAATTACCCGAAAACTCATCTGGTCTGCATTTTGTATATTCGTAATTGCAATTATAATATGTCGTTCGCTGGAAAGACTCAATAATACTTCACACAATCCTCTTTGAAAGTTCTGAAACGTCTTACTCTCAAATACTTCTTCAACCAACTCTGGAAACGTACCCGTACTTGACTGAAAAATATCCAGAACCTGTTCCATAGAATTTCTGTATCTCTCAGGTAAATGAATCTGTTGCTTCTCTATACACCTGATAATCTGTTGTATCAGCACGCTCCACGGCTGCATCATAAATTTCTTTTCCGTATGCAGACAATTCGTCTGAAAAACAAAACGTTTCTCATCCTTTGTATCTGCCAGAAACTGCTTTAATAAATATTCTTTTCCGACATTTTCCATTCCAGTAATCAATATATTAACTGGCGTATCATCCAGAAATGTATCATATAAATAATATAGTTGCTGCAATTCTTTTGCCTGGTATCTGCGCACAAATACCGATTGAGATTTCACCTGTTTTAAGAAATTTAATAACTGTTATATTTTATTATTAAATTCTTCGCAACCCCTTGAAAACACTGGATTTGTCGCAGGTGAGCTTT
>SKEB01000424.1_pt1 | contig 37595 bp, 40 predicted proteins | sample 4826561 | NCBI WGS metagenome assembly SKEB01 (sample SAMN11008820, study PRJNA524170) | human gut metagenome | biome: Human fecal sample; material: Feces; isolation source: fecal sample from pouch patient p17 | host: Homo sapiens | place: Israel: Tel-Aviv | collected 2016-03-29
TGCGCGAGCTTCAGCAGCTCTTTCAGCAGCAAAACAAACTCCATTAATTCCTGTTCCGGGCCTTTCCTGCACCTTGCGGCGGGAGGCCTTCGCACATCTGTAGTAAAGAGAATTGCAGCATGATTGACGCTCATGACTTCACAAGATGGGTGCGCACACAGGACACCCGTCCGGCTCCCGTTCTTCAGGGATTATTTGATCTCTACATCCGTGGTCGTGACAACAGAGCACGCACCACAAAACCGGAGAATGCAGACACCCTTTATTTCACAGTAGACGACTGCTACCGCGTGGACTTCACACCACACGGGCTGGCGTTGCACTGCCTGACACCACACGGCGAATCACTACTGGCGTATTACGACTCCCCGGCCTCCGTATTTGCGGCAATGCTGGCGCATCGCACTGCTGGCGGGTGTGCCTCGCTGAGTGAATACACCGCTGAATTTGACCGCCTTTCCGCCATTTTCTCGCAGGAGTGGCAGCGCGTGACGGGATACCAGCCATGAGTGAGTTTGCATGGAGCTGGAATGAACCACGACCAGCCATTGATCCGGCCAGATTTACGGAGCGCAGGCAGGAAACTGAAACCGACTTGCAACGCGTCATCCGTTACTACCTTGAGGCGGACAAAAAGGCCCGGGAAGAACAGGAAGCGAAGGAGGAAGCCTTTTTCGCACAATCCGCCATGGGTAAAAAACTCATGGCATCCCTTGAGGAAGCCGGACAGCGTGAAAAGCTGGCTCAGAGCATCATCAGTAAGCGCCGGGCAACAGAACAAGACCCGGTAGCCCGTGCCTTTGCCACACTGAAGGCGCTTCCCGTTTATCTGCGAGAACCTCTGAGCCGCCACCTCTCTTTCCTGCGCAAAAAACAGGAAGCCGATCGCCGGAAAGGCAAAAAGAGCTGGCAGGCTGAACGCTACGCGCGCGGAACCCTGCGCAAAATATTCGAACGTCTGGACCGCACCGACCACCGCTGGCTGACACCGGGTTATCGCTCCCTTGCCGGACGCGAACGCCTGGATGATTTGCTTTACCTGCCGCAGCTCAACAAACACCAGATACAGACGCTGGCCACCATGACGGCGGCGATGTTCAGCAGCACCTTCGAAAAACTCTGCGATGACTTTGGCGCGACCAATGGTGAGCTGACCATGGAGGTGGCACTGAAGGCGTATCAGATGCTGGCCCGCATGGCGTTGCACCTGCACACCGTGCCGCCGCATTACGAAGCACTGACAACAGACAAAGACCGGAGGAACGAACCGGACACGGAGCTGCTGCCGGGCGCAATCCTTCGTCTGACCTGTGCGGAATGGTGGAAACGCAAACTGTGGCTGTTACGTTGCGAGTGGCGGGAAGAACAACTCCGTGCCGCCTGTCTGGTTTCCAGAAAAACATCACCCTATCTGAGCCAGGACGCGTTAAGCGAGTTTCGCGCACAGCGCGAGAAAACACGCGATTTCCTGAAAAGTTTCATGCTGGAAAATGAAGACGGGTTCACGATTGATCTCGAGACGGTGTATTACGCGGGAGTAAGTAACCCGGTTCACCGTAAGGCAGAAATGATGGCCACCATGAAGGGACTGGAACTTCTGGCCGAAGCCCGTGGCGACAGAGCGGTGTTTCTGACCGTCACCTGCCCGTCAAAATACCACGCAACAACGGAGAACGGTCATCCGAACCCCAAATGGAACGGGGCCACCATGCGCGACTCCAGCGATTACCTGGTTAACACGTTTTTTGCGGCGGTCCGCAAAAAACTAAACCGCGACGGCCTGCGCTGGTATGGCATCCGCACGGTGGAGCCTCACCATGACGGCACCGTACACTGGCATATGATGGTCTTTGCTCATCCAGAAGAAATCGACAGCATCGTGGCCATCACCCGCGATATTGCCATTCAGGAAGACCGCCACGAGCTAGGCGATGATATTACTCCGCGCTTTAAGGCGGAGTATGTAGACGGCTCAAAAGGCACACCGACCAGCTACATCGCCACCTACATCGGGAAAAACCTGGACAGCCGTGCCGTGGATGGCATCGACCCGAAAACGGGCAAGCCACGCGTTGACCACGAAACAGGTAAATCAATGGCCGAGAGCGTGGAGCGTGCCATCGGCTGGGCGCGCCTTCACCGGGTCCGCCAGTTCCAGTTCTTTGGCATCCCCTCCCGTCAGGTGTGGCGTGAACTCCGCCGCCTTGCCAGCCAGATGGCACGCAACCCGGAAGGCCCGCAACGGCTGAAGGATGACGCAATGGATGCGGTACTCGCTGCCGCTGATGCCGGATGTTTTGCCACCTACATTGAAAAACAGGGTGGCGTACTTGTTCCGCGCAAGGACTACCTGATTCGCACAGCCTACGACCTCGCAGATGAGCTGAACGATTACGGCGAACAGAGTGTACAGATTTACGGGATCTGGTCACCACTCATCGGGGAATCCTCCCGTGTGTGCACGCACCCGGATAACTGGAAGCTGGTAAGACGTAAACCGGAAGCGGAAGACAGCACCCGCGAAAATGGTTTTGACCTTCAGGGCGGCCCTGCCGCCCCTTGGACTCGTGGCAATAACTGTCCCCGTGTACAGGAAACAGACAACAACGGGACAGAACAGCCGGAAGAACGGCCAGCACCGTGGCCGCAGCTTCCTGACGGCGTTGACGTGAACGAATGGGTGCGCTCACTGAAACGGCACGAACGCCGGGCGCTGATGCGTTCGCTGCGTGACAAACAGGCAAAAAACAGCAGTGATGAAATGCAGAACTGGACACAGAGCCGCAAACAGCCACAGCCTTTGCCTGATAACCACGAATTACTCGCTAAAGAATGGCGGGAGTCTGCTGAATCTCTCGGCCTGCATATCGGTGAACAGCAGATGCAGCACCTGTTACGGGGCGGCAGTCTGTACGTTGACGGCAGCATCATTGCACCGCAGGGATTTGAAATTGTACGCAAACCGGATACCCGCCCGGACAGCCGAATCACGCAGCTCTGGCAACGCCTGAGCCGTAACCACGGCGTAAGCAGCACGGAGATCCGCCATAACCCAGTCGCCAGCTATCTGGAACAACTAGGGGCATCAGACCCTGAAGCCGCCGCACGCCTGGCATCCACACTTCAGCAAGACCAGAACACCATGAAAACACCCGTTACCGTACTTTCTGACATGCTGCGCGCCATCCGCGACGCAGAGCACGAACAGAGAATCAGTGAAACAACTGAACGCGCCCGCCGCAAAGCAGACCTGCTGCGGGGTGACCTGACCAGTGGAAACAAAAAACAGACAGAAACGGGATTCACAAATCCCGTAAATGAGCAAAAAACGCGCCGCGAAATATGAAGTGCGCACAAAACAGGCAAAAGCGGGATTTCAGAATCCCGTAAACGGTTAATTAATCAACATAAGGAAAATCGACATGAAAATTTGTATCGACGACGGCTCCACCAACATCAAGCTGGCATGGACTGAGAACGGCGAACGCCGCAACGCCATCAGCCCGAACAGCTTCAAGTCGGAATGGTCTGCGCCGTTCGGTGGCACGCAGCCCGCGAACTACATGCTTGATGGCGTGCGCTATGGTTTTGATCCGGTCAGCGATCGCTTTGTCCAGACGACTGACACGCAATATCAGTACAGTGATGTGAATGTCATTGCCATTCATCACGCGCTGGTCAAATCAGGCATCACGCCACAGGAGGTGGATGTGGTTGTCACCCTGCCACTGAGCGAGTATTTCGACACAAACGCACAGCCGGACATGGCCAACATCAACCGCAAAAAAGCGAACGTTATGCGCCCGGTGGAATACCAGAACGGCGAAGCATTCACTATCCGTAATGTACGGGTTATGCCTGAATCCATTCCGGCTGGCTTTAAGGCACTGGCTGACATGAGTTCGTTTGAATCCCTGCTGATTGTGGATTTAGGCGGAACCACGCTGGATGTGGCAAAGGTTCAGGGACAACTGGCAGGTATCAGCCAGGTGTTTTGCGATCCACACGTAGGCGTTTCCCTGATGGCCGATGCCGTACTGTCGGTGATGGCCACTAACGGTATGCGTACCAGTCACCACATCGCCAATACCATTATTGAGCACCGTCACGATGAAGCCTGGCTGCGCCAGCACATTCACAATGACGCGCATTACAACAGCCTGATGGCGGTTATTCGTGAAAAGGAGGAGACACTGAAACAACGAGTGATCCGCGCGCTGGCGGGTTTTTCCGGTTACGGGCGGGTGATGGTTGTCGGTGGAGGGGCGGAGATTGTGGCACCCGCTATCCGCGAAGCCTGCGGAGTTAATGCGACTTTCATCGCGGACGGGGTGCCACAATTTGCTCTGGTTAATGGGCTGTACGCAATGAACAAGGAGTAAACCAATGACGACACCAACCAGAAGAATAAGTTTCTATCTGAAGCCAGCTGCCGTCAAGAACGAAGGAGAAGCATGCGCCTGGCTGGACAGCCTTACACCAGAAGCCCGCAAAAGCGGCCAACGCGTGGCTTTTCTGGCCGGGCTGGCACTTCTGAAGACGAATCCGGCAGAGGCTTACCGACTGGCCGCATGGGCTGATGATGAGATGTTACCTGTGACACAAATCAGCTCAAAAAAGTTTGAAGCACAGTCTGCACCAGTGGCTAAGATAACCAGCCAGATGGCTGGGAATATCCGGGCGTTATTTCCTGAGTAAAAGCATCTGCACGAAAAATGCTCACGTTTATAGAAACAGTATCATTCCATTTGGCACACTTACTTCAATAATCGATCTGTTAAACAAATAGATTGTCTATTATCTATCGATTAAAACGATCAATTATCTTGACAGTAATGTGCCTTTTTGTAAGATCGTTCGCATTGTGAGCGACAAGATAATTGCGCGGCATTGTCCATGCAAAACGCCCCAATAGCAGCAACTATTGGGGCGTAAAACTCGGTCGGACTCACTTAACCTGATATGCGTGCCTTCCGAAGTAAATCAAAATGTGCGTCGTATATTTTATTGCTTACACGCACCTCTGTAAAGGCACGCATATTTTTCCTATGAGGTAAATAAAGTGCGGGCTAAAACAGGTATTTGCAAGAACCCTCATCGTTATAACCCAACATTTCTGTCTCTCCCTGAATATCAAGGACAAGAAGGTCGGCACAAATGCGCTGCCTGTGCTTTTGAGCTAGGCATAAAAGATGCGCTTGAAGGACGCGCTATGGCTCAGAATGATTTAGTTTTAGCTAACATTCCGTTTAGCCAGGCTGGAACTGTAAGGCACAGAGATGCCTATGAAGCATATGTTCGTGGTTGGCGATTAATACACAGCAACAATTGATACTTTTGAAGCGCCGATAAGGCGCTTTTTTTGTTTGCACGATAGTGCACAAGTTTGCACAATTTTTTTGAACGACTTTTTGTACTTCCGGCCCGCGTGGTGGTTGGATCCGTCAAGGATCCGTACGTGCACAAAAAAACGCGTTTTTTCTGCGCGCAGGTGACGGGGGAACAGCCCGCGTTTCAGGGGGTAAATAGCGTTCCTTTAACGATGTCGCAGCGACACGACAGAATGGCCGTATTTCTCACGCTGAGCGTGAAAAAGACGTGAGGGATTCTGGTTTGATGGGGTGAAAGGTAAGGCCGTCAAAATCGCACTGAGGCGGCGAGAACATGCAGTCAGCGCAGTGGGATTGCGTAAGAATCTGACCGTCGATGATGGCAATAAGCAGGAAAGCGTCGTGAAATTATCAGACTGATACAGGAGCTGGAGAGTCGGGGCATAAATTTTTTATGCCCCGGCGAAGCAGCAGACAAGCGAAGCGCGTCAGGATGTGGGCTGGGTATCTAACAGTGCGTAAGGGTTAAAGCGGATCACCTCTTCGCCAAGCCAGTCATTGATGTGCTTCATGGCCTCCATGACGGGCATCAGCTCGTTAATTGCGTAAACCCGCGCGGCCTTCTCCACATCACCAAACGCACTTTTTTCGCCCGGCATCGCCCCCATCAGTTGCGGCGGAACGCGGTGCGCAGCCAGCACATCATCACGGGATGCCGCCTTAACATTCATGAACTCATCCTTTGCGGTGATCTGCTGGAACGGCAAAATTTGCACCCCCTCTTTGCCCCCGTTGGGCGCATGAATGAGCACGTTTTTAAACGCACCACCACCACGTGCCCCCTGTAGCGTTTCTTTCAGGGAGTCCATGCTTTCGCGGTTTACCTGCGCTGCACCGATGTAGATGATGCACCCGGCGTGGGATCCGTTGTCGTAGTACAGTTTTCTGAACATGTCCGCCGAATGAGAAAGGCTGGCCGAGAGTAATGCGCCAAGATATTCCGGCATGCCGTAGATTTCCTGGTTAATATCAGGATTCATCAGGTGGCACACTTTGCCAGGACGAAACTGAAACGCGTCCTTGCCATCCTGTACATACCACCATGATTCAAGATCGCTTCCGCGTCGCATGTATTTCGCCAGAGCGTGCCGTAATTTAAGCGGTTCGCCGAGCATATTGCTCCGAAGCTCAAGGAATGCGTTACCGAACACAAACCAGTCCAGCGCCAGCGCCGAGAAATCCTGCCGGGAAAGCAGCGGGTGCGGAATATAGCAGCCGAGCAATACATTGCGCTTAAAGTAAAGCGCAGACTGATGCCAGGACGTTTGCCGGGCAGCTCTTGCCAGACCGTACCAGTCCACCGGGGTTTCATACCACCGCCCGTTATCAGCACAGTACATATTGTCCAGCAGGTCATGCCCGGTCAGGCGATAAGGACCATCAAATGTGAATGCACTGAGCGATGATTCTTTCCTGAGCGCATCAGCGAGATCAATGCGTGAACTCATGCGCACTTTTTTATTTTTTCTGCTCATCAGAACTCCATAACCGTGAAACGCTCGTTTTCTCCTTCGCCGCCAATCGGTTCATTAATGACAGCAAGCATGGTTGCCCACGCAAGGTCGCCGTGGCTGATCCCCCTCGCTCGGTCCGTTTCGTAAGTGATAAAGCCGCCCGGTGTTTTCACCTTACGCACGGCGTTAAAGGCCGCGACCAGCTCGCGTTCGGCACGATCGTATTCCCACCGCCCGGCACGCATTATTTGCAGCATTTTCAGTACCAGCGACCGTTTTGATGACAGCGTGAAGGTGTACGGAATAGCAGCAGGGAAAAACCGTTTCACTATCTGATAAACGGCATCCCCGTGCCCGCCAGTCGCATCAATGCCGATGTGTTCCACGTTGTAGCGACACGTGAACTCTTCAATGACTCTGGCCTGTTCTTCAAACTCCAGCCCCTGAACGCGTCGCGTCTCCACCGTTCGAAAACGGCCACCAGGAACAGCCGGAGGAACCACCACGGACACCGCGCCGCTGTCGCCGTTTCCACTGCTGCCGTTTGCGTCATACCCAATCCATACCGGACGATTCCCCATCGGGCGGGGAGCAAAAGGTTTCCAGTCTTTCCAGTCGTCGTATCCATCAACACCGCAGCCAATCAGGATATTCAGGTTAAATGCCGATTCCCCTTCGCGGACAAACTCACACATATAGAGATTGCGGAACTCGTCTTCGGTGTTTTCATCACGAATTTCATCAATATCGGTGTGTTTCCAGCCGTGATTAACCACATCTTCCAGCGTGACAATTTGCCGCCACGTCCGGTCGGGGCAGATAAGCCCGTTATGCAGCGTTTTCCAGTCCACAGAAAAACGCTGGCGTTTATGCGCGGCCTTTTTCTCGTTCCAGCGGTCGCCGTTCCAATAGACGTATGCCTCGTGCGTTTCGGTGGATGGCGTGGAGAAGTAGGTGCGCCGCAGTCCGCTGAGGGTTGCCATAGCGCCAGCCACCTTGCGCAGTTCAGCAAAGCGACTGACCCAGAAAAATTCATCAAAATAAAAATTGCCTGTGTAGGACTGTGCCGTCGCAGCAGAAGTACCGAGAAAATGCAGTTCTGCGCCGTTGGAGAGGATGATTTTATCGCCCCCTTTCAGCTCCACATCAACTTCAGCCGCGGCCTTCTGAATAATGCTTTTAAACTGGAACGCCTGACGACGCGACGCAGACAAAAAAATCTGGTTACGCTGGTAAGGTTGTGCCACATCGTCACGCAGCGCCATCAGCAGTGCTTCCTGTGCAAAATACCAGGTCGCCCCAATCTGTCGGGATTTCAGGATCATCCTGTTACGTATCCCGGCTTCACTGCAAAGGGTCAGGGAGTCAAACCAGCCCCGCTGATGCCACTCCAGCCTGCTGATGATTTTTTCCCGCAGTGCGGCAATCTGCTCCGGCGTGAAATGATTTTTAAGTTTTTTCGCCCGGCCTTTCTTTCCTGTGGCCGTCGCATCCGGCTGGCCATCATGCAGTTTTTTAAGCTGCCGGGTCAGCAGGTCTATTTCCTTAAAGTCACCACCTGTTTTATTCTGTTTTTCAGTAAGCTGGATGAGGCGCGCATCGATGGACTGCGTGACACGCTGCACGGGTGGCGTTTCATCCCACTGGTCGCGTTTTTTCCACGCATAAATCGTGTTCGGGTTTATTCCCATCAGACGTGATATTTCTGCGGGCGGATAACCCTGCCAGTAAAGTTGCCGCGCACGCTGGCGCACAAAAGCGTCCTGAATCATTGCTCCCCCTGAGTAATTACAGGAAGATTACCCGCGCGCGAAACCGTTCTCCTTAACCCCCTGTTCTGGCCGTTTTCTTACAACAAAAGCCCTTTGTATCAGCCTGTTACGCTTTGCCATCATGGCTGAAGAACCAGTCAGAGGGGCAAAAACTATGGCTAATGAAAAAAAGACATCCCGCAAAAAGTTTCGCGTGGCTGTCTCCGGATCAACTGTTGATGGCCGTGAAATCAGTCCGGTGCATCTGCGTGAAGCCGCCGAGAACTTCAACCCGGATGTTTACGCTGCCCGCGTGAACGTTGAGCACTATCTCTCGCCATGCCCGTCAAGCGAATTTTCCGCAATGGGCGATGTCACCGCACTGAGTACGGAAGACATTACGGAAGGTCCGCTGGCCGGACGTACTGCGCTGTATGCAGAAATCGAACCGACCGAGCGCATGAAGCAGCTTGTCGCGGACGGCAAGAAAATCTATTCCAGTATCGAACTGCACCCGCAGTTCTCCGTTAACGGGCGCGCCTATCTGGTCGGGCTGGCGATGACCGACACCCCGGCAAGCCTGGGCACTGAGCGCCTGAAATTCACGGCACAGCAACGTCAGGCGGTGATGACGTTCAACAGTGTCCAGGGTGAAGCACCGCTCATTTCCGAAGCCATCGAGTCTGAAATCATCGAAATGGCAGAACAACGCCAGGAAGAAGGCACCCAGTGGTTTAACCGCGTAATGGGGATTATTGGTCGTGGCCGCAAAGCGGATGACGCCAGTTTCTCCCGTATTCAGGAAGCGGTGGAAGGCGTCGCAACGTCACAGGCCGACATTATCGACCGTTTTAATGTGCTGGAAACCCGCCATCAGCAGGACCGCCAGAAAATCACGTCACTGACCACAGAGCTGACAGCACTGAAGGAAAAACTGCGCACACAGGACGGCGATCCGCAGAACCGCTTCACCGCAACGGGCGCAGCCTCCGACCAGCTGGCTGACTTCTGATAAGACAAAGGAGCAAATTTTTATGAATCTGGTGATGTCAGATATTACCCGCAACAAGCTGGGTTGCTATATGGCGCAGCAGGCGTCGCTTAACAATATCCCGGTATCTGCACTGGTATCGCGATTTACCGTGGAACCCTCGGTGCAGCAGCGTTTTGAAAACGCAGTAAAGGAGAGCACTGAATTTACAAAAAAAATTAACGTGTTCGGTGTGACTGACCAGAAAGGCGAAAAAATCCTCCTGGACACCACCGGGCCGATTGCGCGCACGAATACCAGTTATGACGGCACAAAACGCCGTAACCCGAATAACGTGGTTGATCTGAAAAACCGCAAATACCAGTGCGAACAGGTGAACTACGACACGTTTATTTCGTATCCGCAGCTTGATGCCTGGGCGGCACACCCTGATTTTCAGTCCCGCGTCAGCACACAGATTGCCCGGCAGGTGGCGCTTGACCGCATCATGATCGGTTTCAACGGCACGTCTCACGCGGATGAGTCCAACTTCAGCACTAACAAGCTGCTTCAGGACGTTAACGTGGGATGGCTGGAGCACATCAGAACCGACGCCAGCGAGCGCGTTATGAATGATGTAACGCTGACCTCCCGCAACATGGACAACACCGTGGCGCACGCGGGTAAATATGCGAACGCTGATGCACTGGTACAGGACGCGCGCTCATCCCTGCTGGATGAATGGCACAAGGAAGCTGACGACCTCGTGGTGATTATGGGGCGCAACCTGTTTAACTCGCTGCGTCTGCCCGTGCTGAACAGCATCAGCGGCCAGAATCCCAATGCGGAATTACTTGCCGGACAGCTCATCCTGTCATCGCGCGCCATTGGCGGGCTGGATGTATTCCTTGCGCCGTTCTTCCCGGATGCAACGATGCTGATCACCTCGTTCAACAACCTGTCAATTTACTGGCAGAAAGGAACAATGCGTCGCCTGATGAAAGACGAGCCGGAATACAACCGCATCGCCACCTACCAGTCCATCAATGACGCTTATGTCGTTGAAGACTATGGCAAGTGCGCGATGGTCACTGGCCTGAAGTTCGCCGACAGCTAATCACCTCACGACGGGCATCATGCCCGCCTGTAACGGAGAGAAAAAATGATTACTCCTGCACAGCAACACTGGCAGAACGTGATGGCACAGCGCGCAGGCCGGGCGAATGAAGGCGTGGACCACGCCGCGCGTACCGCGCATGAAGAGGTGCTGTATCGTCTGCGTCTGGCACAGGCCCGGCTTAAGGGCGTACAGGCCAGAAGCGCGAAAGCCGCCATCAAAAAAGAGTTATTGCCGGACTTTTCCGGCTGGATTGAGGGAACGCTGGAGGCTGACGGCGGGCAGCAGGATGAAGTGATTGCCACGCTGATGGTGTGGGCGATTGACTGCGGCGATCTTCCGCTGGCGCTGCGTATTGGTGCATATGTGGTCCGTCACAACCTCATCATGCCGGATAACTTTGGACGTACTGCTGCCACGGTACTGACCGAAGAAATCTGTAATCCGGTACTGACGCAGGCCGGGACGGATGCCGACGCGGATTTGTCCGCCTTTATCGAACCACTGGACACCCTCCGGGAGATTGTCACCGACCAGGACATGCCGGACGAAGTGCGCGCCAAATTATGCAAAGCGTGCGCCTTTGCCCGCCGTGGCCTGACCGATGCGGACAGCATGGCCTCATCACTGAAGCTGCTGCGCGAAGCGATGCACCTGAACCCGAACGCAGGTGTGAAACGCGAGATTGCAACCCTTTCCCGCACCCTGAAAAAAGCCGATTCCGCAGCCGCACCAGAAGATGCCAGCACACCGCAGGCGCAGGACGAAAGCAGCAAAAGTAAAAAGACAACGCGGAAGCCTGCAACACGAAAAACCACCGCGACGCAGAAGGCGAAGCGCGGTTAACGACTGACCCCGTCAGCGGGCGGCGTGCGCGGTGTTCCGGTCTGACTCCGTGACCGTTTACATCGCGCACCCACCGCCCGATTTTTTTCAGGAGTGAACCCCATGAGTATGGTTGCCAGAACTGAACCCAGACCCGCAGAGGACGACATCACCGATACCGATGATGGTGATACCCGTATTTCAGCAGGTGCATTCTGGCCGGATATTGTGCTGCGTGAGCTGCGTCTGGCGGTACGACTGCCGGGCCGTGTGACCACCTCCCGCCTGCTGCATACCGCCACCGGGGCCGTGGCACACGTTACCCGCGAGCTGGAAGCGTGGCAGCAGGAACAGCAGGCGGCTGGCCATCAGACGCTGGCCGATGTTCCGGCACCCGTAATTAACGGAGAAAGCGTCAATCTTTGGCACTGGCGCAATGCGGTTTACACCGCCACACGCGCCCTGATTCTGGAGCGTTACCGCGATACGGACACAACGGACAAGGGCGACCGCCGGGCGGACGCACTGGATATACAGACATCGGATTTGTGGCGCGATGTGAGCTGGGCCATCTCTGACATTCTGTGCCGCCCGCGAATCTTTGCGGAGTTGTGCTGATGAAAGTGAAGGCACTGGAAGGCGACACCGTGGATTCGCTCTGTTTTCGGTACTACGGCACGACGCAGGGCGTCACCGAAAAGGTGCTGGATGCCAACCCCGGACTCTGTCAGCAGGTATTTCTGGACGCCGGGCAGGAAGTGGAGATGCCGGAGCCGGAGAAGAAGAAACGAGAAATGATTCAGTTGTGGGGGGATTAGCAGTGAGCACCATTCAAACAGGGATCACAGAGCAGGTTATTGCGTGGCTCTTTGACCACCTGCCAACGGTGTATGCAGTAGGCGCGGCGGTCAGCATTTCCGCGCTGATGAGTCTTTATGACGGACGAACACTGGTTCAGACCGTAACGGGATCGCTGGCGTGCGGCGTTCTTGCCATGGCCGTGGCCGGGTCGTTGCGCTTCTTCGGTTTTCCTGAAGATGCCGTGACGTTTATCGGCGCATCAATCGGTTTTATGGGGGCAGAGAAAGCACGCGACAAGGTTATTGCGGCCTTTAATCGCAGGGTGAAGGAGAAAGACGAATGAGCAACACATTTAAATTCAGCAGCCGGAGCGAAAAGAATTTGCAGGGCGTAAATCCTGATCTGGTGAAAGTGACCCGACGAGCACTGGAAATCTCGGAAGTGGATTTTGGTATCACCGAAGGGTTGCGCAGCCGTTACCGCCAGAAGCAACTTGTGGCCACAGGTAAGAGCCAGACCATGAACAGCCGCCACCTTACGGGGCATGCCGTGGATGTTGTGGCTTATATCGGCAGCCAGGTGTCATGGGAATGGCCGCTGTACGAAAAAATCGCAGCAGCATTCAGACAGGCCAGCCGGGAACTGAATATTCCGGTGGAATGGGGCGGCGACTGGAAGACCCTGAAAGACGGACCGCATTTTCAGTTACCACACGGAGCCTATCCGGCATGAAGCTCTGGCCCACGCTGGGCGTCGCTTTCCTTCTGATTGCCGCATGGGGAACATCCATGCGTCTGTCGTGGTCGCTGGGCCGGGAGAACGCCAGAAACGAAGCGCAGGCCAGCACCCTGAAAAGTACCGCCGACACCCTGAATATCATCAGCGCCGGGGTACAGGATATGCAGCAGGTGCTGGCGCAACTCCGCGTGGAAAATCAGCAACGCAATCAGGACGGAGAGGTAAGACGTGAACAGCTACGCAACGATATTGCAAAAGATGAATGCGCCCACGCTTTGCCTGACGCTCGTTTTACTGACAGGCTGCGCAGGCACGCAGAACGCGCCACTGCCAGCGCCGTCAGTCCGGCTTATACCGCAGACGCTGACCATACCGGTAACGCCTCCCCCCTTCCCTGACACTCCCACATGGGGAAATCTCGGTATATGGGGCGACCGCCTTCTGGATGCACTGGAAACCTGTAACGCGGATAAACGGGCCATTGAATTACTGGAACAGCGCAGGCTGCAACGACTGAACAACGAGGATAACAACCATGCTGAAAACTGATTCCCTGCGTGAAGCCATGACCCGTTCATGCCGATGGTGTCAGGCTAACCCGGAAAAATTCACCATTTTCGTGGAGAGCGGCAACATTGAAACGACCGGAGAAACCCCATCGTTTGTTTACCGCTATCAGATGGTGATGTTTGTCATGGATTACGCCGGGGAGCTGGACGACCTCACGCTGCCGCTGCTGGCGTGGTTATCCGAAAATCAGCCACAGTTGTTGCTCAACCCTGAGCGTAATCAGGACATCAAATTCTCCGCCGTTATCAATGACGATGACAGCGCCGATCTCCTGTTTACGCTCCCCCTGCGGGAACGCGTTCGCATCACGCGCAGCAGTCAGGGCACACCGCAGGCAGAACATCTGCCGGAGCCAAAACCCCGCCTGCCATCTTCCGAAGGCGACTGGTCGCATGTATTCCAGGATGTGACGTGGGGTGAAAGCGATGGATAAGGCATTCACTCGCGTGGATGAAACCTTTGAGGCCATCCGCGACAGCCTGAATCAGCAGGCCATCAATAACATCGCCAGAAAGCTGGCACAGGATTTACGCCGCGCCCAGCAGGCACGTATCCGGTCACAGAAAGCGCCGGACGGGACCGCATGGACACCACGCAGACGCCACGTAACCCGGATACAGGAGCGCATTCGCTTTATCTGGAATAACGAAGCACGCACGCTGAAAAACTGGCATCACGACACGGGGAAATACGGGCGAACCATCACCGGGTGGGATGAGGATAAAAACAGCATCCGCACGTTTTACCGGGATGACATCGACCGCTTTCTGGAAATACGCACCCGGCGCATCAACCAGGACAGCACAAAGCGCGTCCCCATGTTCGTAAAACTGCGCACCGCCCGCTACCTGAAAGCCCGTGCAGATGCTTCCGGTGTGACGGTGGGTTACAGCGGCGTGGCCGCACGTATTGCACGCGTTCATCAGTTCGGTGAGCGCGATCAGGTTGCGCCGGGCATTTTCACCGATTACCCGGTACGTGAGCTGCTGGGTATCAGCCAGGCAGATGAGCGCCTGATTTATAACACGGTGCTGGGCCGGATTGCGGAGGCTGTACGGTGAGCGCAGAACTCATGCGGCTACTGAGCAATATCATCCGCACCGGGATCATCTCTGAAGTTGATGAGAAGTCCTGGCGCGTGCGCGTTCGCAGCGGCGAACTGGAAACAGGTTGGCTGCGCTGGAACACCACTCGCGCGGGAGCCTTCAATGTGTGGCTGCCGCCATCACCAGGCGAACAGGTGGTAATTGCCTGCATTGGCGGCACCCCGGAAACCGCCATGATAATTGGCAGCCTGTGGAGTGATGCCATTCCGGCCCCCGGCAAAAGCCTGAAAGAAATCGTGGTCAGCGCGCCGGATGGCGCGGTGTTCAGCTACGACGCGGACGCAGGCGCACTGAGCGCCAGCGGCATGAAAACAGCCACCCTGCAGGCATCCGTCAGCGTGACACTGGATACGCCCGTCGTGGAATGCACAGACCTTCTGAGAACGGCGACGCTTGACGTCACAAAAGGGGGAAAGATGAGCGGCAATATCACGCACAGCGGCGGCAATTTCACCTCAAACGGCATCACAGTGCATACGCATAAACACGGTGGCGTTAAAGGTGGCAGCGATTCGACAGGAGGCCCGCAGTGACAACCCGCTACACAGGAATGAACCCGGACGGAACGGGAAACCTGAACGATATGGAGCACCTGAAACAGTCAGTCAGGGACATCCTGACCACCCCGCTGGCAAGCCGGGTTATGCGACGGGAATATGGCAGCCTTGTGCCTGATTTGATTGACGAACCCATGAATAACACCACGCGTCTGCAATGCATGAGTGCTGCCGTGATTGCGCTGACACGATGGGAACCCCGCATTGCCCTGGACGCTATCGACGTTGTCTGGAAGGCAGGAGGCCGCGCCGGGGTGACGCTGTCGAGCACTGTCATGCAGACCATGCAGAATGTTGAATTAACCATCACGCTGAGGGAGTAAATCATGCCTGCCGTTGACCTTTCACAGTTACCGGAACCCGCCATCATCGCGGAGCCTGACTTTGAGGCAATTCTGGCTGACACAAAGGCCATGATGATTGCGTCCTATCCCGCCGAACAGCGTGAAGCCGTTTCCGCCGCGCTGGAGCTGGAATCGGAACCCCTTAACGTTATCGCTCAAACCATGTCGTTTCGTGAAATGCTGTTACGCCAGCGGGTCAATGAGGGTGCACGCGCCTGCATGCTAAGTCACAGCGCCGGGACAGACCTGGACAACCTCGCGGGCAATATGAACACAAAGCGCCTGGTTATCACTCCGGCAACGGATACCACCGATGCAGTGATGGAAAGTGACACCTCGCTGAGACTACGGGCGCAACGGGCATATGACGGTCTGAGTGTTGCTGGCCCGTCAGGTGCATACGAGTATTTTGCACGCAGCGCCAGCGGTCTGGTACGCGATGCGCGGGCCATCAGCCCGTCTCCGGCCAACGTGACGGTTTCCATCCTGTCCACTGAGGGCGACGGCACAGCAACGGAGGCGTTGCTTAATACCGTTCGCACCGTTCTGAATGCAGAGGATACCCGCCCGGTGGCCGACCGCCTGACCGTACAGAGTGCCAGAATCGTGACATGGCGGCTGAATGCAAAACTGTACTTTTACCCCGGCCCGGAATCCGAACCTATTCTGGCCGCGGCTGAATCGTCGTTCAGGAAGTGGCTGGCTGAGCAGGGGCTTATCGGTCAGGACGTGGCGTTGTCCGCCATTGCTGCCGCACTGCATGTGCACGGTGTGCAACGCGTGGAGATAATCGAACCCACACAGAATATGGCCATCAGCGACATACAGGCGGCGCGCTGTGAGTCATTCACCATCAGCGAAGGTGGACGCAATGAGTAATTCGTTGTTACCACCATCAGCCAGCAATTTCATGCGTTGTGCCGAAGCCGTCGGAACACGCATTACAGACATTCCGGTAGACCTCAACACGCTGTGGTCGCCGGACACCTGCCCGGTGCATCTGCTGCCTTATCTCGCCTGGGCGTTTTCCGTTGACCGCTGGGATCGCAACTGGCCGGAAGAGACAAAGCGACAGGTTATTCGTGATGCATGGCTGACACACCGACACAAAGGGACCATCAGCGCACTGCGCCGGGCCATTGAGCCGCTGGGATACCTCATTCGCGTGTCTGAGTGGTGGGAGTTCGGCGGAGAACCGGGAACATTTACCGTTGAAGTCGGCACGCTGGACAGTGGCGTGACGGAGGAAATGTATCTGGAAATGGAGCGGTTGATTGCTGATGCCCGCCCGGTCAGCCGCCACATGACAGGGCTGAATATCATTCAGGAAATTCCGGGGGATATTTTCGCAGCGGCGGCAACTTATGACGGTGAAGTTATTACCATTTATCCAGGCGATTAAGCATGAGTACCACAACACGAAAATTTAAAACCGTTATCACCGATACGGGTGCAAAAAAATTAGCTCAGGCAGCCGCGCCAGATGGTAAGCCTGTCCGCCTGACTCATATGGCCGTGGGCGACGGTGGCGGCACGTTGCCCACACCAGACAGTAAGCAGACCCGTCTGGTGCATGAGGTGTGGCGACATACTGTTAATCGCGTCATCCTGGACGCAACACATCAGAACCGCATTATTGCGGAGCTGGTTATTCCTCCTGAAACGGGCGGATTCTGGATCCGGGAAATTGGTGTATTTGATGAGCACGGCGATTTAATCGCGGTGGGAAATACTGCCGAAAGTTACAAGCCAGCCGTTGCCGAAGGGTCCGGTCGTGCACAAACATTTCGCACCATTCTGACCGTATCCAGCACGGCCACCGTGGCGCTTACCGTGGATAACACCATGGTGATGGCCACAGTGGATTACGTGGATGACAAACTGAAAGAGCATGAACAGTCACGACGTCACCCGGACGCCTCGCTGACCGCAAAAGGCTTTGTTCAACTCAGTAGCGCCACTAACAGCGTGTCTGAAACGCAGGCTGCAACGCCGAAAGCAGTAAAGGCCGCGTATGACCTTGCTAACGCAAAATATACCGCTCAGGACGCCACGACGGCACAAAAAGGGATAGTCCAGCTCAGTAGTGCCACCAACAGCACGTCTGAAACACTGGCCGCGACATCGAAAGCGGTTAAGGCGGTAATGGATGAAACGAACAAGAAAGCGCCCTTAAACAGTCCTTCGCTGACCGGAACGCCAACAACGCCAACTGCGCGACAGGGAACGAATAATACCCAAATCGCAAGCACGGCTTTCGTTATGGCTGCGATTGCCGCCCTTGTAGATTCGTCACCTGACGCACTGAATACGCTGAACGAGTTAGCGGCGGCGCTGGGAAACGACCCGAATTTTGCGACCACCATGACTAACGCGCTTGCGGGTAAGCAACCGAAAGATGCCACCCTGACGGCGCTGGCCGGGCTTGCTACTGCGGCAGACAGGTTTCCGTATTTTACGGGGAATGATGTCGCCAGCCTGGCAACCCTGACAAAAGTCGGGCGGGATATTCTTGCGAAATCGACCGTTGCTGCCGTTATCGAATACCTCGGTTTACAGGAAACGGTAAACAGGGCTGGTAACGCCGTGCAAAAAAATGGCGATACCTTGTCCGGTGGGCTTACTTTTGAAAATGACTCAATCCTTGCCTGGATTCGAAATACTGACTGGGCAAAGATTGGTTTTAAAAATAATGCCGACAGCGACACTGATTCATACATGTGGTTTGAAACAGGCGACAACGGCAATGAATATTTCAAATGGAGAAGCCGCCAGAGCACCACAACAAAAGACCTGATGACTCTTAAATGGGATGCTTTGTCTGTCCTTGTTAAAGCCCTTTTCAGCAGTGAAGTAAAAATATCGACAGTCAATGCACTGAGGATATTTAATTCATCTTTTGGTGCTATTTTTCGTCGTTCTGAAGAATGCCTGCATATCATCCCTACACGAGAGAATGAGGGAGAAAATGGTGATATAGGGCCACTACGCCCCTTTACGCTTAATCTCAGAACTGGTTGGATAAGCGTGGGGCATGGTCTTGATGTTACAGGGGGTATATTTGCAAACCGTTTTGCAATTAACAGTAGTACCGGCATGTGGATTCATATGCGTGACCAGAATGTTATTTTGGGACGCAATGCGGTATCCACCGATGGTGCGCAGGCATTACTTCGTCAGGACCATGCCGACCGCAAATTTATGATTGGCGGTCTGGGAAATAAGCAATTTGGCATCTACATGATTAATAACTCAAGGACAGCCAATGGCACCGATGGTCAGGCGTACATGGACAATAACGGTAACTGGCTTTGCGGTGCGCAAATTATTCCCGGAAATTATGGCAATTTTGACTCACGCTATGTGAGAGATGTCAGACTTGGCACGCGTGTTGTTCAAACTATGCAAAAAGGCGTGATGTATGAAAAATCAGGCCATGCAATTACGGGGCTTGGCATTATTGGCTCTGTTGATGGCGATGATCCGGCTGTATTCAGACCAATACAAAAATACATCAATGGCACATGGTATAACGTCGCACAGGTGTAATTTATGCAGCATTTAAAAAATATTAAGTCTGGAAATCCAAAAACAAAAGAACAATATCAGCTAACAAAGAATTTTGATGTTATCTGGTTATGGTCCGAAGACGGAAAAAACTGGTATGAGGAAGTGAAAAACTTTCAGCCAGACACAATAAAGATTGTTTACGATGCAAATAATATTATTGTCGCCATCACCAAAGATGCCTCCACGCTTAACCCTGAAGGTTATAGCGTCGTTGAGGTTCCCGATATAACAGCCAATCGTCGTGCCGATGATTCAGGGAAGTGGATGTTTAAGGACGGAGCTGTGGTTAAACGGATTTATACGGCTGACGAACAGCAACAACAGGCCGAATCACAAAAGGCCGCGTTACTTTCCGAAGCAGAAAGCGTTATTCAGCCACTGGAACGCGCTGTCAGGCTGAATATGGCGACGGATGAGGAGCGCGCACGACTGGAGTCATGGGAACGCTACAGTGTTCTGGTCAGCCGTGTGGATACGGCAAATCCTGAATGGCCACAAAAGCCTGAATAAAAATTAAGGCCCGCTATCGGGCCTTGTCTCATTCAGGTTGTTCGGGAAATGTTACTGGCAGGCTGGAGGTGTCTGTAGATTCGACTTTCTGCGCATAGAGCATCCACTCGGTTAATTTTTGTTTATTCTCATCGGAAATGATGCCCAGCCGTAGCTGAGAGTCCCACAGCTGGGTTTTATCCCTGACGAGCTGCAGCAGGCTCTGCTTTTCATTTTCCGCTTGTTGCCTTTGCTCTTCCTCGGTATAAGTTCGCTTTATCACCGCACCATCTTTGAACATCCAGTTTCCTGAAATATCAGCCCGGCGATTTGCTGTGATATCAGGCAACTCAACGACACTTAAACCTTCTGGATTAATTGCTGATACATCCTTGTCTATAGCAACAATTATTCCCTCAACTGTGTAAGCCAGTTTTATTGTATCTTCCTGAAAGTTTTTTAATTCCTCATACCAGTTTTTTCCATCTTCGGACCATAACCAGATAACATCAAAATTCTTTGTTAGCTGATATTGTTCAACGGTTTTTGGATTACCTGCGACAATGTTTTTTAAATGCTGCATGATTATACCTGCGATACGTTATACCATGTTCCGTTAATTAACTTTTGTATTGGTCTGAATACTGCCGGATCATCACCATCGACTTCACCGACAATACCAAGCCCCGTGATTACATGGCCTGATTTTTCATACATCACGCCTTTTTGCATGGTCTGAACAACACGTGTGCCTAGGCGAACATCTTTTACATAACGGGAATCAAAGTTACTCCAGTTGCGGGGTTGTATCTGACCGTTAACGGAGAACAATACTGAATTATCTGTATTTCTTTGACTATAAAAATGCCAACCTGAATCATCACCAAGTTCTGCAACTACGGGGCGGGATGAATTACCCCATAAATTAAACGTTGCATTCTTTGTGGAGGTGTTGGAGCTTGATAGCGATAGTTTTTTACCATCTCCGGCCTGAATGTTTTTTAAAGCAATAGCCACGCCATTCTGGAAACGGAATACATGCTGACTATTAGCATAAACATCAAGAAGGCCGTCGCCGTTCTGTTTGAAACCAGTATCATTATCCCCCAAAACAATCGAGTTACCGCCAAGAGCACTGGGTGTTCCGATACCCAGAGCACCATTCAATTGACCTCCAGATAATGACAACGCCCCAACATCAGCAGCAGTCGGTTTAATGTGCGAACTGTAAATTACATATACAGTTCCATCTGTCAGGCCTGTTGGTTTATTCGCTGTATAAGTTGGTGATGTATGAATCGTTACGCTGGCGTTACTGGTATAATCCCACTGAATATTAACACCTGTGGCGTAATTACCTATTTCAACATAAACATCATAGGTACCACCGGATGTATTCACCCATGCAAAATTAGTAAATCCAACCGATGTCCGTCGCCATAACGCACCAGTAAGACCTTTTGGATTTCCATTTCCCGCACGAAGAACAAGTTCAGATATACCAGCCTGCATAGGGGAGTTAACATTATATCCAGCACCACCAATCAGACTTATGTAAACCACGGAACTGGCCTGTGGCATTGTTACAGTTGCCAGCTTGAACCATCCTGCACCACCAATAAAAGACATGGTTGTTGAATTTGTTGTGCCGATATTACGCAGGAATAGTTTTTTATCGGGAATATCTGCGCCGTTCTGGTTTTTCTGTAATGCGCCAGAAGCCTTGTTTACCGTTTCCTGTAAACCGAGGTTTTAAATAATGGCCGTTTCTGGCCTGCATGGCATGATTTGCGCTTTTGGACGGGAGATTCAGTGTGCTGATTGGCTATGTAAGGGTATCAACAAATGACCAGAATACAGACCTGCAACGAAACGCTCTTGTTTGTGCAGGATGTGAACAAATATTTGAAGATAAATTAAGCGGGACAAAGACAGACCGACCGGGATTAAAACGCGCTTTAAAGCGCCTTCAAAAAGGTGACACGCTGGTTGTCTGGAAGCTGGACAGACTGGGCAGAAGTATGAAACACCTGATCACGCTTATTGAGGAATTGCGGGAAAAAGGTGTTAATTTCCGTAGCCTGACGGACAGCATTGACACATCAACACCCATGGGGCGTTTCTTTTTTCACGTCATGGGGGCTTTAGCCGAAATGGAACGTGAATTAATTGTAGAGCGTACACTGGCCGGGCTGGCAGCAGCACGCGCACAAGGACGCATTGGCGGACGTCGCCCGAAGTTGACAAAAGAACAACACGAGCAAATAGCGAGGCTGATTAAAAACGGTCATGACAGGAAACAACTGGCGATCATTTACGACATCGGCATATCGACGATTTATCGTTATCACCCTGTAGGCGATATACAGGCTGAAGAAACAACCAGGCAGACTCAGGAAAATGAAAACCGCTAATCTGACCATTAGCGGTTTTGCGTTAATCAAAACAGCCCTTTAACGGAGCTGGCCGCGCTGTTAAGGGATGATGTGACCTTATCTTTGAAGCCGGACAGCATATCACTGAACGATGAGGATTGCAGGCGCTCCCGCAAATCCTCATCACAGCGTTCAAGGGTCAGTGAAAATTCTATCTTTTTCGCCTTACCGTAGCGATCAAACTCGGAGCGGGTCGTATTCGTTTCAGTCAGTACATACATGCCGTAAATCTGCCCGACACCATCAATCAGAGGCCAGGGGCGTCCTGTATATGCCTGCGTGGTCAGCAACGAAAGCGACACTTCGCCACCTGTAATTTCAGGATAAAGCACACCAGAAAGAACGATGCGATCATCACCTGCACCGATATACTGCCAGCTTGCTGAACGGTTAACGCGTTCATTTTTCACATGCCGCCAGCTTTTGTTTTGCTGTAACTGCTGATGCGGCAGCGTGCGCAGCTCAAAAACAAACATGCCGTAGATCATCATCATGGCCATGACTCCTCAATCTTTATCGTAAAAACTGCCACGCCCGGCACGGGCGCGCCGTTCCATTTCTGCCCTGACCATTTCACCGACCAGTTTCGCCAGTTCGCGGGGATTCTGTGTAACAACGTTATGCAGATGAACATGAATTTCACCGCCAAATCCGGAGGCAACAGGCTCCCGGTTACGGGAAGTTGCAGGAACTGATGCCACTGGCGATCGTATGGCCTCTGCCACCGGGCGGGAGCTGGCCGCAACAACAGGGACCAGCGCCGGAGGCAGCGGAGCCGGAACCACAGGTGTGATATTAATTGCGGGGGCAGGCTTACTGACCTGCGCAATCTTCCGCTCCTGCCACTCCCCACGAACAGCAAGTGCGCGGGGCAGGTTCTTAAAGACAATATCGCCGGGGCCAATACGTTTTTTCGTCTCATCAACCAGCTTACCTGTGTTATCAGCAATTTTGCTGAGTCTGCGTAGCGTACCGGTATTGCTGTCTGTGAGCGGTTTGTTGTCTTTGGGTTTATCACCTCCGGTGCCATTGCCATTTTCCACAGGCTTCGGCGGATTGATTTTCGCCAGGTCCCCCTGAAGCAAGGCAACCTTGTCCTGAAGAATGGCCGCACGCTGTGCGTCTTCGATTTTCTTTCTCGCCCTTTCCGCTTCATCCGGAAGCACACCGAGTTTTTCAAGTATCCACGCCAGCGTATCCAGCAACATTTTTGCGGGCGTCAGAACAAGCTGTAACGCACCGCCAAGAACGTTACCGAATATCTCGCCAGCACTGGTACATTTATCCAGCGTTTCCTTGCTGGACTCCATCGGTGACAGCAGCGATTTAAACCAGTTAAACACCTGACTTATCCCGCTTCCGATTGCGTCAAAAACAGGACCAAACCGTTCAAAGGTTTCGCGCAACGGAGCCAGCCGTTCCATAATCCCACTGAACACCCCGGCATAAAACGCCTTGATGGGTTCCCAGTATTTCCAGATGAGAACCGCCGCAGCCACAAACGCGGCAACAATCAATCCGACCGGACTGAACAGCGCCCCGATAGCGCCACCCAGCAACGAGATGGAACCTGTTACCATTCCCCATAGTGCTGGCAGCACCCTGACGACATTCATTGATCCTGTCAGGAGGGAAAAACCAAGACGCAGTTTTGCCAGCGGACCAGCAAGCACACCAATAGCCAGCGACAACGAGCCAATCGTTGCAGTCATTGCCAGCAACGCACCGCCTGCAATCAGTAGCTGGCGCGTCAGTGCAGGATGCGCCTGCGCCAGCGCCGTCACCTTTGAGACCACCTTCGTCAGCCACTGCGTGACAGAACGCAGCGGACCGTCAATCAGATCGGCAATGCGGATACGCAGCCCTTCCCATGCACTGCCGAGTGATTTCAGATCGCCGTCAAGGTTGTTGGCCATAACCTTTGCCGTGCGTTCAGCCTCACCGCGCGCGCCTTCAAGTTCTTTTCTCAGTTTAGGTAAGGAGCCGTCACCTGCCGCATCAACGAGGGCCATAAATGATGTGAAAGCCTCTTCTCCGGCAATGTCCTTAAAGAACGATACCCGGTCAACTTCCCCGTATTTGCGGGTGGCTTTATAAAGGTCGGCCAGCAAATCCTCCATCGGGCGCATTTTGCCGTTCGCATCAGAGACGGACACGCCCAGCTCTTTCAGAGCTTCTGCCGCCGCCTTTGGCGGTGATGCCAGACGAGCCAGGCTGGCACGCATTGCCGTCCCGGCATCACTCCCTCTGATACCCATATTCGCCAACACGCCAGCCATCGCTGCGGCCTGCTCCAGCGATATTCCCAGCTTACCCGCTACCGGACCTGCATATTTCATGGTTTCGCCCAGTGCGCGAAGGTCAGTGTTGGTACGGGTAAACGCTGCGGTGAGTGTGTCACCGACCCGGTCCATCTGGTCAGCAGAAAGGCCGAACTGCGTCAGGATGTTTGAGCCAATATCCGCCGTCTCGCCGAGATCCATACCGCCAGCCGTTGCCATGCTCAGCACACCGGGAAGCGCAGCCTGAATGGCCTGTGGTGTGAAGCCAGCCATTGCAAGAAATGCCTGTCCACTGGCGGCATCTCCAGCGGTGAACTGCGTTTCAGAGCCAAGTTTTAACGCCTGCTCACGCAGCGCCTTAAACTGCGGGCTGTTCTGGTCGATTCGCGTCAGCGCCTGAACGCGGGACATCTCTTTCCCGAACCCGATCGCAGGCTGCAAAAAACGCCCGGCAGCATAGCCGCCCGCCGCTACCGCACCAATTGCCAGCGCACCACCTGTTTTCAGTTTTTCCGCTGTTTCCTGCGCGCGCGAATACCGCTCACGCGCCCGCGTTACACGCGCAAGCGCCTGCCGTTCGCGTTCAAGCTGGTTGTTGTATTGTTCGGTGCGTCTGATGGCCTGCTGGATGGTGTTATCGCTGCCTGTCAGGGAAATGCCGTGGCGTTTCAGCTCTCCGCCAAGCTCCCGCATTTTCTGAATTTCCCGTGTGCGCGATTCATTCAGGCGTTCAAGCCGGGTGCTTAACTGCTGCATCAGCTTTTGTTGTTTTTCGCTGAGCACTGTCCCCGTGCGTTGTAACTGATTAAGGGCGTTAAGCTGGCGTCGTGCTTTCACGATGCCCGCATCCGCTTTACTGACAGCGTCACGGGCGCGCTCAAATGAACGCGCCTGACGCTCGAGATTTTTGATCGCCCCCTGCGTTCGCTGGATGGAGTCACCAAACTGCCCCATCAGGCGGCGGGCGTTTTCGGCAGGCCGGGTCAGCCTGTCAACGGCGCTGAAAGCGACCCGGATATCAAGAGTCTTCATTGTCTGCATTCCCGCTGCGAAGTGCCGCCCGCTCACGCCAGCTAACCACTTCGCCGGGCGTCATCATGAAGATTTCGGCGGGCGACCAGTTAAAAATGGCGGCGATATCTGCCACCAGATCTTCGATGTGCTCAAAGCACACCAGGGTGATTACGCTGCCGTCTCCTGCACGCTCTTCGCGCCAGAGTCTGGCTCGCTCATAAAATTTACAGCCACAGCGCACAACTGAATAAAATCGCGTGACGACATTTTTTTAATCATCACTTCATCCAGTCGCGGTGATGTCACGCGTGACAGCAGCGTAAACATGGATTCCGCTTTCAGATTCAGCACATCAGACAGCGACAGACCACGCAGGGATCCAGCCTGTTCAATAGCCCCGGTGATCTCCACATACGTGATTTTTTCGCCACCACGCTCAATTGGTCGGGTCAGTTTTACGCCACGTTCGACAGCCATATCCTCACCTGCCGTCACATCATCCACCACGGTGTTATTCCAGGTTTCAGTATCGATGTCTTTCATCAGTTTTCTCCTTTTCAGTCAGAGGCGACGCACTGCGCCGCCTGCATATTACTTATCAGCCAAGCCCGAGCGCGGAACGGATACGGTCAGGCACAATGTCCTTGCCGTCCTTCCGGTAGATGTGGTTCAACAGGTCGATTTCCCACAGCGGGCGATCGTTAACGCTCAGCTTGTAGTAGGTGTTTTTGACAGCGTAAGTGTGTGATGTGGCTTCGCCCTGTTTGGCTTCCCCCATATCAATTTCCGTCACACGTCCGCGCATCTCGATTTCATACAGATCGCTTTCTGCATCGGTGTAGTATTCACCCGCAAAACGCAGCAGCGTGCCGTCAATCGTGCCGCCATATTTAAGGAACAGCGCACGAACAGCTCCCCCCATGACAAAACTCGCATCAAGCGCGGAGTCGTCCAGGCCGAGATCAATACTTACCGCCCCCATCATGCCACCACCCCGGTAGCTGTCGGTTTTGCGCGTCAGCTTAGGCAAAGTGACGGACGTCACCTTACCCACTTCGTTTTCACCATCCACAAACAGCGTAAAAAAGCGAAGATGTTTTGGCACAGCCATCAGGCACCTCCCAGCACCGCAAATGCGGGTTCAAAGTATTCATCAGTAAACGTCTGGTAAAGCTCCATGTCTTCCAGTGGCGGAACGGGCGTATATTTGTAGCGAATACGCACACGCCCCTGACGTAAATCCGTGGTGCTGTTATCCACCACGTCATACCAGCACTCCGCGCCAATCAGTTTCCCGGCAGTCACCAGTGAATCCAGTTTTGCCCTGATGGCACTGATAACATCCTTCACGTTCGCAGGCGTCAGTGGACTGTCGATGGTTTCAAACTGCGCTTCCGCAATTGAATCAGCCAGCACCTGTGCGGTTCGGGTATACACCTCAAAAATGTAGGCGTTCGTTTCCGGTGTGCGGTTGCCCCAGAAGCGGAACCCGTTGCGACGAATAATGGTCGTGATTTCTTTGTTGTTGAGGCTGTTGGCATCGCTGTCTTCGGCCTGCAACGACCAGAACACATGCCTCGACATCCCCAGCACATTTTTAACCGGAACGTTGGACAGCGATTTGTGCCAGCCCTGCTCATGGTCAATGTACGCACGAAGGCCGCACGCATAAGCAGGCGCGGGGAACGTTTCGTTTTCGCCACTTTTCGGGTTGTAGGCGATGAAGTCCGGCCATAAGAGCATTACTTCACGTTCGTTGAATTTCTGGCGGTAGGTAATCGCTTCAGCCATCGTGTTACAGCCGTGACATGAGGCATACACAAACGCGCGAAGTTTACCCGCAATCACGCACAGGGATTTTGTCACCTCCTCCGTGTCCAGCTCCGGCGCGGCCAGAATACGCGGACGGTATCCGATGCTTTCATCCTGCTCTGCAACAAGCAGCGCATACATCCCCGTATAGCTGCCGTCATCCTCAGAACCACCGATAACCAGTTGATCCTGCGTCTTTTCGTCTTCTTCTTTGTGTTCAGCCACGCGAACGACGATCACCTTTGTGCTCACCTGGTCTGCGATGGCCTTAAGCGCACGATAAAGCGTCCCCGTTGTTCCGCATTTTCCCAGCACGTCATTGACGCGGGTCAGCAGTGTGGGCTTGTTCAGCGGGAACAGCTCCGCGTCCGCATCATCCGCCGTTGCCACGATACCGATAACGCTGGAATCAACATCGTTAATCGCTGTTACCAGGTCGGTATTTTCCGTAACACGGGCACCATGAAAACGAGTTTCACTCATAGCTTCAGCCCCTTGTATCCGTTAAATGATTCGGCAACAATCATCACCCACCACGCGCGTAATCTCACCCCTGCGCCGTTCTCCCGCCACGGCGACAACAAAAAGCAGTAACCCCCTCCGCACGCACATGCGACCATGCCACACAGGGAGGGAGCAGATGACCGACACCACCATGCAATTGCTCAGTCAGAGCACAGACCCCGTGAAAATGCCGGATTTTGATATTCTTGCGGAGGGTAAAACGCTGTCCGGCGTGGCAGAGCGCCTGATGAGCCTGTCACTGACCGACAACCGGGGATTTGAAGCAGACCAGCTCACCATCACGCTGGATGATGCTGATGGTCAGTTGCAGTTGCCGCCACGGGGCGCTCGCCTGACGGTTCTCATTGGCTGGAAAGGCGAACCGCTGACAGAAAAAGGCACTTACATTGTTGATGAAATTGCTCATGAAGGACCGCCCGACAGACTGACCATTTCAGCCAGAAGCGCAGATTTTCGGGATGAATTTAACGTCAAGCGCGAAGTGTCCTGGCATGATGTGACCGTTGAGCGAGTGGTATCCGCCATCGCTCATCGGTACGGTCTGAAACCGCAAATCAGCGAAATGCTGATGGATATCGAAATCGACCACGCCGACCAGACCGAAGAAAGTGACATGTCCTTCCTTACGCGCATGGCGGAAATGCTGGGCGCAATCACCACGGTAAAAAGCGGTAATCTGTTATTCATTATGCCAGGTGGTGGCGTGAACGCGCAGGGAAAACCATTGCCATCGTTTGCCATCACACGCAGCAGCGGCGATCGCCATCAGTTTCGCATTGCTGACCGCGAGGCGTATACAGGTGTACGCGCCTACTGGCTTGATCTTAATTACGGGAAAAAGAAAAAAGTCAGCGTGAAACGCCGCAAACCGAAAAAGGAGAAAAGCAGCAGCCGTGAAGGTGATTATATGGAGGGCGCGGAAGGCAATGTGTTTGTGTTACGCAAGACTTATCAGAACGAGCAGGCAGCAAGACGCGCAGCGGCGGCAAAGTGGCAGCAGCTACAACGCGGAGCCGCATCATTCTCCATCACGCTGGCGCGTGGACGCGCAGAACTCTATCCCGAAATGCATGGCACGGTAACAGGATTTAAAAGCGAGATTGATAATCAGGACTGGATTATTGCAAAAGCCGAGCACACCATTGATAACAGCGGCTTTACCACGCAGCTTGAGCTTGAGGCAAAAATCCCGGAATGGATAGCGGAAACAGAGTGAAGAACTTAGAATAGCGGCAGCACCACGTTAAGGGAGGTCGCTATGTTCCGTTGTCCGCTTTGTGGCGCATCTGCCCGTATCCGCACCAGTCGTCCGGAAAATGATTCAAACACCGTGCGGCAAAAGTATTACCAGTGTAACAACCTGGAATGCGGCGTATGCTTCTCAACACTGGAAGCCTTCCATAAATTCACATCGAAACACGCCTCCGGCGTTCACTCATCAGAAGGTATCCCGTGGCATGAGCTGCCAGCTTCACACAGGGGAAACAATCAGATGAGTTTGCCTTTACCTCAGAATTAACAGGCAGAATTGCCGGAGTAACAAAAAAGCGATAGATTACGCGCGGGTGCCTTTCGGCTGATGGTCGGAGGGAATACCCGAAGGCCAGATGTGGAAAGGCCCCGGAAAACACTTTTGTTTAACCGAGGCCCTAACCGTCTACCCTAAGCAAGTGAAAGGTTAGCGCCTCTCCGGAAAAGGAGCAAGTGCTATGTCGCAAAAATCGCTTACAGCCATCACGTTCTGCGTGACGGTAATCCTCATCATCTGGATATTGCATGGTTCGCTGTGCGAAATACGGATGAGCTTCTGGGGCGCGGAGTTTGCGGCGTTCTTACAGTGTAAGCAGTAAGGAAACCGCGACGGGGGAGCAATCCCCCGTCAATCGGTTGCCTGGGTATGGTCGAAGTGGCACCCAAATTTAAATTGAGGCCCACCAGTAAGAGTGGTGGGCTTAACGCTTATTTAAATTTGAAAGGAACTCTTTATGAGTGAAATGGTATTTTGTCGCGGATGCGGCAAGGAAATACATAAAGATGCCACATCCTGCCCCAATTGTGGAGCACCTCAAAGAACAGCAAGTTCAAAAAGCAGAATGACAGCCGCACTACTGGCTTTCTTTTTAGGTGGTCTTGGTGCACACAAATTTTATTTAGGTAAAGTGGGGCAAGGATTCCTTTACCTTATTTTTTGCTGGACATTCATTCCGGCAATCGTGGCATTTATTGAGTTTTTTATCTATCTATGCACCTCTGATGAAGACTTTGCCCGCAAATATGGCTAATGCCTAGTGGGCGAATCAGAATGACAAACCCGCAGCGTAAAAACTGCGGGTTTTCTTTTTGGTGTCCTCACAAATGAGGGCACCACCCATAAGCAATAGGCATAACAGATCGATGCAATAAATCCGATCGATAAAAACGATCGATTTGTTATCATATCGGCAGCAGTAACCACACAAGAGGTGCCGCAAATGACGCAAAATGTACGATGCAAAAATTGCAACAAACTACTTGCCCGCGCCTCATTTCACTACATTGAAATAAAATGTCCGCGCTGCAAAACACTTAACCAGATAACGAGAGCCATCGAGCACCCCACACACATGAGGAGTTATGACCGTGGGGATCGCAATCCAGCACCAACCAGCACATACACCGGAACACACTAAGGTTTATCAGACTGACAATGCCACGCTCTGTCGTGGGAATGCGCTGGAAATATTGCCGCTGATTGAGCCAGAAAGTATTGATGCCTTAATCACTGACCCGCCTTACAGTTCGGGCGCGACACACAAGGCCGGACGCACCAACCAGGGCAGCCACGCAAAATATCTGAACGGCGAGAACCTTCATCGCTTTGATGGGTTTGCGGGTGAAAACATGGATGCCCGTTCGTGGGCTTACTGGACACAATTATGGATGGCACAGGCACACCGCGCAGTCAGGCCGGGCGGTTATGCCCTGGTATTTACTGACTGGCGACAACTACCAGCTTTAACCGATGCGTTTCAGGCCAGTGGCTTTACATGGCGCGGTATCATTGCGTGGAACAAGGGGAGGGGGTCACGAACACCCCATACCGGGTATTTCCGGCATCAGTGCGAATACATTGTCTGGGGCAGCAAAGGCCATTTAGATAAATCGCCTTCGGGGCCGTTCGACGGCTGCATGACGTTCCCGGTTATCCCGTCAAAGAAAATGCACCCGACCGGAAAACCAGAAGAACTAATGGCAGAGCTGGTCAGGACTGTGAATAGTGGCGGAACAGTCCTTGATCCTTTTATGGGGTCAGGGACAACGGGTGTGGCTGCACTGAAAGCAGGGCGAAAATTTATTGGTATAGAAACCAGTGATCATTATTTTGAGGTAGCAGCGCAGCGGCTTCGGGGGACTATTACCACAACCATTTCGGCTACATAAGACAAAGCCCGCATTTTTTGCGGGCTTGTATATCATTACTGATGTGGACAGTTTGTGGATGTTTATAAGAAATAAGCTAATAGAAACAATTTGTTAGCTTTACAAAAAACGCGCCCGAAGGCGCGTTGGCGATACACTCAATATAAAGGACTACTCTTCTTCAACTTCTTCGACGAAGTTGGCGTCTTTCACCGATGTTGCGGCACGACGTGCTTCGCCTTTGTGCTGCAGTTTATTGAGCTGCCGTTCCAGCTTGTTGATCAATTCGTTAATTGCGGTGTACATATCTTCATGTTTACCACTGGCAACCAGAACGCCGTTAGGTGTATTGATTGTGGCGTCAGCAACAAACCCTTGTGGCTCTTTGGACAGAATGATATGTGGATTAATCAGATGTGTTTGCCATTTTTCCAGTTTGGCGAGACGGTCTGCGACATGTTGGCGGATGGCCGGAGTAATTTCCATTTGTTTGCTGGTAATGTTCATTGTCATAAATTTTACCTCTTGTCTTCCCGTCTTGGTGAATTCAGCATACCGTTCCTGATGTCAAAATGTGTGATGAAAATCTCATAATTTTGTCACTTTTTGTCAACGAATCTTTTTTGTGAGAAATCGCAGGAAGAGATGTTTTTTTACTTGAGGAATATCTCAAAGCGAGCCATATTTGATGAGATCGATAGCGACTAAATCGCTTCAGTTTCACAACTGACAGAATAAAAAAACGGCAGCTCAAGGGCTGCCGTTTTGTGTTTCAGGTTTCTGTTATGTATTGCTGCTGTTTGCGGCGATGATTTTCGCTACTTTTTCAGCTTGCGCATTCATCTGCATCTGACGGTATGCATTTTCCATCAGCGGCAGCGCATCACGCGTAGCCTGGGTATCCGGGTAGTCGCGCAACATGCCTTCTACGCGGTTAACGACGGCAACCCATGCGCCACGTTCTGTATAGTACTCGGCCACGGAGTATTCATATTTCGCCAGACGATCTTTCAGGAATACCAGACGTTTGGTGGCATCGGTGGTGTACTGACTGTTCGGATAGCCGCGCACCAGTTTGGAAAAGTCACTAAACGCAGCTCGTGCATGTTGAGGATCGCGATCGCTACGATCGACGCCAAAGAACCCTTGCAGCGCACTGTCATCCAGCGCCATATTGGTCAGGCCACGCATGTACATGACATAATCGATATTCGGATGGGTCGGGTTAAGGCGAATAAAACGATCGATGGCAGCCTGTGCTAACGGCAAATCGGCGTTTTTATAGTAGGCGTAGATGAGATCCAGCTGCACCTGCTGCGAATACGGACCAAACGGATAGCGATTATCTAACGCTTCCAGTTGCGTTATTGCCTGTCTCCAGTTACCGTCCTGCAGCTTTTGTTGTGCAGTCGCGTAAATTTCATTTGGCGGATTATCAGGTACTTCTTCCTTTGACCCCGAGCAACCCGCCAAAAACAGGCTTAGTGTGGCGGCTGCCACCAGATATTTCATGCGCGTCATGACGTTTTGACTTTCCTCAAAATGTAATACGGGAGATTCTCTGTTCCTGCTCCCGGTTAAGACCAGCTACAATAGCACACTATATTAAACGGCAAAGCCGTAAAACCCCAACGATAAACGAAGAAGCAGTATATATGGCACAACGAGTACAGCTCACTGCAACGGTGTCCGAAAACCAACTCGGTCAACGCTTAGATCAGGCTTTGGCCGAAATGTTCCCGGATTATTCACGTTCGCGAATAAAAGAATGGATCCTCGACCAGCGAGTGCTGGTTAACGGCAAAGTTTGTGATAAGCCGAAAGAAAAAGTATTGGGTGGCGAGCAGGTTGCCATCAACGCTGAGATTGAAGAAGAAGCGCGTTTTGAACCGCAGGATATCCCGCTGGATATCGTCTATGAAGATGAAGACATTATTATCATTAATAAACCGCGCGACCTGGTGGTACATCCTGGCGCGGGTAACCCGGATGGCACGGTACTGAATGCGTTGCTTCATTACTATCCACCCATTGCCGATGTACCGCGTGCGGGCATCGTCCATCGTCTGGATAAAGACACCACTGGCCTGATGGCTGTGGCAAAAACCGTTCCGGCTCAGACGCGTTTAGTCGAATCTTTGCAACGGCGTGAAATTACTCGTGAGTATGAAGCGGTGGCGATTGGTCATATGACCGCAGGTGGCACGGTGGACGAGCCAATCAGTCGCCACCCGACCAAACGTACCCATATGGCGGTGCATCCGATGGGCAAACCAGCGGTGACTCACTATCGCATCATGGAACACTTCCGTGTGCACACGCGTCTGCGGTTGCGTCTGGAAACTGGACGTACGCACCAGATCCGCGTGCATATGGCCCATATCACTCATCCGCTGGTGGGCGATCCGGTTTATGGTGGCCGTCCGCGTCCGCCAAAAGGTGCTTCGGAAGCATTTATCTCCACGCTGCGTAAGTTTGACCGCCAGGCGCTACATGCAACCATGCTGCGTCTTTATCACCCGATCTCCGGCATCGAAATGGAATGGCATGCGCCTATTCCACAAGATATGGTGGAGCTGATTGAGGTGATGCGCGCCGATTTCGAAGAACATAAGGATGAAGTGGACTGGTTATGAGTAAGCTGATTGTCCCGCAGTGGCCGCAGCCAAAAGGTGTTGCGGCCTGTAGCTCCACTCGTATCGGCGGCGTGAGCTTGCCCCCGTATGACTCACTCAACCTCGGTGCCCATTGTGGCGATAACCCGGATCACGTTGAGGAGAATCGCAAGCGACTTTTTGCTGCGGGCAATTTGCCTTCTAAACCGGTCTGGCTTGAGCAGGTACACGGCAAAGATGTGCTTAAGCTCACTGGCGAACCTTATGCCTCAAAACGGGCGGATGCCTCTTATAGCAATACGCCCGGCACGGTTTGCGCAGTGATGACTGCCGACTGCCTCCCTGTGCTGTTTTGCAATCGAGCGGGAACGGAAGTCGCCGCCGCTCATGCTGGCTGGCGTGGACTGTGCGCAGGCGTGCTGGAAGAGACGGTTTCCTGTTTTGCTGATAATCCGGAAAATATTCTCGCCTGGTTAGGGCCGGCAATTGGTCCACGCGCGTTCGAAGTGGGGGGGGAGGTTCGCGAGGCGTTTATGGCAGTAGACGCTAAAGCAAGTGCAGCTTTCATTCAGCATGGTGATAAGTATCTGGCGGATATTTATCAGCTTGCCCGGCAGCGTCTGGCGAACGTGGGTGTTGAGCAAATTTTCGGCGGCGACCGTTGTACATATACGGAAAATGAGACTTTCTTCTCTTATCGTCGCGACAAGACCACCGGTCGTATGGCAAGTTTCATTTGGCTGATATAACCTAAAGAATCAAGACGATCCGGTACGCGTGATTTTCTTTTCACATTAATCTGGTCAATAACCTTGAATAATTGAGGGATGACCTCATTTAATCTCCAGTAGCAACTTTGATCCGTTATGGGAGGAGTTATGCGTCTGGATCGTCTTACTAATAAATTCCAGCTTGCTCTTGCCGATGCCCAATCACTTGCACTCGGGCACGACAACCAATTTATCGAACCACTTCATTTAATGAGCGCCCTGCTGAATCAGGAAGGGGGTTCGGTTAGTCCTTTATTAACATCCGCTGGCATAAATGCTGGCCAGTTGCGCACAGATATCAATCAGGCATTAAATCGTTTACCGCAGGTTGAAGGTACTGGTGGTGATGTCCAGCCATCACAGGATCTGGTGCGCGTTCTTAATCTTTGCGACAAGCTGGCGCAAAAACGTGGTGATAACTTTATCTCGTCAGAACTGTTCGTTCTGGCGGCACTTGAGTCTCGCGGCACGCTGGCCGACATCCTGAAAGCAGCAGGGGCGACCACCGCCAACATTACTCAAGCGATTGAACAAATGCGTGGAGGTGAAAGCGTGAACGATCAAGGTGCTGAAGACCAACGTCAGGCTTTGAAAAAATATACCATCGACCTTACCGAACGAGCCGAACAGGGCAAACTCGATCCGGTGATTGGTCGTGATGAAGAAATTCGCCGTACCATTCAGGTGCTGCAACGTCGTACTAAAAATAACCCGGTACTGATTGGTGAACCCGGCGTCGGTAAAACTGCCATCGTTGAAGGTCTGGCGCAGCGTATTATCAACGGCGAAGTGCCGGAAGGGTTGAAAGGCCGCCGGGTACTGGCGCTGGATATGGGCGCGCTGGTGGCTGGGGCGAAATATCGCGGTGAGTTTGAAGAACGTTTAAAAGGCGTGCTTAACGATCTTGCCAAACAGGAAGGCAACGTCATCCTATTTATCGACGAATTACATACCATGGTCGGCGCGGGTAAAGCCGATGGCGCAATGGACGCCGGAAACATGCTGAAACCGGCGCTGGCGCGTGGTGAATTGCACTGCGTAGGTGCCACGACGCTTGACGAATATCGCCAGTACATTGAAAAAGATGCTGCGCTGGAACGTCGTTTCCAGAAAGTGTTTGTTGCCGAGCCTTCTGTTGAAGATACCATTGCGATTCTGCGTGGCCTGAAAGAACGTTACGAATTGCACCACCATGTGCAAATTACTGACCCGGCAATTGTTGCAGCGGCGACGTTGTCTCATCGCTACATTGCTGACCGTCAGCTGCCGGATAAAGCCATCGACCTGATCGATGAAGCAGCATCCAGCATTCGTATGCAGATTGACTCAAAACCAGAAGAACTCGACCGACTCGATCGTCGTATCATCCAGCTCAAACTGGAACAACAGGCGTTAATGAAAGAGTCTGATGAAGCCAGTAAAAAACGTCTGGATATGCTCAACGAAGAACTGAGCGACAAAGAACGTCAGTACTCCGAGTTAGAAGAAGAGTGGAAAGCAGAGAAGGCATCGCTTTCTGGCACGCAGACCATTAAAGCGGAACTGGAACAGGCGAAAATCGCTATTGAACAGGCTCGCCGTGTGGGGGACCTGGCGCGGATGTCTGAACTGCAATACGGCAAAATCCCGGAACTGGAAAAGCAACTGGAAGCCGCAACGCAGCTCGAAGGCAAAACTATGCGTCTGTTGCGTAATAAAGTGACCGACGCCGAAATTGCTGAAGTGCTGGCGCGTTGGACGGGGATTCCGGTTTCTCGCATGATGGAAAGCGAGCGCGAAAAACTGCTGCGTATGGAGCAAGAACTGCACCATCGCGTAATTGGTCAGAACGAAGCGGTTGATGCGGTATCTAACGCTATTCGTCGTAGCCGTGCGGGGCTGGCGGATCCAAATCGCCCGATTGGTTCATTCCTGTTCCTCGGCCCAACTGGTGTGGGGAAAACAGAGCTTTGTAAGGCGCTGGCGAACTTTATGTTTGATAGCGACGAGGCGATGGTCCGTATCGATATGTCCGAGTTTATGGAGAAACACTCGGTGTCTCGTTTGGTTGGTGCGCCTCCGGGATATGTCGGTTATGAAGAAGGTGGCTACCTGACCGAAGCGGTGCGTCGTCGTCCGTATTCCGTCATCCTGCTGGATGAAGTGGAAAAAGCGCATCCGGATGTCTTCAACATTCTGTTGCAGGTACTGGATGATGGGCGTCTGACTGACGGGCAAGGGAGAACGGTCGACTTCCGTAATACGGTCGTCATTATGACCTCTAACCTCGGTTCCGATCTGATTCAGGAACGCTTCGGTGAACTGGATTATGCGCACATGAAAGAGCTGGTGCTCGGTGTGGTAAGCCATAACTTCCGTCCGGAATTCATTAACCGTATCGATGAAGTGGTGGTCTTCCATCCGCTGGGTGAACAGCACATTGCCTCGATTGCGCAGATTCAGTTGAAACGTCTGTACAAACGTCTGGAAGAACGTGGTTATGAAATCCACATTTCTGACGAGGCGCTGAAACTGCTGAGCGAGAACGGTTACGATCCGGTCTATGGTGCACGTCCTCTGAAACGTGCAATTCAGCAGCAGATCGAAAACCCGCTGGCACAGCAAATACTGTCTGGTGAATTGGTTCCGGGTAAAGTGATTCGCCTGGAAGTTAATGAAGACCGGATTGTCGCCGTCCAGTAAATGATAAAACGAGCCCTTCGGGGCTCGTTTTTGTCTATAAGTTAGACGGAAAAGACTATATTTAAGATGTTTTGCCTGAAAAGTGAGCGAACGATAAAGTTTTTATATTTTTCGCTTGTCAGGCCGGAATAACTCCCTATAATGCGCCACCACTGACACGGAACAACGGCAAACACGCCGCCGGGTCAGCGGGGTTCTCCTGAGAATCTCAACAGAGAAAAGCAAAGAAATGCTTGACTCTGTAGCGGGAAGGCGTATTATGCACACCCCGCGCCGCTGAGAAAAAGCGAAGCGGCACTGCTCTTTAACAATTTATCAGACAATCTGTGTGGGCACTCGAAGATACGGATTCTTAACGTCGCAAGACGAAAAATGAATA
>SKEB01000426.1_pt1 | contig 37523 bp, 26 predicted proteins | sample 4826561 | NCBI WGS metagenome assembly SKEB01 (sample SAMN11008820, study PRJNA524170) | human gut metagenome | biome: Human fecal sample; material: Feces; isolation source: fecal sample from pouch patient p17 | host: Homo sapiens | place: Israel: Tel-Aviv | collected 2016-03-29
TTTTTGAAGTGTAGCTTTTACATTACAAATAAACGTAAAAGAAATCTACTACCTACATATAGGCAATCTGTTTTATTGTTTGAATTCTGCCTAAACTACGACATAACTGTTTATTATAACTGCTTAAATTAAATTATTTGTAATCAATTCCACTTATGTTAAGTTAGCGTTTTTACCTACCTTTTGGAGCAATTATGCAACCTGTTATGATTCTTGATGGCGGTATGGGACGTGAACTTCATCGTCGTAATGCCCCTTTTCGACAACCTGAATGGTCGGCACTCGCATTAATGGAAGCACCGGATATTGTGCGTGATGTGCATTTGGATTACATCAATGCCGGCGCAGATGTGATTACGGCAGATAGCTATGCTGTTGTGCCATTTCATATCGGCGAACGTTTTTATCAGCGTGGCGAACAGTTAGCGGCACTTGCCGGAAAGCTAGCACGTGAAGCGGTGCAACAAAGCGGTAAAAAAGTGTTGGTTGCCGGCTCACTACCACCGCTTTTCGGCTCTTATCGTCCAGATCTGTTTGATGCGGAGAAAACACCGGAGTTGGCTGCCCCGTTGATTAGAGGATTGGCACCTTATGTCGATGTTTGGTTGGCAGAAACACAAAGCAGCATTATTGAAGTGAAAACGTGGCGACAACTATTAACGCAAGATCCTCGCCCTTTTTGGTGCTCCTTTACATTAGAAGACAGCGCACACCAAACCGAACCTAAATTACGTTCCGGCGAACTCGTGGTGGATGCAGTTAAACAAATGCTGTCATTAGACGTGCAAATGATCTCTTTTAATTGCAGCCAAATTGAGGTGATGGCAGCGGCATTAAAACAGGCAAGAACATTGATTGATCAATCCGGAAAAACAGTTCGCTTGGGCGTTTATGCCAATGCATTTGAGCCACAACCGCAAGAGATGCAGGCAGCCAACGAAGCGATTGATGAAATTCGTAAAGATAGCACACCGGAAAATTATCTCCATTGGGCGAAAAAATGGCGTGAAATCGGTGCGGATACCATTGGCGGCTGCTGCGGTATCGGGCCTGAACATATTGCCTTATTAGCGCAAAATTTACGTTAAGGAGCATTATGTCAGTCACAAAAATCGGACTATCCGCACTCACCGCATTAGTCATCAGCTCAATGATTGGTTCCGGCATTTTCAGCTTGCCGCAAAATATGGCGGCAGTTGCCGGCTCGCAAGCATTGTTGATCGGCTGGTTAATCACCGGTATCGGCATTATCTTTTTAGGCTTATCATTTGCCTGTCTATCTCGTCTGCTGCCTGAACTTGACGGCGGCGTTTATGCTTACGCCAGAGCCGGTTTCGGTGACTTGATGGGGTTTCTTTCGGCGTGGGGCTATTGGCTTTGCACCACCATCGGTATTGTCGGTTACTTGGTTGTCGCTTTTGAAGCAGTCGGGACATTCACTGACTATGCAAACAATATTGTGTTCGGTAAAGGAAATACTGCGACCGCATTTATCGGTGCATCCGTTATCGCTTGGCTGGTCTATTGCTTGGTCGCAAAAGGCATCAAGGAAGCCGCCGGCGTTAATCTGGTTGCAACCATCGTTAAAGTCTTTCCTTTGCTGTTATTTATCGGTTTAGCCGTCTATTTTTTTGACAGCAACCAATTTTTGTCGGATTGGCAAGGAAACGGCATTACCGAAAACGATCAACAATCAACGCTAATCGACCAAGTAAAAAACACAATGTTGATCACACTTTGGGTCTTCACCGGAATTGAGGGGGCGGCGGTGTTGTCCAAACACGCCAAACATCGCGCCGATATTGGGCGCGCGACCGTAGGCGGCGTGATCATCACACTGCTGATTTACGTTGCTATTACGCTGTTATCGCAAGGCATTCTGCCACGCGCGCAAATCGCTGAAATGGCAAATCCATCAATGGCAGGCATTCTCACCTTTATGGTCGGTGATTGGGGAAAATGGTTGATTACCGTCTGCCTTATCGTTTCTGTACTCTCTTCTTATTTGAGTTGGACATTATATGCTACAGAAATTCCCTATTTGGGCGCGAAAAACGGTGTATTTCCACTGCCGTTCACACGCTTAAATCGGCATAATGTGCCTCATTTTTCTCTGCTTTTTACCACGTTGACCGTGCAACTATGTCTGTTTTTAGTCTGGAAAACCGGCAATAGTTATGAAACGTTGTTGCTGATTTCCACCTCAATGATCCTCGTTCCTTACTTGTTGGTCGGCGGCTTTTTACTAAAATATGCCATTCAACATCAGTTAAGTTGGAAATATAAACTTATCGGTGGCTTTGCGACACTTTATGCAGTTTGGATCGTCTATGCAGCAGGCATTGATTATTTGTTGCTTTCCGTTCTGCTCTACTTGCCCGGTGTGCTGTTATTCCTCTATTCACAACGGCAGTTCTATGGCAAATGGCAACTCCGCACATTCGAGAAATTCATTCTTGTGTTATTAATCCTGCTCGCCATCCCAGCTATTTGGCAACAAATGGGGTGAAAATTGATACACAAACTGCATAGTAAAATTGTACTATGCAGTTTTTTGTTATAATTCTTCGTATTATTTGTCCACCTTACACAGATAAAAATTTTATTGCTTTTATTTGTAAAGTATTGAGTTACAGGATCCCCTATGGACTTTTCAGAATTATTAGATGGTTTAAATGAACGGCAACGTGAAGCGGTGGCTGCACCTTTGGGCAATTATTTAGTTTTGGCAGGTGCCGGCAGTGGTAAAACTCGGGTTTTAACTTACCGCATTGCTTGGTTGATCGGCGTTGAGAATGTCAGCCCCAATGGCATTCTTGCGGTAACTTTTACCAATAAAGCGGCGGCGGAAATGCGCCATCGTATTGAGGATTTATTACAGGATCAAATCACACCGCCTTTCGGAATGTGGGTCGGAACTTTCCACAGTCTGGCGCATCGGCTTTTGCGCCGCCACGCGCCGGATGCCGGTTTACCGGCGGATTTTCAAATTTTAGATTCAGAAGATCAATTACGTTTGGTGAAACGGTTGGTGAAATCCTACAACTTGGATGAGGGTTTGTATCCGCCAAAGCAAATCTGTTGGTATATCAACAATAAAAAAGATCTTGGTTTAAGAGCCGATCAAATCGAAATGCGTAGTAAGGAAGATCGAAGCTGGGTTGAAATTTACAAAATTTATCAGGATGCTTGTGATCGCGCCGGTTTGGTCGATTTTGCCGAATTATTATTAAGAACTTATGAACTTTGGCAGAAAAAACCGCTGATTCTGCAACGTTATCAACAACGTTTTCAGCATATTTTGGTGGATGAGTTTCAGGACACCAATAATATTCAATATGAATGGGTTAAATTATTGGCTGGCAATAGTGCCAATGTGATGATTGTCGGTGATGACGACCAATCTATTTATGGTTGGCGAGGCGCAAAAATTGATAATATCTACCGTTTTTTAACCGATTATCACGCCGAAACCATTCGTTTGGAACAAAATTACCGCTCCACTGAAAATATTTTACAAGCTGCCAATATTTTAATTGCCAACAATGAAGGCAGATTGGGTAAAAATCTTTGGACGGAAGGCAATAAAGGCGATCCGGTCGGTATCTATCGAGCATTTAATGAACACGATGAAGCGCGTTTTGTGACTTCACAGATTAAACAGTGGGTGGATGAAGGCGGTAATTATGATCAATGTGCGGTGTTGTATCGCAGTAACCGTCAATCACGTATTTTGGAAGAGGCATTTTTGCAATCCGGTCTGCCTTATCGTATTTATGGTGGTTTGCGCTTTTTTGAACGGCAGGAAATTAAGGATGCTCTCGGTTATTTACGCCTTTTAGCCAATCGTCAGGATGATGTCGCTTTTGAACGTGTGGTCAATACGCCAACGCGCGGTATCGGCGATCGCACGCTTGAGATTTTGCGTGATATTGCTCGCAAGCGCACATTAACGCTGTGGCAGGCAACACATTTAGCGTTAGAAGAGAAATTGGTGCAAGGTCGTGCCGCTTCTGCTTTGTTACGTTTTATCGAGTTGATCAACGCCTTAGATAATGACACCTTTGAGCTGCCGTTAGCGGAACAGACCGAGTTTGTGATTGAACACTCCGGTCTGAAAGAGATGTACCAAAAAGAGAAAGGCGAAAAAGGTGAGGTGCGTTTGGAAAACTTGGATGAGCTGGTTTTTGCCGCACGAGATTTCCAAAAACCGGATGAAGCGGAAGAGATGAGCGATTTGATTGCTTTCCTAACCCACGCTTCGTTGGAAGCCGGTGAAGGGCAAGCCTCGCCGCATCAACAATGTGTCGATTTAATGACACTGCACTCTTCAAAAGGTTTGGAGTTTGATCGTGTTTTTATTGTTGGGATGGAAGAGGGCTTATTCCCAAGCGGCGCTTCAGGCGAAGAGGGAAGAATCGAAGAAGAACGCCGTTTGGCTTATGTCGGCATTACTCGGGCAAGAAAGAAATTAACACTTTGCTATGCTGAACAACGCCGTGTTTATTCTCAAGAAGAAAAGCGTATTGTTTCACGATTTATCAATGAGTTACCGGAAGAAAATATTCAGGAAATTCGCTTACGCGGCACCGTAACGCGAGCTATCAACCGTGAGGCGGTCGGGACGACAAAATCGGTGTTGGCAAATCCGGAGTGGAAACCGGGACAACGGGTTAAACACCATAAATTCGGTTACGGTTCGATTATCAATGTGGAAGGCAGCGATAAGAACTGTCGGTTGCAAATCGCTTTCCAAAATCAAGGCATAAAATGGCTGATTGCCCACTTGGCAAATTTAGAAAAATTGTGATCCATATGAAACTTTTTGCATTATAATGGGTCAAATAAGACGTTCGTTAAGACAGTTTTTACATTAAGCATTAACTGTGTTATAACGGAAACGAAATTTTTAATTTAAGAAGGTAGTTAATGACAAAAGAAATGCAAAACATGATGCTTGTTCCTCAAGGTAGTTTAGAAGGCTACATTCGAGCAGCTAATGAATATCCGATGCTTACCGCAGAAGAGGAAAAGGAGCTGGCAGAACGTTTGTATTATCATCAAGACGTTGATGCCGCTAAAAAATTGATTTTATCCCATTTGCGTTTTGTAATTCATATTGCACGTGGTTATTCCGGTTATGGTTTGCCGCAAGCCGATTTAATTCAGGAAGGAAATGTCGGCTTGATGAAAGCGGTTAAACGTTTCAATCCGGAAGTGGGTGTACGTTTGGTTTCTTTCGCGGTGCATTGGATTAAAGCGGAAATTCACGAATATGTGTTGCGTAACTGGCGTATTGTTAAAGTTGCCACCACTAAAGCACAACGTAAATTATTCTTTAATTTGCGTAAAACAAAACAACGTTTAGGTTGGTTCAATGCTAATGAAGTGGATATGGTTGCCAACGAACTCGGCGTTTCCGCAGAAGACGTGCAAGAGATGGAATCTCGTATGAGCGGCATTGATATGGCGTTCGATTTGCCGACTGATGATAGCGAAGAAACCTATTCTCCGGCACTTTATTTGGAAGATAAAAGTTCCAACTTTGCTGCTGAATTGGAAGAAGAAAATTTTGAAAATCAGGCGACAGATCAACTTAGCGAAGCCTTGGAACAGTTGGACGAAAGAAGTCGTCATATTATCCAAACTCGTTGGTTGGATGATAATAAAGCCACATTGCAGGAATTGGCTGATCACTACGGTGTTTCCGCCGAACGTATCAGACAGTTGGAAAGCAATGCGTTGAAAAAACTAAGAAATGCAGTAACATTCTAAATTCCCTCTATAAAAATACCCCATATTTCACTCGGAATATGGGGTTATTTTTTGTATTTTTTCCGCTGTCATCAAACTGTCACATTTCATCGCTAAACTTCCTAACGTCAAATGTTAATTCATTCTGTTAGGAGAAACCTATGTTACCGAAAGTACTTAGAAAACTTGCTCTCGTTGCTATTTCATTACCTTTTATCGCTCAAGCAAATGCCCACGAAATTACCGGCGCAGGCGCTTCATTCCCTTATCCGATTTATGCCAAATGGGCAGGGCTTTACCAACAACAAACCGGCAATAAAGTCAATTATCAGTCCATCGGCTCCGGTGGCGGTCAGCAACAGATTATCGCTAAGACCATTGATTTCGGTGCTTCAGACGATCCAATGAAAGCAAACGCGCTTGCAGAACACCAGTTATTACAATTCCCTGCCATCATTGGCGGCACTGTTCCCGTTGTCAATATTCCGGAAATCAAAGCCGGCGCATTAAAACTTTCAGGTGAGGTAATTGCTGACATCTTCCTCGGCAAAATCAAAAAATGGAACGATCCGGCGATTGCCGCTCTGAATGACGGCATTGCCTTGCCGGATAAAAATATTCTGGTAGTACGCCGTTCAGACGGTTCCGGCACAACCTTCGGCTGGACGAACTATTTATCCAAAGTTTCTGCTGAATGGAAAGAAAAAGTGGGGGAAGGAAAATCCGTTAAATGGCCGGTCGGACAAGGCGGAAAAGGTAATGAAGGCGTTGCCGCTTACGTTAAACAGCTTAAATATTCTATCGGTTATGTGGAATATGCTTATGCCAAACAAAATCAATTAACTTGGGTCACTTTACAAAATGCTGCCGGCAAATTTGTGCAACCTTCTCGTGACAACTTTATGGCGGCGGCAGCCAATGCCGACTGGGAGAAAGCTGCCGGAATGGGCGTAGTTTTGACAAATGAACCGGGCGATCAATCTTGGCCAATCACTGCGGCAAGTTTCATCTTAATCCACAAAAATGCCGACAATGCCGAAAACACCAAAAATGTCTTCAGTTTCTTTGAATGGGCATTTAAAAACGGTAAAGACGCTGCTTTAGAACTGGATTATGTGCCATTACCGGACACTGTTGTCGAAAAAATTAAAGCTCGTTGGCACAGTGAAGTGAAAGATGCGCAAGGAAAAACCATCTATTAATATTCTATTGAAATATCAAAGGGTTATGCTCTCGCATAGCCCTTACCTTACAAGGTAGAAAAAATGCATAAAATCGATAATAAATGTTTAAATCACGCTTGGTTGGAGAATGTTTTTAAGAACACCACCCGTTTTTTTGCTGTTTTTGTTTTTATTGTGCTCTCCGCCATTTTATTGTCTTTAGTGATTGGTAGTTGGGATTCGATTTCTAAATTTCATATCGCTTTTTTATGGAGCAACGATTGGGATCCAGTGCAAGAAAATTATGGGGCATTAGTACCGATCATCGGCACATTAATTTCCGCCGCCATCGCCTTAATTATTGCCGTACCAATCTCTTTCGGCATTGCCACTTTTCTCACTGAATTATCTCCACAATGGTTAAAACGCCCGATTGGCACCGCAGTAGAGATGTTGGCAGCGATTCCTTCCATTATTTACGGGATGTGGGGGCTATTCGTTTTCGTACCGCTTTTTCAAGAATACATTCAGCCTTATATCATTGATACTTTTGGTAATTTACCGTTAATCGGCATTCTCTTTTCCGGCGCACCTTTCGGTATCGGACTATTCACCGCCGGATTAGTGTTGGGCATTATGATTATTCCTTTTATCGCCTCAACAATGCGTGATGTTTTTAGTGTTGTACCGCCAATGTTGAAAGAATCCGCTTACGGCTTGGGTTCAACCATGTGGGAAGTGATTTGGAAAGTCGTGCTGCCGTATACCAAAGCCGGTGTTGTCGGCAGCATTATGCTTGGATTGGGGCGTGCATTGGGCGAAACAATGGCGGTCACTTTCGTTATCGGGAATGCCTTCCAACTTCCGGATTCTATTTTTGCACCGTCCACCTCTATCGCTTCTGCGATTGCCAATGAATTTAACGAAGCCGGCGGTTTACAGAAATCAGCCTTGATGGAGTTAGGGTTAATTCTATTCTTGATTACCACTTTAGTATTGGCGATCGCACGTCTATTAGTGATGCGAATGAGTCGACTAGAAGGAAGAAAATAATGCATAAATATCAAAATCAACGCTTTTATTGGCGTAAAAGCAGAAATCTTCTTATGTTAAGCCTTGCCTATCTGGCAGTGCTGTTCGGGCTTTTTTGGTTGATTTGGATTTTATACACATTAATCATCAAAGGCATCCCGGCACTCTCGTTTGAACTGTTCTTAAAAGCAACACCTGCACCCAACGAAAGTGGCGGTTTGATTAATGCCATTATCGGTTCGATTATGATGGTATTCATTGCCACCTTTATCGCCACACCGATTGGCGTTTTGGCAGGCACCTATTTAAGCGAATACGGTCGCTATAGCAAATTATCGAAAATTACCCGGTTTCTGAACGATATTTTACTTTCCGCACCCTCCATTATTATCGGGCTGTTTATTTACGCCATCTATGTTTCGCAAGTAAAACACTTCTCCGGCTGGGCTGGCTCATTGGCTTTGGCAATGTTGGTAATTCCGGTTGTGGTCAGAACCACCGACAGTATGTTGAATCTCGTGCCGAATAATTTACGCGAAGCCGCCGCTGCACTCGGTTGCCCGCAATGGCGAGTTATTACGATGGTTTGCTATCGTGCCGCTCGCTCCGGCATTTTAACCGGCATTCTGCTTTCCGTTGCCCGCATTTCCGGCGAAACCGCACCATTGCTGTTTACTGCGCTCTCAAACCAATTCACCTCTTTGGATATGAATGCGCCAATGGCAAATCTACCGGTGGTGATTTATCAATATGCCGCCAGCCCGTTTGAAGATTGGAATGAACTGGCGTGGGCAGGTGCAGCATTAATTGCGATTTTTGTTTTATCTTTAAATATTTTAACCAGACTTTGTTCCAACAAACATAAATAAGGACCATAAAATGGATATGTTATCAAACCAAATTGATGCGAAATTAACCGTTAATAATCTCAATTTTTATTATGGTGATTTTCACGCTTTAAAAAATATCAATATGAAAATCGCAAAAAATAAAGTCACTGCATTTATTGGTCCATCCGGCTGCGGAAAATCGACACTGTTGCGTACATTTAACCGGATGTATGAACTTTATCCGAACCAACACGCCACCGGTGAAATTAATTTAGATAATGAAAATTTATTGACCACACATATTGATATTGCCATTATCCGCGCCAAAATCGGGATGGTTTTCCAAAAGCCGACACCGTTTCCAATGTCGATTTATGATAATGTCGCTTTCGGCATTCGTTTATTTGAGAAACTGCCTAAATCAGAGTTGAATGATCGGGTCGAATGGGCATTAACCAAAGCTGCATTATGGAACGAAGTGAAAGATAAGCTGAACCAAAGCGGTGATAGCTTATCCGGTGGGCAACAACAACGCTTATGTATTGCGCGCGGTATTGCCGTTAAACCGGAAGTGTTGTTATTGGATGAACCTTGTTCAGCACTCGATCCGATCTCAACAATGAAAATCGAAGAGCTGATCAGCGAATTAAAACACGATTACACTGTTGCCATCGTCACGCATAATATGCAACAGGCGGCACGTTGTTCCGACTACACTGCCTTTATGTATCTTGGTGAGCTGATTGAATTCGATCAAACCAGTAAAATTTTTGACAAACCAAAATTCCAACGGACAGAAGATTACATTACGGGTAGAATGGGTTAAAGCAGCAACTCAAAGAAAAATGGGGGCTTATGGCGGGCAAAATTTTAATTGTTGAAGATGAACGTGCGATCCGTGAAATGGTTGCACTTTACTTACTAAAGCAAAATTATGAGGTGATTGAAGCAGAGGATTATCAAAGTGCGGTAAATCGCCTTGAGGAGCAACCGCAACTTATTCTGTTGGATTGGATGTTGCCCGGTCGTTCCGGCATTATGTTTATTGAATATCTAAAAAAACAGGAACAAACCGCTAAAATTCCAATCATTATGCTCACGGCACGCAGTGCGGAAGAGGATTGCATTACCTGTCTGAACGCCGGTGCCGATGATTACATTACCAAGCCGTTTTCACCGAAAATTTTATTAGCGAGAATCGAAGCGTTATGGCGACGCAGTTATGATCCGCCGAGCCAAATTGTCAGTTTTGAAAATTTACAAATCGATCAGCAGGCGCAGCGTGTTAGCGTGGAAAATCAATTTGTGGAATTAAGCGCAACCGAATATAAATTACTGCTGTTTCTAATGACACATCCCGAAAAAGTCTATAGCCGTGAACAGCTATTGAATCATATTTGGGGCGATGATATTTATGTTGAAGATCGCACCGTTGACTCCTATATTCGCCGATTACGCCGCAGTTTAGAGCCTTTTCAGGCTGATCGCTATGTGCAAACCGTTCGTGGTTTCGGCTACCGTTTTTCTAACCATTTTCAGGATTAACCAATGAAGCTCAATCTGTCGTTAAAACATCTGATCATCGAAGTGTTGCTGGCGGTCGGCATTGCTTCATTATTGAGTCTATTCAGTAAAGATTTCTCGTTTTGGTTAATTGCCGTGTTGGTGATTTTACTGATTTGGCACCACTATAACGAATTCAGTTTGTTGCAAATCATCAATCCGAATAAGCCCCCTAAAAGCAAAAAGAAAATTACTGCGCTTGAGCATATTTCACAAACCGCTGCCTACTACAATGAGCGAACTCGCCGCGAAAAAATTAAATCGTTACGGCTACTTTCCAAGCTAAATCGCAATATTCAATTTTTGCCCGATGCGGTATTAATTTGTGAACACAACGGCGACATTTCTTGGTGCAACCAAGCAGCACAGGAGATGTTTGAATTTATTTGGGATAAAAAAATGCAAAAGAGCGTTTTTAAGGTGATTTTTTACCCCGAATTTAAACACTATTTTCGTCATTTAACCTTTAACAGGCGCAATCGTCCTTTGGTTTTATTGACCCACAATAAACGCTATATTGAATTTAATATCAATAGTTACGACAGCGAATCCTATTTAATTATCGCACGCGATGCGACCTCGTTTATTCGCTTAATGCACTCCCGTCAAACTTTTCTGGCGAATATGAACCACGAACTGCGCACACCATTAACGGTACTACAGGGTTATTTGGAAATGTTTGAGGGTGAGATCGATGAAAAATCACCTTTTCAACAAAAAGCATTGCAGGCGATGAAAGAACAAAGCGAGAGAATGGCGACATTGCTGCAACAGCTATCTTTATTGGCAAAAATTGAAAATATCAATAGTGCCGAACACGAAGTGGTTGATATGTCACAATTAATTCTCTCTTTACAAAAAAATACTGCCGTTATCCATCAAGCAAAACAGCAAATTATTTTTGAAATCGAGCCGGATTTGAAAATTATTGGGGATGAACAGCAATTACAAAGTGCAGTTTCCAATCTGATCTATAACGCTATTCGCCACGCCGGCGAAGAGGCAATTATTCACGTCAGTTGGCAACGTTGTAAACAAGGGGCAAGATTTTGTGTCAGCGATAACGGTATCGGTATTGAAGCTCGCCATCTTGCCCATTTAACCGAACGTTTCTATCGTGTGGATGAATCACGCAATAATAAAACCGGCGGCAGCGGCTTGGGATTAGCCATTGTTAAACACGCTTTGGAACAACATCAATCCTATCTTGAAATCCAAAGCGAAGTCGGTAAAGGCAGCGAATTTTCTTTTATTATCAAACCCGATTTAATCGTCAATCCGCAACAATAAGTTAGAAATCCGGCGGACAAGTAAATGTCATCCGCTCTTGAGTGATCGGATGCGTAATAGTAAGACTTTCTGCGTGTAAATATAATCTCGGTGCCATTGCCCGCACTGCCGGAGGAGAATAGAACTTATCACCCAGAATCGGATGCCCGAGAGCTAACATATGTAGACGCAACTGATGCGAACGACCGGTGATCGGCGTCAATTTCACGCGCGTGGTGTTATTCGGATAACGCGCTAAAACCTGATACTGCGTCTGTGCTTTTTTGCCGACTAAAAAATCTATACGTTGCCGCGGTCGATTCTCCCAATCACAAATTAACGGCAAATCGACAATACCGCTATCCTGTTCCAAATGCCCCCAAACAATCGCTTGATAATGTTTCTTCGGTTCTCGCTCACGAAATTGTCGCTTCAGCTCTTTTTCAGCGGCTTTGGAAAGCGCAAACAGTAAAATGCCGCTGGTTGCCATATCTAAACGGTGCGCCGGCTCGGTAAAACCGAATTTATTCGCCACGCGTGTGGTGGCGCTATCCTGATACTGCGGCTGATTGCCGGGAACCGACAACAAACCGCTCTGTTTATTCACCACCGCAATATAGTTATCCTGATATAAGATATTCAATCCTTGCGGCGGGTTGTACGCTATTAATGCCATAATTACTCTTTATTACTGACAATCACACGCAAACTGTCCAAACGCCAACTTGCTTTTTTCAGTTGAGCCAGTGATTGCGCAATTAATTGTTCCTGTTGTTCAATTTCATCCTGACGAATATTTTTATTCACCGCCTGAAGTGCGGTAAGACGCTGAAGTTCACTATATAACGTTTTATCCGCCACTTCGGTAGCTTCCGCAATAATTTGTTCAGCATAAGGCGCTATCAAAGTTTGAGAGTGCTTAATCAGACGATCAATATCCGCTTTCGTCATTTTAACGACTTTATTTGCCATATTTTTATTGATCGGCTTCAGCTGTTTTTCTAAACCGCGGAAAGAGACTTGTGAGGCTAAATCATTGCCCTTAATATCCAATAACAAACGCACCGGTGTCGGTGGCAAGAAGCGAGTTAATTGCAAGGCTTTCGGTGCCTGTACTTCAACCACATAAATTAATTCCAACAATAACGTACCTGCCGGTAACCCTTTATGCGGCAATAAACTCACTGCCGTTTTGCCAATATCGCCGGAAGTGATCAGATCGATACCGTTTCGCACCATCGGGTGATCCCACGTTAAAAACTCAAGATCTTCACGTGCCAATGCCAATGACCGATTAAAAGTAACGGTGCTCCCCTCCTCTTTTAATCCCGGAAAATCAGGTACTAACATATGTCCGGTCGGCTGAATCACTATCGAATCTTCGCCCAAATCTTCCTGATCTAAACCGATTACATCAAACAGACTCAAACAGAAATTAATTAAATCCGGTTGTCCATCCTGTTGTTCAATCGCGGCAGCGAGCTGTTGTGCTTGCTCTCCACCGTTAGAATTAAGTTCCAACAGGCGATCTCGCCCTTGTTCCAACTCCTGCTGCAAGCGAATCCGCTCTTTTGCCACCTGTTCAATAAAGAGCGCAAATCCCGCCTCATCTTCATTCGGGTTATCAATAAATGCCTGTAGCTGTTTGCCATATTTAGCAAATAAGGTTGCTCCCATCGGGCAAGTCTGTTCAAAGGCTCCCAAGCCTTTTTGATACCAATCCACCAAAATCATCTGTGATGTTTGATTAAAATAAGGCACATAAATTTGAACATCTCTGGTTTGACCGATACGATCCAAACGTCCGATGGACTGCTCCAATACATCCGGATTGACCGGTAAATTAAACAATACCAATCGGCAAGCAAATTGGAAATTACGCCCTTCCGCACCAATACTGGAACTTAACAGTACTTTTGCGCCGTCTTCCTGTTGTGCAAAATAGGCCGCCGCCCGATCACGTTCAACAATCGACATTTTCTCGTGGAATACCGCAGAACGAATGCCCTCTTTTTCGCGCAAAATCTTCTCTAACTGCAATACGGTTTCGGTTTGTTGACAAATAATCAACACCTTTTCTTGGCTATGATTTTTGAGAAAGGTCAATAACCATTCAATGCGCGGATCAAAATCCCACCACGCCGCTTCCGGGTTAAGCTGATGAAACAGCACTTCCGGATATAATGAATTTTGTTGCACCGTCTTATTAAGTAAATTCACAACTTTGATCGCATTTGCATACTGCTTCGGCAATTCCAGTTTTACTTGGTGCAAAATACGTTTCGGAAAGCCTTTCACGCCTTGACGTGTATTACGGAACAATAAGCGACTTGTGCCGTGGCGATCCACTAAGTTAGTAATCAACTCCTGTTTCGCCTCTTGGATCTGCTCGTCAGAACTGTTGCTTCCGTTGATAATTCGCAATAACGGTTCAATATCCTGCTCCGGCAGTAATTCAGCCAACACATTTTGCTCTTCGGCACTTAATTTTTTATCTGACAACAGATCATTCACTGCCGCTGCTACCGGACGGTACTGTTTTTGCTCGGCAACAAATGCGTTGTAATCGTAAAAACGATGAGGATCTAATAGTCGCAAACGTGCGAAGTGACTTTCCTGCCCTAACTGTTCCGGTGTTGCCGTAAGTAACAAAACCGAAGCGATTTTCTGCGTCAACTCCTCAACAAAACGATATGCACGGCTTGGCGCCATTGCGTGCCATTCAAGATGGTGTGCTTCATCCACAATCAACATATCCCAATGGCTTGCCAACACTTCAGCCATTCGATTTTCTTGCGTAACTAACCAATCTAAAGAACAGATCACCAACGCTTCACTATCAAATGGATTCACCTTGATGCTTCTGCCGTCCTCTTCTTTACGATCAAAATCCTGACAACGTTCTTCATCAAATAATGAAAAATTAAGATTAAAACGACGCAACATTTCGACCAACCACTGATGCTGCAAGGTTTCCGGCACTAAAATCAATACACGTTCAACTCTACCGGAAAACAGTTGTTGCTGTAGAATCATTCCCGCTTCAACCGTTTTCCCTAAACCAACCTCGTCCGCCAATAATACACGTGGTGATAAGCGCGAACCGACTTCGTGTGCAATATGTAATTGATGAGGAATTAAACTCGCTCTTGTACCGCGTAATCCTCTCAATGGTGATTGAAACTGTTGCTGTTGATGCTGCAACGCGTGATAGCGCAATGCAAAACGATCATTTCTGTCAATTTGGGCAGAAAATAGACGATCCTGTGGTTTACTGAAGGTGATTTGGTGTGCTAACTCAAGTTCTTTAACCACAACCTCTTCATCTGTATCCATTCTTTTTGCTAAATAAAGCGCGATGCCGTTATTTTCCATCACATCCAACACTTCTGCTTGCCAGCCCTCGTGATGGGTAATCACATCACCAGTCTGAAACAAGACACGCGTCATCGGCGCCACCGCTAGGGAATAGACACGTGTTTCATCCGCTGCCGGAAATAAAAAGGTTACCGTTCTCTGATCAACGGCAGTCACTAATCCCAATCCCAAGTTATTTTCACTTTCACTAATCCAACGTTGTCCAATCGTAAATGACATTTTATCGTTCTTCTCTTTCTTCTGTTTTGATTGATTATTCAATTTAAAAATAAGCGCGGATTGTACTCTGAATAGTCAGGAAAGCCAAAAGATTTATCAATAGATCTTCATAACAAAAAACAAATAAAATCTAAGCTACATTTTTATATTAAGGATTTAATTTAAAGATAAAAATAATGCATATTCATAACAAAAAATATAAAATGTGGCAGAAAAATGATATTACCTGGAGGAACTATGTTAACGATAAAAGATATTCAACAAGAGCTGTTCGGCGGTTGGACAAAATTTGAGGCTTTCTGGCTAGTGCTTTTTGTTGCATTACAAATTGGTACTTATGTTTATCAACCTGATTCGCTACTGGCAATGATCTCCGGTATCGCCGGTATTTTATGCGTGGTCTTTGTTGGGAAGGGCAAAATCAGTAATTACCTTTTCGGTTTAATTTTTGCTTATACCTATTTCTATGTTGCTTGGGATAACAAATTTTATGGCGAAATGACAACTACGCTCTACGTTTATATTCCGGCACAATTTATTGGTTATTTTTTATGGAAAGCCAATATGCAGAAAGATGGTGAAGGTGAAAGCGTCGTTGCTAAGGCATTGAATTTTAAAGGTTGGATCGTCACCATTGCAGCAATTGCTATCTGTTCTTTGCTCTTCATCTCCTATTTAAAAACCACTGACGGCAATTCTGTATCGCTAGACGGCGTTACCACCGTAATGGTAATCGCAGCACAATTATTAATGCTATTACGTTATCGCGAACAGTGGGTATTATGGATTATTATCAATGTCCTTTCGATTGTCTTATGGGCGGATACTGCAGCAATGTATATTATGTATGCCGCTTATTTATTAAATTCCCTTTACGGTTATTACAACTGGACTAAACTTGCCAAACCGGCAAATGCTTAAAACATTCCTTTAATAAGAAACTCCGCACTTTTATCAAAATCAGTGCGGAGTTTTTCTTTAAAAATGTATTGAAACCCTGATAACATCTGAAAATTACTTTTCCATCAGAAAGTTTATTAAAACTACTCCTCTTCTTATCACTTTTTGTTTTTTAACAATACCTTACTTCTGATTGTGGATTGTAATGAGTTGGTAAAGCTATTTTATCAGACAGTTCATACTGTTAATGCGAAAGATTATACAAAAGAGCAATTAAATGTCTGGGCACCGGATAATATAAATTCATTGGAATGAAATGAATCTTTTTTAAAAAATTATACAATTTTTGCTATTGATAATGATGAAATCGTTGGTTTGGCGATAAAGTGTTTTTTAAACAGCGTGGGTAAGATATGCTCTAAGTTGTAACATCAGCGCAAATACCTAAAAAATAGAATAGTTAAATAATTAAAATGCAAAAAAAAACGCTAACCTTTCGGTTAGCGTTTCTTCTCTAAATTGAAAACCTGGCAGTGACCTACTCTCACATGGGGAATCCCCACACTACCATCGGCATTACAACATTTCACTTCTGAGTTCGGCATGGGGTCAGGTGGTGCTATTGCATTCTCGCCGCCAGGATTATCCTGTCTATACACTGCTTCTCTCTTGCTTTTGCTTTTGCTTTTGCTTTTGCTTTTGCTTTTGCTTTTGCTTTTGCTTTTCGCAGTGTATCTGTTTATTCTGTCTATATCCTATCGTCTTTTCTTGTTCTTTCTTCGACGCTTCGCGCCTCTCTCTCAACTTAACACAAGCTGTCTACCTTCTTCTCTTTTTTCTTTTCGCTTTCCTTGCGTTTCGCTTTCCTTCTTTCGTTTGGCTTTTTACGCGCCCCGCAAAAACCCTTCAGCGTTGTATAGTTAAGCCTCTCGGGCAATTAGTATGGGTTAGCTCAACGGCTCACACCGCTTACACACCCCACCTATCTACGTCGTCGTCTTCAACAACCCTTACAGTCTCTTAGACTGGGAGAACTCATCTCGGGGCAAGTTTCGTGCTTAGATGCTTTCAGCACTTATCTCTTCCGCACTTAGCTACCGGGCAATGCCATTGGCATGACAACCCGAACACCAGCGGTGCGTTCACTCCGGTCCTCTCGTACTAGGAGCAACCCCCCTCAATCCTCCAACGCCCACGGCAGATAGGGACCGAACTGTCTCACGACGTTCTAAACCCAGCTCGCGTACCACTTTAAATGGCGAACAGCCATACCCTTGGGACCTACTTCAGCCCCAGGATGTGATGAGCCGACATCGAGGTGCCAAACACCGCCGTCGATATGAACTCTTGGGCGGTATCAGCCTGTTATCCCCGGAGTACCTTTTATCCGTTGAGCGATGGCCCTTCCATTCAGAACCACCGGATCACTATGACCTACTTTCGTACCTGCTCGACTTGTCCGTCTCGCAGTTAAGCTGGCTTCTACCATTGCACTAACCTGACGATGTCCGACCGTCATTAGCCAACCTTCGTGCTCCTCCGTTACGCTTTGGGAGGAGACCGCCCCAGTCAAACTACCCACCAGACACTGTCCGAACACCTGTCCCAGGCGCCTCGTTAGAACATCAAACGTTAAAGGGTGGTATTTCAACACCGACTCCACGATAACTGGCGTTACCGCTTCTCTGTCTCCCACCTATCCTACACATTAAAATTCAAGGTTCAGTGTCAAGCTATAGTAAAGGTTCACGGGGTCTTTCCGTCTAGCCGCGGGTACACCGCATCTTCACGGCGATTTCAATTTCACTGAGTCTCGGGTGGAGACAGCCTGGCCATCATTATGCCATTCGTGCAGGTCGGAACTTACCCGACAAGGAATTTCGCTACCTTAGGACCGTTATAGTTACGGCCGCCGTTTACTGGGGCTTCGATCAGGTGCTTCTCTTTCGATAACACCATCAATTAACCTTCCAGCACCGGGCAGGCATCACACCCTATACGTCCACTTTCGTGTTTGCAGAGTGCTGTGTTTTTATTAAACAGTTGCAGCCAGCTCGTCGCTTCGACTGGTTCGTGCTCCATTCGCGAAGAACTTCACACTACGCCAGCGCACCTTCTCCCGAAGTTACGGTGCTATTTTGCCTAGTTCCTTCACCCGAGTTCTCTCAAGCGCCTTAGTATTCTCTACCTGACCACCTGTGTCGGTTTCCAGTACGGTTTAGATAAACCTCTCGCTTAGTGGCTTTTCCTGGAAGTTGGGTATCAGTTACTTCAGCTCCGTAGAGCCTCGTCATCATCTCTCAGTGTTATCAGGTGCCCGGATTTGCCTAAACACCCCACCTACCAACTTAAACGTACTCTTCCATCCGTACGCTAACCTAACCTGCTCCGTCCCCACATCGCAGTTTATCCAAGTATGGGAATATTAACCCATTTCCCATCGACTACGCTTCTCAGCCTCGCCTTAGGGGCCGACTCACCCTGCCCCGATTAACGTTGGACAGGAAACCTTGGTCTTCCGGCGAGCGGGCCTTTCACCCGCTTTATCGTTACTTATGTCAGCATTCGCACTTGTGATACCTCCAGCAGCCCTCTCGAACCACCTTCTTCAGCTTACACAACGCTCCCCTACCCAACAGACGTATCACACATATTCCTCTCTTCGATTATCCCTCCCGCTCACACCTCAACGTGTAAGTCGCTTGACCACCTTGCTTTGCAAGGTGTTAATCGTAAGGCGTATGTGTGATACGCCTGATGCCGCAGCTTCGGTGCTATATTTTAGCCCCGTTACATCTTCCGCGCAGACCGACTCGACTAGTGAGCTATTACGCTTTCTTTAAATGATGGCTGCTTCTAAGCCAACATCCTAGCTGTCTAAGCCTTTCCACTTCGTTTCCCACTTAATATAGACTTTGGGACCTTAGCTGGCGGTCTGGGTTGTTTCCCTCTCCACGACGAACGTTAGCACCCGCCGTGTGTCTCCTATACATTACTCTTCGGTATTCGCAGTTTGCATCGGGTTGGTAATCCGGGATGGACCCCTAGCCGAAACAGTGCTCTACCCCCGAAGGTATTCATATAAGGCTCTACCTAAATAGATTTCGGGGAGAACCAGCTATCTCCCGGTTTGATTGGCCTTTCACCCCCAGCCACAGGTCATCCGCTACTTTTTCAACAGTAGTCGGTTCGGCCCTCCAGTTAGTGTTACCCAACCTTCTTCCTGCCCATGGCTAGATCACCGGGTTTCGGGTCTATATCTTGCAACTAACCGCCCAGTTAAGACTCGGTTTCCCTTCGGCTCCCCTATCCGGTTAACCTCGCTACAAAATATAAGTCGCTGACCCATTATACAAAAGGTACGCAGTCACCCCATCACTCAATCCCACTGCTTCTTTTTCGGTTGACCAATTTACTCATTTCATTCGTAAATTGTTAACCTTTATGAGATAAGTTCCGCTCCCTCTCTTCAATCAATACGATTGAGTGATGGGGCTCCCACTGCTTGTACGTACACGGTTTCAGGTTCTCTTTCACTCCCCTCCCGGGGTTCTTTTCGCCTTTCCCTCACGGTACTGGTCCACTATCGGTCAATCAGGAGTATTTAGCCTTGGAGGATGGTCCCCCCTTCTTCAAACAGGATTCCTCGTGTCCCGCCCTACTTCTCGCTAGCTTAGTACCACATCCGTCTTTTCGGATACGGGGCTGTCACCCTCTCTCGCTTGCCTTCCCAGACAATTCTCCTAAAACTTATGCTATCACTCGCTGGCTCCTCCGCTTTCGCTCGCCGCTACTCGCAGAATCTCGGTTGATTTCTTTTCCTCGGGGTACTTAGATGTTTCAGTTCTCCCGGTTTGCCTTGTTGCCCTATGAATTCAGACAACAATGATAGATTCTTCATCTATCGGGTTTCCCCATTCGGATATCGTGGGATTAGCGCTCCTTATCAGCTCCCCCACGCTTTTCGCAGATTAGCACGTCCTTCTTCGCCTCTGATTGCCAAGGCATCCACCGTGTACGCTTAGTCACTTAACTATACAACCTCAAGGATTCTCGCGCTTGTGCGCCACCTCTCGGTCTCGCTCTTTTGAGTTTTCTCAGTTTTCAGCTTGTGTCTCGTTTTTTAAAGAACAATTCGACTTACGTCATTTATTATCACTCTTTTCTCTGATATCTTCCTCTGATATCCTTCTCTGACATCTTATAGCCTATTCATCTTTTAATAGATGATAATAGACCGACCGTCAAAATGATAATAAATCACGTGTCGTTCATCCGTCCGACTTGGTGGAGATAAGCGGGATCGAACCGCTGACCTCCTGCGTGCAAAGCAGGCGCTCTCCCAGCTGAGCTATATCCCCTCGTCGTACTCCCTACGCCCATAAACCTTCGCTCATGGTGGGTCTGAGTGGACTTGAACCACCGACCTCACCCTTATCAGGGGTGCGCTCTAACCACCTGAGCTACAGACCCATCGTAGGTGTGTCTTCTTCCCTATCAAACAATCTGTGTGAGCACGCCTAGCTAACACCTTAAGTACCCTTTCTGTAAGGAGGTGATCCAACCGCAGGTTCCCCTACGGTTACCTTGTTACGACTTCACCCCAGTCATGAATCATACCGTGGTAAACGCCCTCCTTTCGGTTAAGCTATCTACTTCTGGTACAACCCACTCCCATGGTGTGACGGGCGGTGTGTACAAGGCCCGGGAACGTATTCACCGCGACATTCTGATTCGCGATTACTAGCGATTCCGACTTCATGGAGTCGAGTTGCAGACTCCAATCCGGACTACGATGCACTTTCTGAGTTTCGCTCCGTATCGCTACTTCGCCTCCCTCTGTATGCACCATTGTAGCACGTGTGTAGCCCTACTCGTAAGGGCCATGATGACTTGACGTCATCCCCACCTTCCTCCAGCTTGTCACTGGCAGTCTCCTTTGAGTCCCCGGCTTTACCCGCTGGTAACAAAGAATAAGGGTTGCGCTCGTTGCGGGACTTAACCCAACATTTCACAACACGAGCTGACGACAGCCATGCAGCACCTGTCTCTAAGTTCTCGAAAGCACAAAGCTATCTCTAGCTTCTCCTCAGGATGTCAAGAGTAGGTAAGGTTCTTCGCGTTGCATCGAATTAAACCACATGCTCCACCGCTTGTGCGGGCCCCCGTCAATTCATTTGAGTTTTAACCTTGCGGCCGTACTCCCCAGGCGGTCGATTTATCACGTTTGCTTCGAGAGCCATACCTTTCGTACAACCCCCAAATCGACAGCGTTTACAGCGTGGACTACCAGGGTATCTAATCCTGTTTGCTCCCCACGCTTTCGCACATGAGCGTCAGTATCTTCCCAAGGGGCTGCCTTCGCCTTCGGTATTCCTCCACATCTCTACGCATTTCACCGCTACACGTGGAATTCTACCCCTCCCTAAAGTACTCTAGTACGCCAGTATGAAATGCTGTTCCCAGGTTAAGCCCGGGGCTTTCACATCTCACTTAACGTCCCGCCTGCGTGCCCTTTACGCCCAGTTATTCCGATTAACGCTCGCACCCTCCGTATTACCGCGGCTGCTGGCACGGAGTTAGCCGGTGCTTCTTCTGTGGCTAACGTCAAATCAGTATGCTATTAACATCCTAACCTTCCTCACCACCGAAAGAACTTTACAACCCGAAGGCCTTCTTCATTCACGCGGCATGGCTGCGTCAGGGTTCCCCCCATTGCGCAATATTCCCCACTGCTGCCTCCCGTAGGAGTCTGGGCCGTGTCTCAGTCCCAGTGTGGCTGGCCATCCTCTCAGACCAGCTAGAGATCGTCGGCTTGGTAGGCCCTTACCCCACCAACTACCTAATCTCACTTGGGTTCATCCCTTGGCAAGTGGTAAACCACCCCTTTCATCTCTCGATCCTATGCGGTATTAGCCATCGTTTCCAATGGTTATCCCCCTCCAAAAGCCAGATCCCCAAGCCTTACTCACCCGTCCGCCACTCGTCAGCATTGAAAGCAAGCTTTCAACCTGTTACCGTTCGACTTGCATGTGTTAAGCCTGCCGCCAGCGTTCAATCTGAGCCATGATCAAACTCTTCAATTTAATCTCGCTCTTAAATCACTGACTTATCGTTTTGAATTGATTTCTTCAGCATTCAAGATAATTTCTTTTGGGTCGGTCTACAATATCACGACAACTTTACGTTTTATTGCTTAACCAAGCCCTGAATTCTATTGAGTCACTCAATTTGTTATCTACGAATGCCCACACAGATTGTCTGATAGTTTTTTAAAGAACAAAAAACGACGCTTTCTTTTTAACTTCACACTTCAGCGCCGTTGCGGAGGCGTATTATAGGCATTTCAAAACCTTGTGCAAGTCTTTTTTGCAGATTTTTTTAATTTTTTAACTCTTTGATTATTTTTTATCTATTTTGAAGCATTATCGCTCAAAAATAATCCCTAACAACTTTACTTCAAAATCTCCAATTGTTTAAACCCCCAATCACAAAACATTTTTTTGACATCATTAGCATCATCAAAAGGTGCTGTGCAATAAGCAATTTGCTTATCATTACTGGTCGTTGTCTGTGATGGAAGTAACGATTGCACTCGGCGCGCTATCGCCTTTCCGGAATCAATAAAAAAAGAAACTTGTGGTAGGCAAGCCTTCAATTCCGCTTTTAATAAAGGGAAATGAGTGCAACCCAACACCACCGTATCCATTTCATATTCATAACACCATTCGGCAACCGCTCTCATAATGGCAAGATGATCAATTTTCTTACCGTGCAATTTCTGCTCCGCTATTTCAACCAGTTCGGTTGAACCTAAACGTTTCACCTCACAATTTTTTGCATATTGTTGAATTAAATCATCCACATAAGGGCGTGTAATCGTACCTTTCGTTGCCAGTAAACCTATCACTTTCGTTTGCGTTTTTTCTGCTGCCGGTTTAATTGCCGGAACAGTGCCTACAATTGGACAATTAAAAACTGCTCTCATTGCCGGCAAAACTATTGTGCTGGCAGTATTACAAGCAATAACAATCAGGTCGATTTGTTGGTTTGCAGCAATTTTTTGGCAAATTTCAACACATCGTTTTTCCAGCAGTTTTCCCGGCTTTTCTGAATAGGGAAAACAAGCATTATCCAAGCAATAAAGATAATGATAATTGGGTAATAATGCTTTCACTTCACGGTAGACACTTACTCCGCCGACACCGGAATCAAAAAATAGAATTGTTGGATTTTTTGTCATAATTTAGATAATTTTTATAAATTTGTGATTTGTTGCGCTTTAATTAATTTTATCAAAATAACTTCACGACAAATGACATTTGAAAGGAAATGGAAGAATTATCCGCCATAAAATAGACTGATTCAACCAATAAACAGATTTCTCTTAAACATTTGGATGTTTAAGTTTTCGCCAAAAATCTTTTAGAAAAAGTTCACTCACAAAAAAGGGATGCTGCTGTAAACTCAATGTTGAGCAACGAGCATAATGCTGATGATTCTCTCCCCATTTTATTTCAGTCCGCTGTACATTTTGTTGAAATAGCCAAGAGCCCAACGGCATTTTTCCTAATCGGTAAATTTTCTCACTATAAAATGCAAATGTATATTCCGGAATAAAAGTTCTGGCAAAAATCCATTCCTGTCCATCTCCACTTAACACAACTTCTCTCAACCAACATTGATCATCATCACAATGAAATCCGGTCTGCTCCTCTTGTGCGGTCATAATCCAACCTTCAAATAAAGGTAACACTTTGAATTCATTACATTTCTGTTTTAATGCTGCTGTTAATGAATTTTGTAGCGATAGCCAATTTCGATGCATTGGTTTTAATTCTGAGAAATCAGATTGCCATTGCATTTCTCGTAAGTATTGACGATATAAAGAATAATTATGCATTGGAATATTCTATCTTTTGATCCAACCAGCGATGGATTAACTGTTCTATATTGGGCGAATTTATTTGCATTAACTGATTTGCACACCGTTGCACTGCCGGTAGTAAACGCCTGTTGCGCACTAAATTCGCCACTTTAAACGCTGCCACACCTGTCTGTTTAACACCCAATACTTCTCCCGGACCTCTGATTTCTAAATCTTTTTCTGCAATGACAAAACCATCATTGCTGCTACGCATAATATCCAATCGTTGACGGGAAATTTTGCCCAACGGCGCTTTATAAAGTAGGACACAAAAAGACTCAACCTGCCCTCGACCGACACGTCCGCGTAATTGATGAAGTTGAGATAATCCTAGTCTTTCCGCATTCTCAATAATCATCAAACTGGCATTCGGCACATCTACACCGACTTCAATGACAGTGGTTGCCACCAACACATCAATTTCACCAGCCTTAAAAATAGCCATTACATCCTGTTTTTCCTGTGGTTTCATTCTGCCGTGAACCAAACCGATTTTAAGCATTGGTAATGCTTTGCACAAATCCTCCGCCAATGCTTCGGCTGCTTGCGCCTCCAACACTTCAGACTCATCAATTAATGTACAAACCCAATAAACTTGCCGTTTATCCACAGTACAAGCGTGAAACACGCGCTGAACCAATTCATCTCGTCGATCTTCCGCAATCGCTACAGTTTTTATCGGCGTTCTGCCGGGTGGTAACTCATCAATAACAGAAACATCCAAATCAGCATATACCGTCATTGCTAAGGTACGAGGAATTGGCGTCGCTGTCATAATCAGTTGGTGCGGATAAAATCCATTTTTTGCGCCTTTTTCACGCAACAATAACCGTTGTTCAACGCCGAAACGGTGCTGTTCATCAATGATCACCAACGCTAACGAATGAAACTCCACTTGCTCCTGAAATAAAGCGTGCGTGCCAATAACCACTTGCGTTTCACCACATTGAATCTGTGCCAATGACTGCTGTCGTTTTTTGCCTTTTACCTTACCTGCCAACCAACCGACCTTAATGCCAAACGGTTCCAGCCAATGAGAAAAATTATGCAAATGCTGTTCTGCAAGAATTTCCGTTGGCGCCATAATCGCCACCTGTTGCTGATTATCCAACGCCACTAAAGAAGCCAATAATGCCACTAACGTTTTTCCAGAACCAACATCGCCTTGAATTAAACGCATCATCGGTTGAGATCGTTGCAGATCTTGCTCAATCTCTTCTACTACTCGTAATTGTGCTTTTGTTGGGGTAAATGGCAACGTTGCCAAGAATTGTTGCTTGATATTGCTCTGATAACGTAACGCAATCGCTGAGTTCTGTTGTGCATCTTGCTTACTTTTTTGCATTGCTAAGTTATGTGCTAACAGCTCTTCAAATGCTAAACGCTGTTGTGCCGGATGTTCCCCTTTTTCCAACATTTCAGATAAGGTGCCCGCCGGCGGTCGATGTAAAAACTGCACTGCACTTTTCAAATCATACCCACTAGGGTTAAATTCTGTGGGGAGCAGCTCTTTAATAGTGGCTTTATCCAATAATGCCAATGCTTGATCCGTCAATTTACGCCAAGATGCTTGTTTTAGTCCTTCCGTTGAAGGGTAAATCGGCGTGAGGTTTTCATCTAAGGTCAAAGGCTCATTATGGTGAATAATACGATATTCCGGATGGTGCATTTCTGCCATAAATCGCCCACGTCGAATTTCCCCGAATGCCTTTACTCTGGCTCCACTCGAAAAACTGTTTTTCATCCCAGCATTAAAATTAAAAAAACGCAACATAATTTTTGATGAGCCGTCAGAAAGGGAAACCGTTAACATCGGTCGGCGACCAAACTGAACTTCACACGTCTGCACAATGCCCTCGATCGTGGCATAACTATCCGGCCGCAAATCAATAATTGGAGTAATATGAGTGCGATCTTCGTAACGCAATGGAAAATGGAATAAGAGATCTTGAACGGAATGGATTCCTAAACGAGATAATCTTTCCGACATTGCCGCACCAACACCGGAAAGAACAGTAAGAGGCAAATGATCAAGTAACGTTTCTGCTTGCATTATTCATTAATGTTACGGAAAACTTCAACAACACCGGATACTGCGCTGATTTTTCGAATAATTGCAGCCAAGTGCGTTTTATCTTTCGCTGTCAGTACAACAAAGACCTGATAAACACGCCCATCTCGTTCTTCTGTCCAGATACTTTGAATATTGCTACCGGCAGAAGTAATCACTGAAGTTAAATTCGCAAAAGCACCGTGTTGATTTAACATTTCAATGCGTAATTCCGCTTCAAACTCAACGCTGTTTTCGCTCTTTTCCCACTCTACCGGCATATAGTGATCCGCATTTTCTTCACGATGTCTGATATTGGCGCAATATTCGTGATGAATCACCAATCCTTTACCCGGACTAACATAAGCCACAATCGGATCACCCGGAATTGGATGGCAACATTTTGCGAAGTTAATCAACAAACCATCAACACCTTTAATTAAAACTCCGCTCTCGGTCTCTTTATAAGTGTTATTGCTCAAATCACCGTCGGTATCAATTTCTAATTTCTCACCTAATAAACGATGAGCAATAACTACACTGATTTGATTGCCTAAACCGATTTCCGCCAATAAATCATCCAAGCTGTTCAATTTTAATTCTGCCAACAATGCTGAAATATTATTGCTGTCAATATCTTCCAGTTTCGTTGGTGACAAGGCGTGGAATAATTGTCGTTTACCAAGCATAATGGCTTCGTCACGACGCAAAGACTTCAATGTTTGGCGAATTTTTGATCGTGCCTTTGCAGTGACCACAAAATTTAGCCAAGTTGCACTAGGGCGAGCCGAAGGTGCGGTAATAATTTCTACAGTTTGACCGGATTGCAGTGCTTGAGAAAGTGCGTAAGGTTGGCGATCGACTCTTGCACCGATACAGGTTTGACCGATATCGGTATGCACCGCATAAGCAAAATCAACCGGCGTTGCGCCTGCCGGCAATTCCACAATACGACCTTTAGGAGTGAAAACATAAATTTCATCAGGGAAAAGATCCGACTTCACATTCTCAATAAATTCAAATGAATTGCCGGCGCTTTGTTGCAACTCGATCAAACTTTGCAACCAACGCTGCGCTCGAATTTGCACGGTGGTACTATCATTCTTACCGCCTTGTTTATAAATCCAATGCGCCGCTACCCCCATTTCCGCCATCTGATCCATATCTTCAGTACGAATCTGCACTTCAACCGGCACCCCGTGCGGACCAATCATTGAGGTATGCAACGATTGATAGCCGTTCGCTTTCGGCACAGCAATGTAATCTTTAACACGCCCTGGACGCGGTTTATACAAACTGTGCATTTGCCCTAACACGCGATAACAGGTGTCCACATCCGAAACAACGGCGCGAAAGGCATAAATATCCATAATCGAATGAAAACGCTGTTCTTTCATTTTCATTTTTTGATAAATGGAATAGAGATGTTTTTCACGACCAAACACGCGAGCAGGAATTCCGACATCATCCAAACGCCCTTTAATTTCATTCGTAATACGTTGAATCATCTCTTTACGATTACCGCGCGCATTTTGGATAACTTTTTGCAAAACTTGATAGCGATGAGGGTGCAATGCCTCAAAACCTAAATCTTCCAACTCGTTCTTAATATGCTCAATACCTAAACGGTGTGCTAACGGACTATAAATTTCTAATGTTTCCTTCGCAATACGGCGACGTTTATCCGGACGCAAAGCTCCAAGTGTTCGCATATTATGGGTTCGGTCTGCCAATTTGATCAGAATGACGCGAATATCCTGCGTCATTGCTAAAATCATTTTACGGAAGTTTTCAGCTTCCGCCTCTTTGCGAGTTCTAAATTTTAATTTATCTAATTTAGATACCCCCTCAACAATTTCCGCCACGCTTTTACCAAACTCTGCGGTTAATTCTTCTTCTGTATAAGGCGTATCTTCAATCACATCGTGCAATAGTGCCGCCATTACCGCCTCGTGATCCAATCTCATTTCGGCAATAATGGAAGCTACTGCAACCGGATGGGTAATATAAGGTTCTCCACTGGAACGAGTTTGCCCTTCGTGGGCATCACGGGCAATCACAAATGCACGTTTAACCAACTCAATTTGATCATCAGGTAAATAACTTTTAATTATTGTATGTAAACTCTCAAATAAATACATAACTCGTTCTTCGGCAATAAATTTAATAGATAGTGATTATTCCACGTCTGCCAACAAAGAGACCGCTTGTAATTCAGCGTGTTCCTGTTCTAACGCATCGTGGCGTTCTTGAGCATCCATAATATCGTTATTGATCAATCCTTTTTCAATTTCACGCAATGCAATAACGGTCGGTTTATCATTTTCTTCCGGAACCAACGGCTCACGGACGTGAAGTTGTAACTCGCGCGCGCGACGAGCGGCGGTCAGAATTAAATCAAAACGGTTACCAATTTTTTCTACTGCATCTTGTACAGTTACGCGTGCCATACTTTTCTCCAAAAATAATTGTTTACTATTCAACCAATAAAAAGGTTACGTATAATACTAAAGCTATTCCGATTTCGCCAGTAGTTGTGAAATTAATAATTGATGGCGTTGCACTTGTCGTTCAACCCGCAATTTTTCCGCTTTTAAAATCACCTTAATTTCACTCAATGCCTGATCAAAATCATCATTAATAATTAAATAATCATATTCATCATAATGACTGATTTCATTGATCGCTTTTTTCATTCTTGCAGCAATCACTTCATTCGAATCCTGACCGCGACCAATCAATCTTCGTTCTAACTCTTGCAGTGACGGCGGTAGGATAAAAATACTTTTTGCCGCCGGTACTTTTTTTCTCACCTGCTGAGCGCCTTGCCAATCAATATCCAAAAAAACATCAATCCCTTGTTTTAATGAACGCTCAATCATCGGCAATGAAGTACCGTAATAATTTCCGAAGACTTCCGCATATTCTAAAAAAGCATCTTCCGCAATTAATCGCTCGAATTCTTTATGATCAACAAAATAATAATGTTTTCCATGCTCCTCATTCGGACGCGGTTGACGCGTAGTATGCGAAATGGAAACCTGCATTTCATAGCTTGGCTGTTGCTGCAATAGCGCAGAAATTAGCGAAGATTTCCCTGCACCGCTCGGCGCAGATACAATATATAAATTTCCTAATGGCATAAAAATTTCTCTATCCTGGCAAAGAACGTTATCTTATCACCTTTATCAATAAAACGTCTCTTTTTTGCTTTATTTTTTAACAATTATGTAACAGTTGGAATCACTTCAATAAAAAAGGCTTTAATGCCACTTAAAATATGGTTGACCGCAATTGCCGCCAAAATCAAGCCCATCACGCGACTAATAATCGCGGCACCGGTTGTACCGATTAGACGTTGAATCCTATTTGCGGCTATCAATAATAAATAGGTAATCAACAGCACTAACGCCATAATGGCTGCCGTTACAATCTGATCCGCAAAACTGAAGCGATGGTTATCAGTCAATAACACAATCGCCATCATTGCACCGGGCGAAGCAATGGACGGCACTGCCAATGGATAAACAGCTAATTCATTGATATTTGAAGACAAACGCATCTCCTGTTCCGCTTTGCCTTCACTAAACACCATCGTTAACGCAAAAAGCAACAGCACCAAGCCGCCGGCAACCTGAAATGCCGTTAAAGGAATTTGCATCGCCTCCAATAAAAATTGGCCTGTAATCAAAAAGAAAAACAAAATTCCTGTCGCAATAAGTACCGCATTTCTTGCTATTTTCTTTCGATCTGTCGCCGACAGCCCGATAGTTTTGGTAAGATACACAGGAACTGAGCCGATAGGATCGATTACGGCCCATAAAACAACAAACTGTACTAAAAAAGAATCAAACATTCGGCCATCCTAAACTGAAAAATAATAAAATTTATCAAGAGCATATCGAAAAATGTTAATTTTTACAAATTTGACCCTTAAACGCGGAATTACAACATTATTAGAAAACGCCAATGCCACCACCACACCCGGTCAGAAAGTCGGACTTGTCGGCAAAAACGGGTGTGGGAAATCCTCGCTATTTTCACTGATCAAAGGCGAATTGCTCCCCGAACAAGGCGATGTCACCTATCCGAACAGCTGGCAAATCAGTTGGGTTAATCAGGAAACGCCGGCATTGGAAATTTCTGCTTTGGATTATACCATTCAAGGTGATCGTGAATATACACAATTACAACAACAATTAGCCCTTGCCAATCAGCAAAATGATGGTTATCGCATTGCTGCTATTCATTCTCAACTGGATGCTATCGATGCTTGGACAATTCAATCCCGCGCTTCTACATTGTTGCACGGCTTAGGTTTTGAAGAATCACAGCTCAGTCTGCCGGTAAAATCATTTTCCGGTGGTTGGCGAATGCGTCTGAATTTGGCTCAAGCGCTGCTTTGCCGTTCAGATTTACTCCTACTTGATGAACCGACCAACCATTTGGATTTAGATGCCGTTATTTGGTTGGAAAGTTGGCTGAAAAGTTATTCAGGCACATTAGTTTTAATTTCTCACGATCGCGATTTTCTCGATCCGATCATTAATAAAGTTATCCATATAGAACAACACCAACTATTTGAATACACTGGAAATTATTCAAATTTTGAAATAATGCGTGCTTCAAAACTTGCCCAACAGAATGCACTTTATCAACAACAGCAACAAAAAATTGCACATCTGCAAAAATTTATTGATCGCTTTAAAGCAAAAGCCACCAAAGCTAAGCAGGCACAAAGCCGAATTAAAGCACTGGAACGAATGGAAAAAATCGCTCCGGCTCATATCGACAATCCATTTTCATTTCATTTTCCACAACCGGAATATCTGCCTAATCCATTGTTATCAATGGAAAAAGTGAGTGCCGGTTATGGCGAACATCTGGTTTTACAGCAGATTAAACTGAATTTAGTGCCCGGTTCACGCATCGGCTTATTAGGGAAAAACGGTGCCGGAAAATCTACCCTGATTAAATTATTAGCCGGAGAACTTGCACCGCAATCAGGTGTTGTGCAATTAGCCAAAGGTGTACAGCTCGGTTACTTCGCCCAGCATCAACTCGATATTTTACGCGCTGAAGAGAGTCCTTTATGGCATTTACAACGTTTAGCACCAACCAAAACGGAACAGGAATTGAGGGATTATCTCGGTGGTTTTGCTTTTCACGGCGATAAAGTCAAACAGGCCATCGCTTCTTTTTCCGGTGGTGAAAAAGCACGTTTGGTTTTGGCATTAATCGTGTGGCAACGACCGAATTTGTTGTTGCTTGATGAACCGACCAACCATTTGGATTTGGATATGCGTCAAGCACTTACTGAAGCATTAATGGATTACGAAGGCTCGTTAGTAGTGGTATCGCACGATCGCCATTTGTTACGCAATACTGTCAGTGAATTCTATTTGGTACACGATAAAAAAGTTGAAGCGTTTGACGGCGATTTGGAAGATTATCAAAAATGGCTGTTAACATTGGAATCGGATGCTGATCAGCAAGTGATGACTTCCGAAACTAATAAGGAAAATGAATTTCTTCAACGAAAGGAACAAAAACGGCGTGAAGCGGAATTACGCGAAAAAACAGCGCCGATTAGAAAAGCACTTCAACAGCTTGAAAAAAGTATGCAGCAATATTCAACAACACTGGCGCAAATAGAAACGCAATTAGCGGATAACGACCTTTATCTTGCTGAAAATAAAGAAAAATTAACAACATTATTAGCAGATCAGGCAGAATTAAAGAAAAAGCTCGAACAGGTCGAAAATGATTGGTTGACGCAACAAGAATTATTGGAAGATTTTCAGTTGGAGGGATAGTTTTCGGTGTAAAGATGGGCATTCTTATGCCCATCATTGCATTTAGTTAGCAATCTTAGGCAAATCACTCATTTTCCAACGAGGACGCACTTCAACCGCCAAACCGGTCTGCTCGCCAGCTTTTAAGCGTAAAAAACCGGCATAGGCGATCATTGCGCCATTATCGGTGCAGAATTGAGGCGCCGGATAAAACACTTCTCCGCCTAATTTTTTCATTAATGCGGCTAAACGTTGACGCAACTGTTTATTTGCACTCACACCACCGGCAATGACCAGACGTTTCAGACCGGTTTGAGTCAAAGCGCGTTGACACTTAATTGCCAATGTATCCACCACCGCTGCTTGGAAGGCATACGCAATATCACAACATGTCTGTTGATCTTGCGGATATTGTGCCACGGTATTTGCGGCAAACGTTTTCAAGCCGGAGAAACTAAAATCCAACCCCGGACGATCTGTCATTGGTCGTGGAAACACAAAACGATTTGGGTTACCCTGCTCTGCCAATCGTGACAATGCCGCACCGCCCGGATAATCCAAACCGAGCAATTTTGCTGTTTTGTCAAATGCTTCACCTGCGGCATCATCTATCGATTCACCCAATAATTGATAATCGCCAATACCATTGACTTGAATTAACTGGGTATGTCCACCTGACACCAACAATGCCAAAAAAGGGAATTCGGGAAACCGCTCTTCCAACATCGGTGCAAGCAAATGTCCTTCCATATGATGCACACCCAATGCCGGCACATTCCAAGCATACGCCAATGAGCGTGCGATCATTGCGCCCACTAACAACGCACCAGCCAACCCCGGCCCTGTGGTATAGGCTACGCCATCAATATCTTCAGGCTGTAAATTTGCCTCTTGCAACGCCGCCTGAATTAAAGGTGCTGTCTTCCGAATATGATCGCGAGAAGCCAATTCCGGCACAACGCCGCCATAATCAGCGTGTAAGCTGATTTGCGTATAGAGCTGATTGGCGATTAATCCTTTCTCTTCATCATAAATAGCGACCCCGGTTTCATCGCAGGAGCTTTCTATTCCTAAAACTTTCATCTATCTTTCTTCGCTATACCTTTCAAAAATTGCCCGGCATTTTACGCTTTTTTCATTAATTTCTCTAGTTTGTCGGTTGCTAATCACGAAATAAGCGCTTTACTTTTCGTATGGAAATAGATTAAAATTGCGACCTTTATTGAGTAAAGGTTATCTTGTATAACCATAAATATGTATAAATTTCATTGAGGTGATTGGCTCATGCCTGTAATTAAAGTTCGTGAAAATGAATCATTTGACGTTGCATTACGTCGTTTCAAACGTTCTTGCGAAAAAGCAGGAATCTTAGCAGAAGTTCGTAGCCGTGAATTCTACGAAAAACCAACTACTATTCGTAAACGCGAAAAAGCATCTGCTGCGAAACGTCACGCTAAAAAATTAGCACGTGAAAACGCACGTCATACTCGTTTATATTAATTCATTCTTTGATTTAGCTTTAAACGAATTATATTTTAAACCGTGTTTCTTGTTGAAACACGGTTGTTCTTTATTTTATAGCCCATAATTATTTCAACGCTGTAACAGCAAATCTCTTTGCCATATGAGGAGTGTCGAAAATGAAAGGACTAATTCCACGCACTTTTATTGATGAACTCTTAGCTCGCACCAACATCGTTGATATTATTAACTCTCGTGTAAAACTCAAAAAAGCCGGGCAAAATTACCAAGCCTGCTGTCCATTCCATAATGAGAAAACGCCTTCTTTTTCCGTTAGCCCTAAAAAACAGTTTTACCACTGTTTCGGTTGTGGCGCTCACGGGAATGTCATTACCTTTTTAATGGAATATGACAAAATGGATTTTGTTGAAGCTATTGAAGAGCTGGCATCATTACAAGGGGTAGAAGTTCCAAGAGAAGAGAGCAATGGGCAATATAATACCAACAATAGTGCCAATTATAGAAGCAAGCGTGATTTGCATCAGTTAATGCACGATATTGCGCAATTTTATCAACAACAACTGACTCAATCTCTGCCGGCACAGGCTTATCTTCAACAACGTGGGCTATCGGCAGAAATTATCCAACGCTTTGCTATCGGTTTTTCAACCAATACGAATTCAGTTTTAAATCATTTCGGTAAAACAGCGGAAGAACGTCAAAAGTTGGTGGATACCGGTATGGTGACAAAATCTGATTACGGTAACTTTTATGATCGTTTTCGCCAGCGTATTATGTTTCCAATCCGAGATCGTCGTGGCAGAACCATCGCTTTCGGCGGTCGCGTTTTAGGCGATGAAAAACCTAAATATTTAAACTCTCCGGAAATGGCCACTTATCATAAGGGCAATGAATTGTATGGGCTATACGAAGCATTACAACAGAATGATAATCCGGAATACTTACTTATTGTCGAAGGCTATATGGATGTTGTTGCCTTAGCTCAATTCGGCGTGACTAATGCAGTTGCTTCACTAGGCACCGCAACCACTGGGGAACAAATTCAAATCGCTTTCCGTGCTACCGAACAGATTATCTGTTGTTACGATGGCGATAATGCCGGTAGAAGTGCCGCTTGGCGCGCATTAGAAAATGCCTTGCCTCACCTTTATGATGGTAGACAGCTTAAATTTATCTTTTTGCCGGATAATGAAGATCCAGACACTTTTATTCGCCAAATCGGCAAAGCGCAGTTTGAACAATTCCTCAACAAGGCTCAGCCGATGAGCGATTTCTTATTTCAACATCTGTTAGCCCAAGTAGATTTAAGCAATAAAGATGGTCGCAGCAAATTAGCTGCATTAGCTGTGCCGTTAATCAACCAGGTTCCCGGTGAAACATTACGTCTTTATCTACGCAACACTTTGGGGCAAAAACTGGGTATTGTAGACAGTATACAGCTTGAAAAAATACTGCCGGCGCTTATTTCAGAGCATAAAGCCAAAGAAAAAGAAGAACGCCTACGATCTACGCCAATGCGGCTACTTATTGCATTATTGGTGCAAAATCCGGAGCTCGCCGATAAACAAATCACACGCATCTTATTAAGCAATCCACAGGTACTGTATGATTTAAATCTGCCCGGGTTGGCATTGTTCCTTGAAATTTATCAGATTTGTGCCAACAAAAGCGGCATTACAACCGGTCAGCTACTGGAATTTTGGCGTGGAAAAAAAGAGCAAAAAATCCTTGAAAAATTATCAATGTGGGATCATTTAATAAAAGATGATAACATCGAAGCTACTTTTTATGGTAATCTAAAACACTTGCATTCCAAAGTAATGGAAAAACGTATTGAAACGTTAAAAGCGAAAGATCGTACAGATTCTTTATCGCTCGATGAAAAAAAAGAACTGATAGAACTGCTGGCAAACAGTCGAAATTTGCTAGTTCCGGTCTATTCTTCATAATGATTATGAAGAATGATTTCTGCTAATCAACAATTATTGGATGTCAAAATATGGATCAAAATCCACAATCTCAGTTAAAACAATTAATTGCACAGGGCAAAGAACAAGGTTATCTCACCTATGCCGAGGTTAATGATAGTTTACCGGAAGACCTCGTTGATGCCGATCAAATAGAAGACATCATTCAAATGATCAACGATATGGGGATTCAAGTGCTTGAATCAGCCCCGGATGCCGATGATCTTATGTTGAACGAAAATGTTACCGATGAAGATGCGGTAGAGGAAGCAACACAAGTGCTTTCCAGCGTGGAATCTGAAATTGGTAGAACCACCGACCCGGTGCGTATGTATATGCGTGAAATGGGAAGCGTAGAATTGCTAACCCGAGAAGGCGAAATTGATATTGCGAAACGCATTGAGGAAGGAATTAACGAAGTTCAATGTGCAGTTGCGGAATATCCACAAGCTCTGGATCATTTATTAGCGCAATATGATCTTGTTGAAAAAGGTGAAGTTCGTCTTTCCGATCTTATTACCGGTTTTGTCGATCCAAATGCAGTAGATACCGAAGATTACTCAAAATTTATGAGTGATGATTCCGGAGAAGGAGAAGACGATGACAATATTTCCAGCGATGATCTCGATGAAAGCGATGATGACGAAGACAGTGATAGCGATGCCAACAGCAGTTCAGACAATGATTCGGATAACAGCATTGACCCTGAAGTGGCACGAGAAAAATTTACTGCATTAAAAGAGCAACATCATAAAACTGTCGCTGCGATTGATAAATACGGTCGAGGCAATAAAAAAGCAAAAGATCAAATTAATGCGCTTTCGGAAATTTTCCAACAATTCCGTTTGGTGCCGAAACAATTCGATATTTTGGTGTTATCAATGAGGGATATGATGAAACGTATTCGTACCCAAGAGCGCCAAATCCAACGTTTAGCGGTTGAATATGCCAAAATGCCGAAAGGCACTTTCCAAAAAGCCTTTATCGGACACGAAACAAATGATGCTTGGATTGAAAAAGCATTAGCTGCCGGCAAAAACTGGTCGGAAAAATTAAAGGATTACGAAGACGGTATCCGTCAGGCAATTGCATTATTGAAAGTAATTGAACAGGAAAGCGGTTTAACCATTACACAAATCCGCCAAATCGGTGAAAAAATTTCGCAAGGTGAACTTAAAGCTCGTCGCGCGAAGAAAGAGATGGTAGAAGCCAACTTGCGTTTGGTGATTTCCATTGCCAAAAAATATACCAACCGTGGATTACAGTTCCTTGATCTGATTCAGGAAGGTAATATCGGTTTGATGAAAGCGGTAGATAAATTTGAATACCGCCGCGGTTATAAATTCTCCACCTATGCAACTTGGTGGATTCGTCAGGCAATTACACGTTCAATAGCGGATCAGGCTCGTACTATTCGTATTCCGGTACATATGATCGAAACGATTAATAAATTAAATCGAATTTCTCGTCAAATGTTGCAGGAAATGGGGCGTGAGGCCTCTCCGGAAGAGTTGGCTGAACGAATGGGAATGCCGGAAGATAAAATCCGCAAAGTGTTGAAAATCGCTAAAGAGCCGATTTCAATGGAAACCCCGATCGGCGATGACGATGATTCACATTTAGGTGATTTTATTGAAGACAATACCTTGGAATTACCATTGGATTCCGCAACTGCTCAAAGTCTGAAAGTGGCAACCCACGAAGTTTTGGAAGGTTTAACACCACGTGAAGCGAAAGTGCTTAGAATGCGTTTCGGTATTGATATGAATACGGATCACACTTTGGAAGAAGTGGGTAAACAATTTGATGTTACTCGTGAACGTATTCGTCAGATTGAAGCCAAAGCTTTGCGTAAATTGCGCCATCCTAGTCGTTCCGAAACCTTGCGCAGTTTCTTAGACGAATAACAAAACGTTTAATTGGAAAGATCGGTTTTAACACCGATCTTTTTTATTTTCAAATAGTTACACGCCTAAAATTAAGTCTGTTTCTTCGCTGCTTCCATTATCTTTTTTGACTTAATACTTTATCAATTTTCCCTGAGATTTTATTTTTAGCCATTTCCTCAACCTGTCTTCACAATGACGCCTATTATGCCGATCACATTGAGCAAAAATGAGCCATATTTGAGAAGTAAATAATATTTTTTATCGCATACTTTTTTCATCATTTTTGTACAGAAAAAATGTGATAC
>SKEB01000427.1_pt1 | contig 37372 bp, 48 predicted proteins | sample 4826561 | NCBI WGS metagenome assembly SKEB01 (sample SAMN11008820, study PRJNA524170) | human gut metagenome | biome: Human fecal sample; material: Feces; isolation source: fecal sample from pouch patient p17 | host: Homo sapiens | place: Israel: Tel-Aviv | collected 2016-03-29
GGTCATTTGTCGTGTTGCCGGGTGCGGGGGTTGGGGCGGGCAGTGCCAGGCCGAGTTTGTCGTGGGCGTCGCCTTGTGGTTTGATCGCTTCGATGCTGGTGCCGGTCTGGTTGAGGCCGGGGATGGTGCGGGCGATCTTGTCCCATGCGCCGCTGGTCACCATGAGGGCTGCGAGGGCGCAGATGAGGAAGAGGCACATGATGGTGGTGCCGATGTTTATGCCGTTGTGGTTGTTGCCGCGTCGTGCCATCCGTTTGTCCTTTCTTAGCCTGCAATGTGGTTAAGCCAGCCGGCGAGGTCGGCGATGCCGCTCAATGCGAACAGGGTGATGAATACGGCGCCGATGAGGAAGCCGATGATGAGCGCGTTGTTGTTGACCCAATCGCCGAACCCGGGGTCGTTGTGTTCGTGTTTGCCGTTGTCTTTGGTGTGTTTCGCCATGGTCGTATGCCTTTTATGGGAGGTTGGTGGCTTGCGGGGTCGGGGTGTCTCCGGAGCCGGGTGTGGTGGTCGTGTCGTCGTCGGTGGTGGTGGTCGTGGCCACGGTGTCTTTGGCGAGGGCGTTGGCGTAGGGTTTGAGGGTGTCGATCATGCCGTCCGCGCCCCAGTCGACGATTTTCGCGCTGCCGGATTGCGGGTCCTTGACCAGCAGGGACAGGGTGGTGCGGGCGGTTTGGGTTTGCGTGGTCTGGGTGTTTGTGGCGTCGTCGGTGTTTGGATAGGGGCGGAAATTGAGGGTGACGGATACGACCGCGTATCCGCTCCGCGCCTTGTCGGTGTCGTCGCTGTCTGGCTTGGTTTGCCATACCGCCCAGTTCTGTCCGACGTTTTCGAGGGTTCCGAGGTTCGCCGGCTGGTAGATGTGGTTGGTGTCGGGGTCGGCGATGAGCACGGTGAACGCGTTCATGTCCTTGCCGACGTAGGCTTTCGCCCATGTTTTGATGAGGTTGTCGAGGGTGTTGGAGTTGTCCAGGCTCAGATGGCCGTTGGGTTTGGTGCTTTGCCCGCTGGTCTTCGCGGTGGCGTCCGGTGGCAGGATGCTCGGGTCGTTGGGTGCGCTGGCCACGCCGTCACGGACGACGGTGATCTGGCTGACGCGTCGCACGTTGCCGGCATGGTCGGTGAATTCGAAGGTGTGCACCCAGTGCTGCACGTTCACGGGGGTGTTGGCAGCGTTGTCCGTGTAGTCGGCCGTCTTGACGGCCCCGTCCCACATGATGTTGGACACGCCTGCGGGGAATGGGGTGTTGCTGCCGGTGAGCCATGCGTTCACGTTGCGCAGTGCGGCGGATTTGCCGGGCTGCTCGTTGCCGGTGTGGGCGCTGACGCTTTCCGCTTTGGCGATGGCTTCGTTGATGCGGGACGCGTTGCCCATGACCATGCCGAAGGAAAGGAACGCGAGGATGACGGCGAGGATGATGATGATTTTGACCACGCTGGTGCGCCGCTTGTATTCGTCGAAGACCTGCTTTTCGAGGTTGTTCCTCGTGTCTTCGGTTCCGAAGTCCACGGCTGCGCCCGAGCCGTGCTTCCTGCGTGTACGTCCCATGATTCGCGTGACCCCTGTCGTCTCGTCTATTGATTGTGTGGCTGATAACAGTATAACGCACATCGGCTTGGTGTTGAGATAGTGTTCTGCGGGTTTTGTTTTATTGCCGGCATGGTATTTTTATTTTGATCGGCGGCTTGACTGCTTGGATTAATTTATTGGCCTCTAGGGGGTGTGACAGTCTGTAACGGGTTGTAACAGAGTTTTGTTACGCACTTAGCCCTACTCCCGATTGGGGTTTGAGGGGGTTGTAACGGTGAAACAGGATTTCTATAAACCACTCCCCCTCGCGCACCCCTCGCGCACGCGCCCACACGTGAAAAGGCAAAAATCTCTCTCACGTATAGAAATACTGTTACACTGTTACACCCCCTAAAGAGGAGGGGGAGGAAGAGTATATTTTATAAGGGATTAGAGGATGTCGATGGGTGTAACAGAACCACTGTCACTTTCCGTTACCCTTGTTACGAAAAATCACCATTTGTAACAGAAGTAACAGAATGTAACAAATCTCTGTTACAGGGTTAAACCTACTGGGAGTAAGGCTGCGAGAGATTTTTGACGTCCTCTCGGGTTTGAAAACCCGAGATTCCAACACTTTTCACAAGTGTTGAGGTTTGCATGAAACCATTGCGTGCCGTCCGCATTGTGCGGGCGGCATGTCTTGTATGGTTGGCTCATGCGAAGCACCGTCCGTGCTTCTTAGGTGTTTCAAGCCGGCTTCCAGTATGTTGCGCGCGGCGTTGATGTCCGCGTTCTCCATATGCCCGCAATTGTGGCAGTGGAAGACCGCTTGGCTCTCACGGTTCTCTGCTGCCGTGTGCTTGCACTGGTTGCAGGTTTGTGACGTGTACGCGGGATTCACCTCGATGAGCATGCAGTCCCGCGTGAGCTTTGTCTTGTATTCGAGCATGGATCGCAATGTGGAAATGCTCGCTTCCAGCATGGAACGGTTGAGTCTGCGCTTCGCGCTCTGTCCGTTCGGCAGGTAGCGCCCGGCTTGTTGCGGGTCTGGTTTCGGCTTGCATCGACGCACCATGTTCGCGGTGCGCAGTGCTTCCACGGCTATCATGTCGCACGTTTCGACAAGATGAGTGGTGTACTTTTGATATAGGTCATTGATGATGCGCTTCTTTTTCGCGTACAGTCGCCTGACCTGTTTGCGTTCATGCTGGTATCGTTTTGAAGCGCCGTCCTTGACATACTGTTTGCGGCTTTTCCCACTGGCTTGCGCTTTGCGGTTCATGGCTCGTTGGCGGCGCTGTATCTCACGGTTGATGCGGTTGAGCTTGTGCTTTGGCAGGTCGAGTATGAGCCCGTCGGACTGTGTGGCGGCGTGCGCCACACCCACGTCGATGCCGATTCTTCTCCCAGTTGGCTCATGTTCGATGGGTAATGGCGGGTTCGTGAATGACAGTGTCCGCTGTGTCCAGTTGACCCGTACCGCAGTATAGTCCCGTATTGGTTGACTGATGCGAATGTGGATGCGGACAGTGAACCGTGTTCCGTGTTCACGGTGCGCTTTCGGGTTCTGTCCCTTGATTTCCACGATGCCGTGATTGCGGTTGACCTGATGGTAGTTCGCGTTCGTGCCTTTGTTGTGCCAGCATGTGAAGGTGCGGTTACTGTTGCGGCGGCTGATGAATGATGGCAGTCTTCCTGAACGGCGGTGATGTGCGATGTTCGTTTTGCGGCGCGCGATCGCTGCGAACCATTGCGCGTTTTCCACTCGTTCGGGTGACTGTATCACCATGGCTGGTATTGCTGAAATCCACGAGCATTCGCCACGCATGGTTTTCACGCTACGCATGTCTGGCTGCTCGCTCAACGGATGATGAACGCCTTCACGGTCGATGATGTAGCGCCGGGAACGCAAGGCATTGAACCTATAGCGCCATCCGTCGCACAGCCAGTCCATGATGCGCTTGCCATTTGTGGAGTATTCGCTTGAGCCGTCGGCACGGTCCCCCACGTAGACGGATGCTCCCTGCACGTCTACTCGTTCAATGACCGTCTTCTGACTCATGTCTTTTAGTATAACAGAAAATAGTCACTATTAATAGTGAATATACCGCAGCGGTTCATCTCGGGGTTGAAACCCCAAGCTTTCCCGCAGTATACCATTATTGACTAGTCAACGCTTGGAGTTCGCTTGACTCGGCATTGAAATACCGAGCTTGCGCTCACAAAACATGTCAATAAAAAGAGGCGCACTGACTTAAAGAATAGGCCAGCATGCGAGAAATATGACACGAATAGAATTGTGCATATTTGGTGTTGTCCGATTATCGTTCCGTCGCGCCACTGCGCCGCAATGCCCGGTACACCGTCGTCGTGCCGCAATGCATCAGTTCCGCGATCTGCTTGACCGTGACCGTGCGCGAATCATACAGGCGGCGCACCTCGGCGACTTCCCTGTCCGACAGCTTCACCGGGCGGCCGCCGACCCTCCCCCGCGCACGGGCCGCCCGCAATCCGGCTTGCGTGCGTTCACGGATCAGGTCGCGTTCGAACTGCGCCAGCGATGCGAACATGTTGAAGATCAGGACGCCGCCAGGCGTCGTCGTGTCGATGTTCTCGGTCAACGACTGGAACTGTACGCCCATCCGGTCGAACATGGTCATCAGTTCGACGAGGTTCTGCATGCTGCGCCCCAACCGGTCGAGCTTCCAGACGACCACCGTGTCGCCTTCGCGCAGTTGTTCGATCATCCGGTCCAGTCCGGGCCGGTGTTCCTTCGCGCCGGAGACGGTGTCGTGGTAGATGCGGTCGCATCCGGCTTTCGTGAGCGCGTCGGATTGCAGTTCGAGGCTTTGGTTGATGGTGCTGACGCGCGCGTATCCGAATTTCAGGCTCGACATACGGCCGAGTGTACCTTTACTCGATTATGTGGCCAAATTCGGCATGTTGATTTCGGTATGGGTTTTGGTACATGCAGGCGCGCCGGAACGTGAGGCACCCCTCTTTTTTCCGATGTGTGCCAAAAACATCCGTTTGACGGAGGCGACGCGGGCGTGCCGATGCATGCAAGTGCGCCAGTGCGTCGATGCAGGCGCGTCGGTATGCCGTCGTTGAGCGTGTCGCGTGGCATCGTGTCCTATACTGTTATCAGCCACACATAAAAAGGAGACGATATGCACACCCCACAGGATGCGAAACAGAACCTCGCCATATCGGCCATGACAGCCTTCTTCACGTTCTACGCGTACACCCAGAGCACACAATGGGTTCCCGAGATCACGCTGTACATCATCTTCTGCATCTCCATCGCCTACGCGGCCATGATGTGCAGGGAACTATGGGTGCTCAACCACAGCAAGACACGCGCGCCACGCATCGTGCGCAGCGCCGACAACGGGAAGGTGCGGTGAACCATGGGATACAGCGTCGACAGCAGGAACATCGTCAGCCTGCACCTTGCACACGAAATGCCAGAACTAGGCAAGTACATCGTCCTGCCGGAACTGTGCTTCCAGACGGACCCGGAGGCAATCATCATCAGCGACCCATATGGTGAGACCCGCTATGCGCTGGTCGAACACGAATACCAACTCGACGCGTGGGACACGCCATTGCTCACAGCATTGCTTGGATTCGACCCCAGCAGTATCAGCGACGACTTCGCCTATTACTGGACTGACGACGACGGGGACGTGGAGATGCCGATCACCCTGTACCGCATACGCTGCACCAACGCAAGCGAACTGTTGGGACGCCTCACCCGCCAGGCGTAACCATGCCCCAACCGAAAGGAGCCCATACCATGTTGAAAGTTCGATGCAGCCATGTCGAACCGAATTACGCGCAAATCAACCTGCCCGGAGTGGCGGACGGGATCGCGTTCGTCGAACGACGCAACATCCGCACCAGCCTCGACCTCAACAGTGGCGAGGAACACCGTGCCGACCGGTGGTTCGTCTACTGGCTTGGATCACCGGATCTCAAAGACGACCGGGTGTTCCGCGCCCGATCACCACATGAACGCACCGGTTTCCGCACCATGCTGGACGCCGTACAATGGATCGACCAGCGTCTGGCGGAAACCTCGACCACGGCGGCCTAAGCCTCACCGGTCGGCTTGACGTGCGGCGATTTCGTGGACATGCTCCCAATCAAAGGGCCGGTTTTCCAACAATGCCGCATGGATGGCCTCGTTCATGACCGCCCACATGGGCGCATGGTGCTCCGCCGCCGCCATTTTCAACGCAAGATAGGTCCCCTCATCGAATTGCACCGTGCTGCGGCGCAAACGGCCCATGTCCCGTGAGGCGTCCCGCCCTTGGACCATAGGACGCGCTGGTTCCTGTCGGATGGTGGTCCGCTCCTGCGGTTCCTGCGTCGGCACGTTCACCGCGTCGGCGATGCTCGTAGTGCGTGACGTGTGGTTCTGTGCACGTGTGAAAGCGTTCTTCACCATGCTTTACTCCTCTTCTTTTTCCAGTTGAGTGAACACGTCCAGCAGTTCGTCGGTGACGCCACTGTATTCCTTCATGTCCACTTTGTCGGTGCCGACGATGCGTTTGATCTCCTCGCGTTCGCTCACCACCGTGTCGAACCGGGTGATCTCGTTGTCGTCCAGTTCCTGCAAGGTTTCGCGTGTCAGTTTGGTGCGGGGTTTGACACGGCCGACCAGCACGATGCTGTTTGGCGTCGCCGCATAGGTCTCCCCCGCGAGCATCAGGTCCATGCCGCTCGGCTGGGTAGGGATGATGGTCACATCCGCGCAGTCGATCGCCTTCTGGATGACGGCCGTGTCGCTCGGTGGCGTGTCGATGATGACCCAATGGTTCGGGTAATGCCGTTCGATCCAGTCACGGTTGAGCATGACCTGATTGACCGGCACCACGTCGAACTGCACCGGCGTGCCCGCTTCCTGCGCGACCATCGCCCACCGTGTCGCCCCACCCGTATTGTCGGAGTCCAATACGACCACGTTGACCGGTTCCTCATCATGCTGCATACGACGGGCGAGGTGTCCGGCCAATTGCATACTGGTCGTCGTCTTCATCACACCACCCTTGGCGCATGCGACGGTCACGACCCGTGTCCGCTGATCCATGAAGCTGTTTCCCTGTTCTCGTGTGGCTAAGGCGCGTATGCGTCTTTTGTATTGTCTTTCAGCCTACCATATTGATGCACCGATGCTTTTGCGTGGGGGTGTTAATGCATTTTGGTGCATTCGCGTGTGGCGTGGTGGTTAATGCTTTTGACGGACAACGCACATGGTATCTATAATGACACTACTTCAGCAAACCACGAAGCAAAGGAACATCGCACCACCTGTTTTGTGAGAGGGGGTGCTGTCCTTCAGGACGGCAGGGAATCGAACCTAAATCATTATTGCCATTACGCGCGTAGTGGTAATAATGGTATACTTGTTCCCATGAGCCAAAAAGTTCGCATCATCCGCATCAAGGTACGAGGAGCAGCCCCGTATCTTGGGGTGCGTGACGGTGAACCCGTCTACTCGCGTGACCCCGATACGGTCATGGCGTGGTTGTGCGACGGCTGGCGCACCCGATACAACCAGTTGCGATCCACACGATGCAAATACGGTCCCGACCGCACGCTCATCCCCCTCGGCGGCACAGTGAGCGATCTGACCGTAAAACAGGCGCGAGAACAATGCTCTTGGCTGGCCGCAATCCCATCACTCATCCTCGAATCCCCGACCAAACTGGAAGCCGTGGAATGGTATGCGAACGTGAAGCGCCGCAAAACACAACGCCGTCAACACCGACCCGTCGGACGCATGCCGAAGTTCAAAAGCCGCAAGCGTGACCCGTTGCGCTTCGTGTGCTGGCACAACAACGGCCGCAACGCGCTCTACAGGAAAGTGAACCGCACCCACGGCATCGTGTCCATCACCGGACAGAACCCGCGCGCATACCGGCCGGACGGGGCGCGTTGGACGATCGAAATCCATGTGCGCGTCAGCCAACCGATCCGCGACTACACCAGCGTGAACGTCAACTGGACGGCACGCACGCTCACGTTCATCAACGCCCCGCAACCCCTCGCCGTGCAAGCCACGGGCAGCATGGTGGGCGTCGACCGTGGCTGCAAACATCAGCTCGCATTGTCCGACGGCACGTTCATCGACCTTCCCAAAACCAAACTGGACAAGATCGACAGAGAGATTCGCCGCCGTCAACGCGCACAGGCGCGCAAGATGAAAACCGCTGGATGCAAGAACCTACGCGACTACAAGCAGCACGGCGCGTCGAAACGATACGAACGCGAACAGAGTGAAATCCGACGCTTGCACCGCAAGGCGCGCAACATCGTCATGGACCACACGCACAAGGCGACCACACGGCTTGTCAGGGAACACGACGTCATCGTATTGGAAGCCCTCAAGGTCGCGAACATGACCCGCAAGGCGAAACCGAAACCAGACCCGAAGCATAAGGGCGTGTACCTGCCAAACGGTCAAGCCGCGAAACGCAAACTCAACCACAGCATGAACCACGCGAACCTTGGTCTTGTACGCGAACAGCTCGCATACAAATCCAAGCTCGCGGGACGCATTCTTATTGAGGTGAATCCCGCATACACCAGCCAAATCTGCTCCCGTTGCGGATACTGCGCGAAGAACAACCGCGAAAGCCAAGCGGTGTTCCAGTGCAAACACTGCGACATGCGGATGAACGCGGACACGAACGCCGCGATCAACATCCTCAACCGGGGCGAACAACACCTCACGGGCATGGACGATGCCCGGCCGGCGCCAAGCACATCAGACACCCAAACCCCTACACGGGGCATGGGTGCAGTGCTTGCCAGCGAACCTCAATCCTAGGATTCTTAGGATTGGAATCCTTGCCCTTCAGGACAAGGAGGAAGTCAAAACCCTTCTCCGAACGTACGTACTCCGGTAGATTCACGGTTCGCATCCCACCAGCCACACACCGGCGTCTGGCGATGGAGGCACAGGAGCAGCATGTGAGCTTTAACCGTCTCGTGTCGGACAAGCTCAGCGCGGCATGACCTGATTTGTTGCGGTACTAGCCCGGTCGTTTACGACCGGGCTAGCCGCCTGTCATCCTGCTGTTTCGAAGAGTCGTTTGAGGAATCCGCCTGCCGCTTGGATGAGGCTGGGTATCCATGAGCCGATGGTGGCGATGGATTCGCGTACGGGCATGCCCCATGCTTCCAGGATGCCGCCGACGATCCAGATGACCAGCAGTGTGGCGGCGATCTTGGTGGCGGCGAGCAGGAATCGGATGCTGCGTCCGGCGAGGCGCATGACGCTGGTGGCCACGCCGAGCGCGATGAGCAGCAGAGTGAGTGTCGCGCCGGTCGGTGTGAGGATCCACGCCATGAATACATGCCAGCCGTCCATGCCCATTTGGGTGAGTTGCTCGGTGGGGTGTGGGTCTGTCAACGGTCACCTCCAAGGTCGAGTTGTGCAAGGGCTTCGTTGAGCCGGTGTTCCTGTTCGCCGCTGAATGCTGCGTCCTGTTGTGCTTCCTTCGGTGCCGTCTCGCTGTCCGGGGGTGTGGTTTGCGGCGGCGTGGGGATCGGACCCGGACCTGTGGCGGTGTGGGAGCCCATCGGAGCCGCGACCTGTGGTTGAACATGGCTGGGCGCCGCCATGCGCGGCGCACCGACCTGTGCGCGCGCAGCCTCCATGCTCATCGTCCCATCGCCGTACTTGTGGTTGAGGGCGTGCAGTTTGCTCGCCTGACGTTCCAGCTTCGCCGTGTCGATGCGGTTGGCTGCCGCTTGGACCTGGCTGCGCCCCCATTGGACCGGGTGGATCGTCATATGTTTGTCCGCGAATCGCACAACCTTGTCCGTCGCGCCCTTGACCGCCTGTACGGGTTTGTCGCGCTGCATGGTGGGCGCTGCCATGTCGGCGGCGAATCTTCCGGTGGTTTTGGCGGCACGCCCCACAGTCGCCCATGTGGCGCGCCGTGTCGCCATGCGGCCTGCGGCAATCAGCCCCAATGGTGCGGTGATCGGGTTGAGGAACGCGGCTCCGGTCAACCCCACCTTGGCGACCTTGCGCGCGTCCTGCATGAGGCGTGCCCGCCCCATCTTGCGCAACGGATTGCGAGCATTGGCACCTTGAAGGAACCCGTCACGCAATCGTTGCATCGCAAGGTTGCGGCGTGTCAGTGTGGCTGCGGTGTCTGGGTCCACGCCGGCGTCCGCATATTGTGCGAATGTCTCGTCCACCTTGTCGTGGATCTCCTGCTCTTCGGCTGTGGGGGCAGGTGGCGCAGGTTTGCCGTCCGCCGTGGAGGCGGGCGCCCCTGCGTCCTTGGCGATGCCGTTCCCGGCTTTGGACGCCATGGCCGGTTCCACCGCGGGAGGCTGCTGGCCGTCCATGCCTCGACGCAACGCTTCGGCACTTTCCCCGGCGCCACCGCCAGCGTTCTGGCTGCTGGACAGGCGCCCCGCGACCCTGCCGGCCTTGCCCAAGCCCATCATCTTGCCCGCCATGCCGATGGTCGCCGCGTGCATGGCGGAGCGGCCCGCACGGCTCAACCCCTCGGCGAGTGCGCCTGCGCCGGCCATGGTGGCGACGGCTTTGAGGGTGAAGGGGTTCTCGATTTTGAGTTGCTTGCAGGTCATGATGATGGTGAGGATCGCGATGGCCGGTGAGCAGCCGACAAGGAGGTTGTAGAAGAATGTGCCGCTGGCGCCGCCGCATGCGGTGATGATGCATGAGACGATGAGGCATGAGATGAATCCCATGGCGGAGTAGAGGACGCCGATCATGGAGTAGGAGCAGGTGGATTTACCCCAGTTGAGCAGCGCTTTGCGGGGTTTGTCCCCGAGGGGGAACGCTTGCAGGAGGAATGCGAGGATGAGGGTGAGCATGCAGAAGCAGAGCATGATTTTGGACAGGAGGAGCGCGAGGCTGAACATGCCCCATACGAGGAAGTTGACAAGGGAGCCGAGGACGGTTCCGAATGCGCCGAGGCTGTTGGCGGATACGTTGCCGTACATGCGTTCAAGTGATGCACGTGCGGCTGCCTGGTTTGCTTGGCTCAGGTTGAGGTTGGCTTCACGCCATGTGCCGCCGGTGTTGGGTACGTCGAAGGTCCATCCGAGGATGGCGGCCTCAAGGTCCGGGTTGTGGACGTAGAACTTGTTACCGAGGTCGTGGTCGCTGCCGTCTGTGTACAGTTTGTTGGCGAACACTGCGGTGCAGAGGCTGTCCACAGTTTTGTCGTTGCCGTTGAAGGGGACGACCTTGGCGTTGTCCGCGGCGTTGTCGCGGAGGATTTTGAAGGGTTGGTCTTCGTCGGCTTCCGGATTGACGCTTGCCCTGAGCCATGCGCCTCCCGTGCCCCGGATGGCGCCTGACCCGTCGTCGCCTAGGTTGTTGATGAGTTGTTTCCATCCGTCGCGCGCGTAGGTTTTCCCGTTGTTGGTGGAGCAGGTCTGCCAGAAAAGGTTCATGCGGTGGCGTGCCACGGAAGTGTCGGTGTCGCGCGCGTTCTCGTCTTTGTTGACCCGTGGGTCCCATGGGTCGATGAACCCGTCCCGGCTGAGCAGGTAGCGTCCGGTCTGTGGGGTCAGTGGCGCGTTCCTGCTATTGGCGTTGCCGCTCAGGGTGCGGTTCGTCAGGGACAGTTGCACGCCGGTGGAGGTGCCGGCTTGGTCTTCGAGCACATGGCAATAGGATTGCAATGCGTTCGAAGCGACCCCGGTGGAGGTGTTGCCTTCGGACACGTCGGTGGCGCCGTATTGCATCGTCACCCAGCTGCGTAATGAGGTTTCCTCCCAGAGGGTGTTGATCGCGGATGTGACCGCCGAGGTGTCGCTTTTGTCGAACAGGTCCGTGGAGGCGCCGTCCGCGGCTTTGCTGGTACCTGTCTTGTAGTCCTGATGCATGTAGTACAGGTATTTTTGGCAGTTGGCTTTCGCCGCTCCACCGTAGGCCATCATGGACGGGTTGTTGTCCGTGATGGCGGACGGGTCCAACAGGCTGCCCGCCATCATGTTCATCGTGCTGTTGATGTTCTTCACCACCCACCATGGGCTGCCCACGGTCGGTTCGTTTTTCCCGGCGTCGGCTTTCGCCGCGACCCCCATCGTCATCACGATGGCCAGACACATCAGGGTCGTGAAAATGCGTTTGAGCATGGTGCCGCTGGTCTGGCCTCCCACGTTGAATGATGCGGCGCCGACCCACCCAAGGATGCCCAATACCAGGAATGTCGCCGGGATACCGCCGGCCATGACGTTATCGACGATGGTGCCGGCCACACTGTCGACGGTTTTGCCCAACGAGTCCATAGGGGTGAACGATGCGGCGAACTGGCTCAACGACAATGCCGAATTCCAGAACACCTGTGTGACCTGCAACAGCATGTTCGGCATGATGGTGCGCACCGTGGCTTTGATCTGGTTCATGCCGTCCGTGAACCCACCGAACCACCCTCCGGCCGATTCGGTGCGTGTGGTGATGGTGCCCACCTGTCCGGCCCACCGTCCGGATGGCAGGCATTGGCTGGGGTCGGCGCCGCTTTCCTTATAACAGTCCACGGGTTGGGTGCCATCCGGTTGGTCTGCTTGTGCCGTTAGTGGGCTGACCGCGATCAGGGTGACCATCAGCACCACTATGGTCATGATGAACATGGTGGTGCGCCGGCGCCACCGGGCCTCATCCGGCATACCCAATGCCCCTTGTCTGTGTTTCACCAATGCCTCCACCTTGTCTTGTGATATATGTCCTGCTGCTTCCGACCGTCTACACGAATGCCACCCAATGCGTGTGCGTCACATCCTCGGCGCTGGACGAATTCGGAAAGAAGATACGCCCCGTGACCTGCTTCGACTTGACTTTGGACAATGCGCGCCGCCACCGTACCTGCCGCATCTGGTCGTTCGTGCGGAACACGAACAGCACGGGTGCGAGGACGGCGCCCACCACGATCCACACGCAGGACAGCAGCAGCCCAAGGAAGCCGACCGTGATGAAGAACATGACCAGCCCGGCGATCAGGCCCAACAGTACGGCGATCAACGTCTTGGAACGCACCTCGGTGTTCTTCGTCACTTGGATGGTGTTCTTCCGTTCGATCTCCTCGGTCGAGGACACTTCGGTGATGTCGTCCATCGTCATCCGTGGATGTGGTGTCTGCTCCATGACCATTCCCCTGTCACCAGTTGAAGGCGGAACGGATCCAGCCTTGCAGTCCCTCGATTATGGTGTCGAACCCGCTTGCGAACCACGGGAACCACAACGACGGCCCAAGCAAGATGATGATGGCGAACACGTTGATGGCGATCTTCTTGCCATCCGACGCGAACATGCCAACTACCTGCCCATCACGTCCACGTGCTTTCTGGATGAGACCGAATACCAGTAGCGCAAACAATCCGACTGCGACAATCCCCGCGATGATGGCGATGACTTGTCCTGCGGCCGTGTTGAACAGGTAGCCAAGGGATTTGTCGTAGCTTTCCCTGAGCGTGCCTGCAAGTGTGACAGTGGTTCCCATGACCGATCCTTTTCGAGTGGTGAAACCCCTTTCCCACTAACAATGATTGTACTAGATGCAGTAGTACATGCATCTGCTTATCGGCTAAAAGAGGTCATACCAGCGGAATGGATGGAGGAACGCTGGAAACGGCAGTATCCTAAGCGTCCAACCGGTCTATGGGATCCGCATCAAAATTATGCGCATTGACAAGGAATGTAGGCTGCAACTGGGTCGGACGGCCCGGCAACGCCCCCTGCGTACGCACCGCGCACTGATATTGCACAAGGTTCATCACCGCGCCCGTATTCCAGCCGTCTGCACCCTCCTCGTCGCTCAGGCGGGCCGCGATCTGCTGCGCCGTGGCCGTGTCCGGTGTCTTGAACGCGATGAACGTCGCGTACCCCATGAACGAGCGCAACAGCAGGTCGCTTAACTGTTCGGGGTACTGGGTGGCGAATACGGCGATCACGCCGAACGAACGCATCTGGTCCTTGATGTGCGCCAGTGAGGAATCGTCGGCGCTGGACAGCATCGACAATTCGTCGCACACGATCATGGTGTGCTTGCCCGCAGCCTCCCACCCTTGGCATTGCGCCATGATCGTGTCGCACAGCCGGTGCAGCATCCACGCGCCCAGAATCCGGTCCATCGGCGCTGGGATGCGATACCCGTCGTGTGGCGCGAATACGAAGTGGTAGTCGCCGGGCCTGTCGAGCACATCACCCCATGTCAGGCGGGCGCGCCTTGGTGTGAACACGTGCTCCACGTCCATGAACTGCCTGACTTTGTTCGCGCTGGCGCGTGTCTTGTCAAGCAGCCGCTGGTCGGTGATCGGCGTCTTGCCTTGCTTGTCGGGCCGTCCGTAGAGTTGTTCCGCGGCCTGCGCCGCCTGCCGCAGGTCGATGCTGTCGGGGTGTTCCATGCTCAACGCGCGCAGCACCTGCCCCAAGGCGCGAGCAGAACCGGTCTGCCCGTCCGACGCGGCCAATGCGACAAGGCACCATCCGACCGGCGAGCGCTGCTGTTGCATGTTTTCTGCGCCTGGGTGTCTTTGTTCCATGCCGCGTATCTTGGATACGATGGTTCCGGGGTGGGTTGTGTCGTAGCGCATGGCGGCCACGGCGATGGTCATGGCGCTTGTGATCACGTCCAGTGAGTCGTTCATGATGTCGCCTTGGTTGAATGAGTACTGCATGCTGGCTGCGATGTTCTGTCCTGTGGCTCTCGCGTCTAGCCCGTCGAGCATGCCGAGCAGGTCGATGCATACGGTGTTTGGGTCGGCGAGGTAGCTGACCCGTCCGCGTCGGTTTGGGTCGTTGGGCCAATGCTGTTGTCTGAAGCGTTGCATGGTGTGGACCCCTTCGTCGTCCTTCATTGCGAAGTCGATGATGCGTGTGTCCTTTCCCCATACGCGTTTGTCTGTGTGGTCGCGTGCCAAGGCGGCCCATTGCATGAAGCCGTGTACCATGACGGATTTGCCTGAACCGGCTTCGCCGGTGATTGCCACATCGCCGTACAGTTGGGATGGTTGCACGTAGGCGGCGCGCCCCGTCTGGTCGCACCCCACATATACTCCGCCTTGTGCCAGCACGTCGGGCACGGGGCGTAGTTGTTGTGTTTTCGCCGTCGTGTCGCCGATGGGTGTGTACAGTGCGGCCACGGTCGCCGGGGGGATGATCAGTGTGGTGCGTTGTGTCGGGTATGCGGTCGTCATCATGCGTTTGTGGCCGTCCCGCTGCGCCTCGTCGCCGCCCAATCGGGTCTTGCGGTCGGCGCTGCGTGTGGGGCGTTTCGGTTCGAACCACCACCAATGCCGTGCTCGCTGCACCACATCGTCCCATGTGTCGCGCCTCCACCATCGTACGGCTGCGAACAGGGTGATGCACCATGGTGGTATCGCCATCCACAATGGCAACGCCCACAGGTTCGGTGTGATTATGAGCGCGGTGAGCGCGGTGAGCGCGCATGCTTGTGGCATGAGGTTGGCTTGGGCGAGGATGCTGACGGCGAGTGAGTAGATGGTGCCGGCGGTGAGGGTGATGAGTGGGGCGAGCAGCGCCCATGTGGGTAGGGGTGAGAGGGTGGTGAGGGTGGTCCAGATGATGCTGATGGCGAGTGAGGTGGCGAGCAGGCCAAGGCGGGGGCGGCTGGTGTGGGCGCTCATGTCGCTCATGTTGTCGCAGAGGATGCGGCCGGCTTGTTCGGCGGTTTCCTTGGCTTCCTGTTGGGTGGGGCATCCTGCGCTGACGCGGGCGTATTGAGTGCCGGAACGGACGATGACGCTGCTGTCTTCGTTGCTGTTGCGTTCGCCGGCCACCCAGTCGCGTGCGCGGGGGGTTTCGAAGCGTGCGCCGGGTCGGCAGTTGATGGCGAGGTAGCTGTCGGGTGGGATGATGGATTCGAGGCTGGTGCGTATGGCTTCGCTGTCGGAGCGGAGGCGTTCCATGTTGGCGACTTCGTTGAGTCGAGCGCGCCATGGGATCAGGGGGTGTGCTTGGCGTGTGGCGGCTTCGGGTAGGTGCGGCCATTGGTTGTCGGGTAGTGGGGTGGCTTCGAAGCCTGCGGATTGTCCGGCTTTGCGCAGCAGGGTGGTGTCGCCGTACGTGTATTGGGTGACTGGTTCGTGGCCGTTGCGGATGAGCAGGAGGATGGTGTCGCGTAGTTGGTTGGCGATCATGCCGCTGGCGGTGCGTTGTTTGTCGGCGTCCATGGTCAGTCGGGTGCGGGTGATGGTGTGCCATTGGGCGTGCGGTGCCATGTGTGGTGTCCTTGTCAGTGGTTGAAGAGGGGTAGGTAGGGGAAGCCGTCGGGCGGGGTGAGGGTGGTGTCGGCGAGTTTTTCGCGTTTGGTCAGCACCCATAGCCATGCGGTCATGCGTTGCGTGTCGGCTTGGGTGTCGAGCGCCCAGCCGAGGGTGGCGTGGCCGCTGCGGATGCCGCTGTCGTCGTGGATGAGGTCGCGGGCTTTGCGGATGGAGTAGACGGCACGGCTCTGGCTGCTGCCGAACATCATGGAGTCAAGCTGCCACAACCGGATTTTCGCCAATGCGGGGTGGCGTACCATTTCGGGGATGAGCCAGCGGAGCACGTGGTCGCGGTGCCCGTCCATGCACAGTTGGGCGACGTGGTTGAGTGCGGTGGCGCGTTGCCTGTTGGCCGCCTGCCGTCCGTTGTTGGCCGCTGTCATGTCGTTCATGGTCGCTCCTCCTTCCTTGTGGTGATGTCGTGGCCGACGAACCCGTAGAATCCGCCACGCAAGGCGTCTGGTTTCGCCCACCGGCTGACGTCCCAACCCCATGCGGCCTTGATGCGTTCGTCCATGAGACGCCAACCCCAGTCCTGAATCACATCCACGTCGCTGACTGTTGGGCAGGTGGCCTGCCATGCCGGGTCGAAAACGCTGCGGCGCGTGCCATACATGTCCACGTATTCACCCCACTGCGGGGTGGGGCATGCGTGCCCGTCGTACCATTCGTCCCACCGCGCATAGCCCATGCGTGAGAACACCGACGGGTCGCCCATCGGCATTTCCGCAAACCGCGACGCCTCGTCGAACGCCTTGTCGAAGCGTTCGTAGATGCCCGCCGACACGGGTGCCTGCAACCACACGCACAGGATGCCACGTCGCCGCATCGGCGAATAGGCGAGCAGTTTCGACCATGCTGCGAGCTTCTTGCCGACGCCGGTGGCATGGATCTGCAATTCGAGCGCCATCGTCACCCCGTCGCGCGTGAAGCCGATCATGTCTGCGCTTTGCCTGCCGGCCGAACCGATCTCGGCTACGGCCTGCGGGTCGATGCCACGGAACCCTCCCCAGCCGTCACCCCCCACGAAACGGAACCGGCTGTCATGGGCGGCGGTCAGGGCCACATGGTTCGTCAGCGTATTGTGCCGTGCATGCGTGCGCATCTGTCCGAACTTGCCGTCGGTGAGCACATCACGCATCCATGCGGGCACACCCAGAATCGCCGTGATGCGACGGGTGAGCATCACCTCGCTACCCATCGCCACCCACACCTGATTGATGCGTCGGCCCTCCAGGAACTCCGTACGCGAGAACCCCACATCGATCACGCCAAGCCGCAGCAACGCGCCCCATACGGTCGGCGCATCCCGGTGGAACGGTTCGATGCCGTCCACGTCGGCCGCCAATCCCGCGACAAGCTGGTCGACGGTGCACACGCGCCATGACAGCAGCGAGCCGAGGATCGCCAACACCTGACCGGGATGCTTGCGTACCAGATGCTCCGCCTGTTTGACGGTGACGGGGATGAACGGGTGGCGTTCGTGCAACGATGCGGGATGCGTGTACGCGTGCACCCAGGTTCCTTTGAGCCAATCCACATCCGAGCCGCGCGCCCACAATGCATCATCCAACGGGTCGAAGAACGGCTCCCACGGGTTCACCGCTTCCTGTGCCATAGTCCCTTCCTCCTTTCCTTCGGCATGTAACGTGCCGGGTCGAAGCCACGGTCCGGCAACGCCCACGCCAACACTCGTTCGCGAACCTGATCGAGGTCAGTGTCCGCCCAGTTCGATTCGCATTGCTCGATGCGCCGTTCCGCTTCGACGCTTTGCCGCTCGGCCCCCAGATACGTGCCGTATGGCGCATAGTCGTACGGCGCATACTCCCCCATGCCGATGGGCAGCACATCCTTGACGCCCACGCACTCGTTGGGAAGCCCGTGCCGGGGGAACGCGGCCAACAGGTTCATCGCGTCCCGCTGCGTCTGCATGCCCAACTTGACCGGCACCAACACCAAGTCGCCGGCGGCCACGCTCGGCGTCACCAACGCGCCCGCCGCCGTCGCCGGGTCGTCCAAGTCGACCGGGCTGATGCGGTCGAGGTCCACGACGACGAACTGCCATAGCCTGCGCGCCGCCATGATGAAGTCCGCGTACCTGCTCCACGGCACGCTCTGTCCGGTCTCCGGCGCGAACGTCAGATCATAGGCGACGCCGAACCGGCGGCCTTGGTTCGCGCCATGCTGCGCACGCTCGTCGCCCGGCGTCCAATCACTGATCGTGCGCACGTCCAGCAGGCTGCGGCCGCCGAAGAAGTTCCGTTGCGACGACTGCAACGGGTTCGCGTCCACCAATAGTGAACTGACCCCCATCGCCGCCGCACGTTCGCACAGGCGCCGGCTGCTCGTCGACTTGCCCACGCCGCCACTGCCCGACGTGACATACAGCACCGTGCCGGTATGCTGCCGCCTGCCCAACAGCAGGTCTCCGACAAGCCGCTTGTCCGCCACATCCACCCCCCAAAAGGACCGCAGCATGGAACGCACACTGCCTTCCAACGCGACAGGTGGCAACTCCATCGTCCCCACAGGGACCTGACCCTGCCGGCACCAATAGACCCGCCACCCCGCCTGCGACACCGGCACCCAGTTCGCCGACTCCGACGCGAACACATACCCGCGCCCATCCCTCACCGGATGCTCCGCCAAAAACCGGGCCTGCTCCTGCACACCACCCCCGTAAGGCACCCGCCAAGCGCGTTCCGGGAGACTGTGCTTGAGCGTGTCCAGCAACCCCCCTCCACCAATAATGAGGGCTACCATCGCACAACCCCGATTCTGCCGCCCATTTCCCACCTCCGTTTTCTGACGATTTTGCGAAAACCCATATCATGGCCACGCAGTGCTTGCTCACCATGGGACTACATTTCAGGATACTACACTCACTACTTGTCTTAGATACTTTTGTTGTGTGTGCTTGCCGTTCGTTCCGCATCCTTCCATTCCGTCCCGTGTCTCGCTTGGCTTTGCTAGGTTCACCGCATATCAAGTGCCTTGATAGGCGTTCACCAAGGAAAGCGTCGTCGATCGAACATGGTTCGACCTCCTCCCCCTATTCCGGCGTTGCCTTCTGGTTGCCGCTTGCGCTGTATGCCCGTCTTTCCCTTCTTGTGTTCCTGTTGTGTTTTGTCTCTTTTTCGTTTCTGCTTCCTTCGTTTCCCCTTTTCCCTTTTTTGTATCCCATGTGTTGCGCTTTCGTTTGCGGGTCCGCCTTGGTGGCGGTGCAACCCGGCGCGCGCGGCGCGCGCGGCGCGGGCGGCGCGGGCGGCCGGCGTGCACGGCGGCCGAAAATGCAGCTGCACTTCCACTACTGTGTGAGGTACGTGGTTAAGATACAATTAGGAATGATCAGCCACGACGAACATGGCGGCACGACCCACAAGGAAAGGAACGGCACATGGATTTCAACAACGACTTCCTCAACACCGGCGGCAGCTACAACGACTACGGCAACGGTCAGGGCTACGGCTTCGCCGACGGGCACGCGGACGGGCACGCGGACGGACAGGCCGACGTCCCGCCGACGCAAACGGAGACGGAACCGGCGGCGCAGGCACCGGACGGCGGCGTCCATGAGGACACGTCGGACGACACGGATACAGGCAAGCGCACGCGCAAGGCGAGCGTGAAGGTGCCGAAACTCACGGAGGACGCGGCCAAGACGATCCTCGACATCCTCGACACGCTCGACGACGAGGCGGCGGTGCGCACGGCGCGCACCATCCTCGGCACCAACTCCCCCAGCAAGGCGACACTGCTCGCGTTGACGAGCGAGATCAAAGGCCGCGGCATTCCGAAACTCGAACAGGCCACGGCGAAACGCATCGTGGATGCGGTGGAGCTGCTCGACACGGATACGGGGATCGCTGTCGCCAAGACGCTCACCGGATCCAACAGCCCCAACCGCGCCACGCTGCTGTCCATGCTGACCGAAACGAAAACCCGCAACCATGCGGCGACCATGTTCCAGCATGCGACGAAGATCAGCACATGGGACGCGGGCGAGCTGATGATGAACCTCGCGCTTGAGTTCGCGTCCGACAAGGAGTACGCGAAATCGTTGTTCGTCGTGTTGGACGCCGCCGCGCCGGAACGTGGGTTCGGCCGGAGCAGCGGGGACGCGCGCAAGGACGCCAAGACCATCGCGGAGAAATGGGACGGCGGTGTCGATCTGGCGCGATTCTCGGTATTGAGGTTCTGAACGGGACGGCGGCCGGCGGCGGGGTGTGCTCCATGGATCGGGGCGCGCCCCGTCTTTTTGTTCAAGCCAAGGTGACCGTCCTGTCGTCGGACGGCGTGGCGGCGGCACCGCGGCCGGTGATGACAACCATGTCCGTCTCCTTGTCCATGGTGTACCGCCATCTGTCCTGTGCGGCGTTGAGGGCCGTGAACATGCGTTCGCGTTGCGGGTCGCAGCCGATGCGGCGTCTGCCTCCGGGAAGCAGGCGGTTGAGGAATGTTCTCGCGATGCGGAGTTGACCATCGTCGGGCGCGTACAGGGCCGCGAGCGTGTACAGGTCGAGTTCGAGCGCGCCGGTCAGGTCGTGCAGTGTGACAAGCGACACTTCGCGCAGGTTGCGTTGGCATGCCTGCACGTACTCTTCGGTCAATGTCACTGTTTTCGACGCTGGCCTCCCGGCGTCGAGGTCGAGGGCCTGGACCGCAATGCATTGGTGGGTGGATGGTACGGGGAAACGCATCATCTTCGCAAGGCAGCCGTTGATGATGTCACGTGACGGTTTCGAGGCGTACATGCCGAGCGTGTTCATGATGTTCGTCCAGCCGTCGCGGAATCGGATAGTGCGGGTGTCCGGGTCCCAGCATGGGTCGCCGTAATGGATCAGGGTTGCGAAGACGATGGACAGCAGCCGCGGCACGCGTCCCGGTGGCTGGCGTTCCGGACTTGACCGCACCGCCCTATAGGGTGCGTTGAAAGGGTAGGTGTCCGCGCTGACCACGCCGAAATCCCATGCCTGCCGCAATGTGGACGGTCGCAGCAGCAGTTCGGGGCGGGGAATGAGTGGTTCGCTGGATATGGCGGCGCGTGTTGTGGTGCTCATGGCGGCTCCATGGTTTTGGACTTGGCGGACACAGTGCACGGTACATGCGTCCGATACTTCTTGCTTCCGATTCTAATACAAAAACCCACACCCGAGGTGGGCGTGGGTTTCGGCCGGAGGCTTCGCTCATTCAGTCGAGTGGATGGGCTGCGACGAATCCGAGGATCGCGTTGACGCTGGTCTCCTTGTCCGCGTATGCGGCGAATTGCTCCAGCCGCGGGTCGCCAAGCAGGTAGGCGATGTAGGTGCGCACCGCGAACGCGTTCGACTGCGCCGGCGCGTAGGCGGCGAGGGCCTGTAGGTCGCTGTCGATGCGTTTGAGCAGTGCGACGTCGATGCCATCACGGTCGAACATAGTGCGCGCGTATGTGGGGTCGGTTTTGATGGCGCGTTCGGGGTCGAATCGGGTCATCTCCTCGATGCTCATGTGGGGGTGGCGCAGCGTGTGCATGAGCATCAGGGTGAACGCGGTGGACCGGGGGTTGTCGACAGAGAGCGCGCCCCGCAATGCGCGTACGGTCTCCTCGTTCAGGTAGCGGGCTCCGCCACTGGTGGGGTCGTTGAGTTGTTTGAACCATTCGAGGATCGGACGCTGGCGGTCGGTCACGGATGTGAACGTGGTGGTTTCGGTGTTGGGTTCCATGGGTTGCCTTCCCGTCTTGTTTTTGTGTGGTTGATTACAGTGTAGCGCATTAGAATCACTTGCGACACGCTAGGCGATTTCCTGTTTTGATTCTGTGTGACCTATACTGTTTTCTGCCACACAAAAAAGACGAGTAGCGAAAGGAACCTCGCATGAACATGTTCGAACAGGACGCGGAGGAACGTTATCCCCTGTCCGCAAGCGATGAGTGGAAAACAGTCAGCCTGACACGTGAGTCCTTCGTCATGCAGCTGCGTTCCGCCTTCATGGCCGGAGCTGAAGCGGCGGCGTCACGCATGGAGGTGTCGGCATGACGGACACGACCTTCGATATGTGCAGCAGCGCGGACATCATGGCCCTCGCCTCCGATTACATCGCACAATGCCGCGCCGGCGACCCAAAGGCGTGCATCAAGCCCGGGGACCGCAGCGGCCATCTGCGCATCGTGCGCTGCGACGGGTTCGTGCCGGACGTCACATCCACGCCGAACCGTTTCGGGGAGACCGAACGCATCGACATGTTCGAAGCGCTTTGCGACTGCGGGCAGACCGTCCTCGTGTCCGGCGTCAACTGGCGGCTCGGACGATTGCATTCATGCGGTCTGTGTGATCTGAGCGACCGTATCGTCGCGGACGCGGCAAGCGTGCACGGCGGCCGCTTCGGGGGACTCGCCGCATGAGCGCCGACGAGGACGAGTTCCTGCATCCGGCCTACCTGCTCAAACAGGCGACCGACATGATCCTCGCCGCCACGTTCGGGGACTACCGCACCACAGTGGAGGCGGCCACGCCCGAACCAGTGCGCATGATGGCCCGCAAGCTCGCGTTCGCCGCATACGCCTCCCACCTGTTCCCCAATGCGCGCAGCATCTCGTTCATCGCGGACTGCGACGACGACGCGGCCATCGCCATGATGCTCGCCGCGCAATGGATGAGCGCCGCCGGGCATGTGCGCTGCTCGTTTGGGGCGGATATCAGCGTCGTGGAGGAACAGGTGCATGTCAACGACCCCTTCTTCCACCGCGCCGGCGATTTCACAGCCGAACCGCGCCGCGACCCGTTCGCGAAGGATTTCGACCCCGTGCAGCTGCGGCATATGCGCACCCACCTGAAACAGTCGGCGGCGCGCCTACGCTCCTACGGGTTCACCGGGGGCGTCGCCTCTCTCGCCTCACAGGCGGGTGGCGTATGGGTGAATGTCGCCAACGGCCTCATGTATGAAAGGGGCGTCTGATGCTCCGTCCCGACAAGGTATCGAAACAGTACGCGGACATCATCCCCCATCTGCATGCGCTCGGCTACACCTGCACGCTCAACGGCAGCGTCTCCGATCAGGTGTGTGTCATGCGCATCGGCCGCGCCGACACCGTGGACATATTCAACGATGGCACATGGCGCCGCCGCGACGGCATGCAGGGCGCCACACCCCAGGATCTGCTCGACCTGGTGAAAGCCGAACGGGGCCGTGAGGTGGAACATCACCTGAACCGGCATGACCTGCGCGCATTGGCGCAGGACACGTTGAACGCGCAAGGCGTCACCGCCACCAGCGTTCGCGCCGTACGCATCCTCGGCGACGGCTCCATGGAAGCCGATGTGTTCCTGCACACTGGCAGGCCGCAGACCGTGAGCATCGCAAAGAACTGGAACGCCATGTGCCGCCAATGGCACGCCGACCTCATCCACTGATGCCAAACACCAACCCCTCATAGCAAGGACACGCACCGTGATCGATTTCACCACCAACCCACTCATCCAAACGGGCGCATTCAACCCAGACCATCACATGGACAAATCACAACCCCAACGCGTCCACTACTTCCCCGGCCGCATCCGCGAGGTCAGGGACAGCGAGCGTTGCGGACTGCCCGTATACCTCGAACGCATCCGCACCACCAACGAAGCGGAAGGCCTGCGGCTGCTGTATCGGCGCATCGCCCGTACCTGCATGAAGACCACCAGCTCCGCACGCACCAACATCCTCACGCTCCCGCATTACTGCGCGGCGGGACGGCCGGCCTACCTTCTCACAGGATTCGTCAGCGACACGCATTTCACCCCGGACGGCCACCTTGACCGCATCTGCCTGACAGACCCATGCGCCCTCGACCCGGACACGGGAGAAGCATTCAACATCGACACACACATCTGGCTGTTCGCAGACAGGCTCACCGTGACCGACCCCGGCATGATCCACGGCCACGCGGGTCTTGCGGGCGACCTGCTCACCATCTCCATGGGCGACCGCATCACCCTCCACTGCTGCCTCAACGTGTACACGAAAAACACGCGCAAACGCATCGGCATCGACGAATGGTTCCCCGTCGACGCGCAACTGTATTACGCGGACCGCAACGGCACGCGGCGCCGCGTGCCCAACCACATCAAAGCCGGATTGGAGATCCTGAGCATCCACACGGACGGTTCCGTCACAACCACGAGCGAACAGGATTGGGCTACACGGCTGCTCGCCGCACTCGGACGCCATCTCGACGAGGAACAGAACGGACGCGTCTACGAATACAACGTGATCAAAACACTCATGCCGTTCATCGACGCACAGCAATTCGCCGCCTGAACGCACCGACCATAGGAAAGGAGCACCGAATGGACATGTTCAACCCCGACTACTATCGGTTGAACGGACTGGGGTTCGAATGCATCGACCTGACAGAACGCTACTCGTTCAATGTGGGCAACTGCCTCAAATACATGTTCCGCCTGCATGGGAAAAACACCGCACACGAAAACCTCGGCAAAGCACGGTGGTACGCACGCCGTGCACAAGCACACGGCGAACGCTTCCGCCCCATCCATGAGACCGACATGCCGGAAACCATCGGCATGCTACGCACGCTCATACAGCATGACTGGCAGCACGCCTCCATGTTCTGGGCAAGCGTGCTCGACTGCCATACAGGCTCCGGTGACACCACCAGCATCATCGACGCCATCAACGAACTAGACACCACGGAAAAGGAGTGAACCCATGACATACGAGACAAACACACGACCCGAGGTGCATGCCGGCGACACCATCACCATCGGCAACCACAACGGATACCATGAGACCATCATCGTGGGATCAGCCACGATCATCGACCACGGCCGGAACAACACCCTGCATGTACACCAAGCCGAAACCAACGACATCTACGACATCACGGACGAGCGCGACGGCTGGACACTCGAACAGGTCGACTGCCCCCATCCGCCAGCCATGCAATTCCCCGGCGGCCTGCCCATGAAACACCAATGCCTGCGCTGCGCATGGGCCGACTGGCTCACCTTCCCCGAAGTGGAGACCACACCACCGTCACCCCCTTCCTACAGCCAGCCGCAAGCATGACAAGCCGGCGAAACGCGCCACACAAACAGTCTGTGTGGACTATACTGTAATTATTCGCACAAAACATGACGGGACAATCCATGCCTCACTCACTCAAGGACTGGCGCGACAGATACCAAGTCGCCATAGCAGGCGACTTCATGCTCCGCGCGGCAACCGCCCTCACCAGTGTGCTCGACCATCTCACGGTGGAGCAACACAACACGGACCCCACGACGGTGGATGACCTGAAAACCATCAGGGACCATCTGCTCGCGACCAGCAACGACATCATCACCATCACACGCAACACGGAAGAGGAACCATGCCCAGCCCGCTCGAACTGACCGTGATCATGCCGGATTGCGGCGAAAAACTGCATGCCGCACTGGTCGAGGACGGTGACGGGTATGTCATCCATGCGGAAGACTGGGTACTGCATGTGCCCCCGGACATGTCGGCGCGAGGCGTGGTGGAAGCGATACGCGCCGTGCACATGATGAAGGGGCACCAGTCATGAGCCGCAACAGCGCGCTATGGCGCGAACATGCGAAATGCGCGGGCAAGGGCGACCTGTTCTTTGATGATCTGCGTGACCAGCAGGCGAAAGCCATTTGCGCCGACTGCCCCGTGCGCGAGCAGTGTTTGGACCATGCGGTGCGTACGCCGGAACAATATGGCGTCTGGGGTGGTACGACACCGCAGGAACGCCGGCGGATGACCATGGTGTTTACCGAGAGGGGGTCGAAACGGTGAGGATCATGATCGACCTGGACAACACGCTTGCGAATTACACGCACGGTTTGCGGTACCACTTGAGGCGCAGCCATGCGTATGGCCCGTTGACCGGGTATGCGATGCACAATCCATGCAAGTACGAGTTGTGGCGTGATCCGTCATGGCCGTTCGCCTCATATGAGGAGTATGCGGACGCCCACCGTAGTGCGGTGATGGACGGGTTGTATCTGGCGGAACATCCCTATCCGCATGCGATGCGCGCCCTGTGGCGGTTGGTTGAGGACGGTCATGATCTGCTCATCGCCACCAGCCGCATGGACGATGAGCGGTTTGGGCAGACGTTCGCATGGTTCGACCGCCACTGGTTCGATCCCGCGCACGGCCCGACCGAATACGATGTCGCGTTCCATTTCGGCGACAAGAGTCTCGTGGATGTGGACGTCGCGTTCGAGGACGAACCATGCACCATAGGCATGCTCGCCGCCAAAGGAATCACCGTCATCCACCCCGACCACCCGTACTGCCGTGACTGTGAGGGCATCACCATGAGCGATTGGAGCCAGGCGCCCGGCATCATCCGGCAACTGCAAGAAGACAAGGAGAACACAAGGTGACCGATACGCAAGGCTTGATTGACGCGATCCTCGCCGAGGACACACGCATCCACCGTGTGATCGGCAAGGAGATCACGGACGCCAAACAGCAGCTGTCCACACGCGCCGGCGACACGAGCGGCCTGCCGGCACTGATCGACGCATTGGAACGCGTGGGCCGGCAATTCGACCCATCCACCCCTGCCGCACGGTTGCGTGCACGACGCGCCGCACTCACCATGCTTGAACGGAGAGGGGAAGACCAATGATCAACGTGTCGCAGCAACGCGCCCTGCTGCATGGCATCATCGCCGAATGCGACCGGTTGGCACAGGAACGCACCAGTCGGGCGGAACAGGTGATGGGGATTGGGCACGCGAACGCCGACCCATACACCGACGGGTACTTGGATGCGTTGACGGCCGTCGATGCGTACTGCACGCGCCTCGACAACGGCATGTGGAAACCCTGACCCATCACCGAACCATATGTAAGGAACAGACCAGTTGACCAGTGAACAACGCAAGGAGATGGCACGCACATGGGCGAAATGCCATGTGCCCGTGTCGGACATCACCCGCCTGTTGGAGATCAGCGAGGAGGAACTCGACATGATCCTACGCGAACACCCCGAAACGGAAAGGGAGGGGCAATGAGCGTCAGATGGATACGCCGGATGCGGTGCGAGTGGCGCGCACGCCGCCTGCTGGCCGACATCACATTGTTGACCGGCGCATACTGCGGGTTGGTCAACAGGTTGGACGACGGATTCAACGAAGACACGTTCACCGATGCGTACCATATGCGCCATGTCATCGAACCTCGGCTCGGCGAACTGGAGGCATACCTTGCTGCCGGAACCTTGCCGGACAGGTGGCATGCAGGCCGGCGTGGACAGGTGGCGGACGGGCTCAACACGGCCGATGAACTCATGGACAAGGCCCGCACCCAACACAACGAGATGCTGCTGTTGGAATACGAAGCCAATGGCATGCCCGAACATGTCCTCGAACACATCCGACAGGCCATGGCCGGCACGGACGGGTTGTTGGGCGGCATCGAGGTCATGCGGCTAGACGAGGAACAGTGAACCATGCGAACACACCAGCCATGCGACCTGTGCAGCAAACCACATGTGAAAGGACAACGGTCATGAACGCGAACCACAATCCAGCCGAAGCCGCCGACGCCACCCTGCCATTGGATCCACCGATCCTCATCATCACCACCCACATGGGCGGCCTGCTGGCCACACCCATGCAACCCGACGCGGAACGGCAACGGCGTCGGATCGAGACAATATGCGACCAATGCGGCGACAGCGACACGGTTGCCGCCACCGTACGCACTTGGGGCGACCTCGACCGCGAACTCATGGCGTTGGCTGGGGACGGGTGGGCCGACGATGCGCTGATCGACATCGCCAAACAAGCCGCCCTGCGATACTGCCCGCAGGTGGACGAGGAGATCGTGGGTGAATTGGCGGCACGCTTGTGCGCACAGGCGGCGCAATGGTGGGACGACAACGACACATGGGAGGACGAAGCATGACCACAACCAACCACAGGACACGACGGTCATACGGACGTGTGCACGGCGTCGTCATCCGCATGTACGCGCACAGTTTCGACGTGGCACGCCATTCGGACGGCGCAACCGTGCACGCGCGCTCGCCGCAATGGCGCGAGACTTGGGCAAAGGCAGTGTCGTGAACATGCGCGGATTGATCATCCACGACGGCCGGCGGCGCATCATGCGGGTGGAACGTCTTGAACGGTTCACACCACGCCCCCACCGGACGGTCACGAACGCCGATCTGCCTTATATGCCAGATTTCACCGGCGGGTTGGGGTCTGTCGCCTACGTCCGCCAATTGCGCGGCTACGACGAGTAGAAAGGACACAGAGTATGAGCGGTGCGCATGCGAAACCATTGACCCGACGCCAACACCGGCGGCGGGCCTGCATCAGCAAATGGACAGCCGGGGTGATGGGTGCGGTACTACTGGCAGGAGCCGCCACGTGCGCGCTCACCATGCCCGGCACCCCCACCGCGCTCGGTGTACCCGACCGCAGCCCGACCCCCGCCGTCACCCGCAGTGTGGACGGGCCCACCGTGTCCCGCGCCTCCACCCGTGAAGCGTTGGCTGATGGAGTGGCGTCGGTAAGTGTGGATTCCACCGGCACATGGACCATGAGCAATGACCGGATCGACGTGGACCGGCTCACCCGCACCGCACCCGGACCCGCTGATCTGCATCATGCGAAAGCCACGGAACAGACCGTGGACCTACTCAACACCACTGACGTACCAGCCGATACGACCACCAGCACCCCGGCCGCCACGGGGGATAGTGGCAACGCGTACCCGTGGGGGCAGTGCACATGGTGGGCGTACGTGCGCCGCCACCAACTTGGTTTGCCTGTCGGATCGTATTTCGGCAACGGGCAGGCATGGGCCTCATCCGCGGCCCGGCTCGGTTACAGTGTGGACGCCACTCCCACGGTGGGTGCCATCATCGTGTTCGCCCCGGGCCAGGCCGGCGCCGACCTGACCTATGGGCATGTCGCCATCGTCGAACAGGTGCATGGGGACGGGAGCGTCACGATTTCGGAAAGCAATGTGCAAGGGTTGGGCGTCATCTCCAACCGCACCCTTGCGAACGCCAACCAATACACATACATCCATTAGCCGGGAGGACAATCATGAGCCGTACCCACAACAGATCTGTACTACAAGGAATTCACCACCAAGGACGGGCGCCGCATCCCCTGCGCAGTCTACAGAGGGTATTCATCTGCCGGCGTGTCGTGTGACTGGGAGCACCCCACCGATGGAAAGGAGACCAAGTGAACACCACCAGCACCCCAACCCCCATGTTCGAACACCCATTGCACGCCCTGCTCACCGATCTGGGATTCGCGGACGGTGACGCCACTTTCGACATCACCGAACAGGACGGCACCACCACCGTCTCATTACGTGCGCCGACCGGCTACACGCTTGAAATCCCCCTGCCGCATGACCCTGACCCTGCCAACCAGTTGACCGCCATCAGAAATGAGTTGAACATGCTCCTCATGGGCGAATACGACTTGGACGAGGCGGCGGAACAGGTCATTGGACTTGGATGCGGCAACCCGCAGGGATGGCGGGAGATGCTGGCCTACACCCTCGTATGGGTAGCCACTCAGATCGCCCGCGTCGACGAGAACGGTGACGCGCTGTGCAAACTCATGCGCCTCGACCCGTACACCTTGAGTCGTGAGGATTTCCTGCGCGGCATGTGGCGCAGCCTGCTCGGCGGACGCAGCATTCTGTTCACCCTGATGGACGAATACCTCAATGCGAATGACCGGGAATTCACCCGTCCGCCGACGCCGCATGACAAGGAGAACTGATGTCCCGAATATCCCACTGTTTCCCTACCTGCATCTGGCTGCGCTGCACACACCCGGCCCTGCTGTCGGAAATCCGGTACGGCCAACGCATCATCAAACGCGCCCACGCCACAGCCACACCAGAGGAAACAACCATGCTGCGGCACATGGCGGCGGATGCGAGCAACACGATCAGCATCCTGCTCGCGGATCTGACAACCGAATACACAAGCTCCGGGCCGTTGCGCCGACATCTGATCGCCGACACCAACGAAATCGCCACAGCCACCATGCGACAGTTGTCGAACATCGCCACCCCAGCCAAGAAGGTACAAGCATGAGTACAACCACCCGATGCGCAGCATGCGGCAACAACCTCAGCCGCGTCTACCAAAACCGGCTGGACGGCGCGGATGGCTGGGCGTACGTATGCCCAACGTGCGAAGACCGTGCCATAGGCGAAACCGAACCAGCCGTCCCGCACTGCATCCAATGCGGCCGCCCCATGACCCGAGCCAGACAGGCATGGGGGGTTAAGGGTCAAAATGTGTGTCTGGCTCGGCGTGTCGCGGGGGTTAGATTTGGCCTTTTTGAATGCCGATTGAGTGGGTGTAGTCGGTGTCGATAGCGTTGTCGTAGAGGGCTGGGCGTCCTGTTTCGTGGTCGGCTTGGTTCTCGGTTTGGGTCAGGGTGGATACTTTGGCGAGTTGGCCCTGGCCCCAGTCGGACTGCCTGGCGATTCGTACTGGATCGTCAGGCAGTTCCGTTTTTAAGTAGAGCCACCAATCCAGCATGCGGCGTTGTCGTTCGCCTGATCTGCCGCGGTGGGTTCTGGCGAGCAGTTTGAGCTGGGCGTTGATGCCGCCTTCTAAGCTGTTGGTGGTGGATTTGATCCGCTCGGGCGCAAGGACTCCTGCTGGCGGGTTGAGGTAGACAAACAGCATCTCGGACCGCCAAAGATGGTTGAGGCTGTTGTAGGCCTTGCGCACGTTGTGGTGGGTCCACACGCGGGTCCATGCACCTGTTTTGGGGTCTTTGATCATGGTTTTCTCGTTCATCCATTCCCGGTAGATCGTTGAAAACTCGTGCAGTTGCACACCCCACGCGGCGGCTTCATCCAGTGTGGTGATCCGGGTCAGTTTCAGCGCAAGTCGGTAGATGGTGCGCCCGGCATCGGTGCGTGGGTTGGTGGTGGTGTAGCGGCGGACCACGCGTTGGGCGTGGACGAGGCAGCGTTGAATTTTCGTAGTCGGCCAGCACTTTTTGATTGCGCTGTATGCGCCTTGGCCGCCGTCGATGACGGCGATGAGTGGGGCTTCGATGCGTTCAAGCAGCAGTTGGTAGTCGCGGGTGGTTTCGTGTTTGCACCAGTGCCAGGCGATCACGTGGTCGATGGTCGCCGCGACGATCAGGCAGCCACCGGCGGTGTAGGTGCCATCGAGAAATACCTGGTCGTAGATCCGCTTGTGGTGGCCGGCGGTGGGGTCAGGCACATCAACGAGCCAGCACCACTTGAAGCGCCGCTTCATGGTGGCGCGGCTAACACCGTTTCGTTTGGCTAGGTCGTCGAGTGATATTGCGGTGGTGCAATGCTCGATGAACTGGGTGAACACTGCCGCGTTGGTGATGTCGTTTCGACGTTTGACGCTGGAGGCGCCGCATTGTTTGCAGCGCCATCTGGTGGTGCCTTTGCTGGTGGTGCCGTTGCGTTTCATTTCACCGCCGCAGTGGCAGCGTGGTTGGTTCTTCGACATTGCGACACCACACCACGCCGCGCATAGCACATCACGGCTGCCACACCGAGGATTTCCCGTCGGGGGCTAGATATATGCTTCCGGAGCATATACTTTCCGGAAACCTACAGGTCAATCCGTGAAAATCCGCGATTCCGGACACACTTTTTGACCCTTAACCCGGCATGGGCATGCAACACGTGCTGCTGGGTGTACCACGAAGGCCAATGGTCGCATGACACAATCCGACTCGCCGCCAACACACTCAGCTCAGAACCCACAGGATTCCCAACCATGCCAGAAGCCTACATCGCCGGCTTCCTCACCGCATGGAACAAAGCACTGCAACTATGCCGCAGCATCGAAAACCAACTAGGAGGTTTTTGTAGCTAGCTGATACATGTTTATTAGTGCTCATTCATATGTGAATGTGGTATCATGTTTTGGTATGGATTCCATGCGCACATACACGTTAGGCGAGTTTGCCCGGCTCACGGGGAAAGCCACCAGCACCCTGCAACGCTGGGACCGGACAGGCGTGCTCACCGCGCATCGAACCATGACGAACCGACGCTACTACACGCACGACCAATACCTGTCCGTCATGGGATTGCCTCCCCAACCGGCGACAGCGCCGGACAAACGTATCGTGATCTACGCGCGCGTGTCCTCACGCAACCAACGCGACGACCTCGCCAATCAAGAACGGTTCCTGCGTCAGTGGGCGAACGCGCGAGGCCTGATCGTGGACGAAGTGCTCACAGACATCGGTTCGGGCATGAACTTCAAACGCAAGAACTTCAACCGCATCATGTACTCCGACGACATCGCACAGGTCATCATCGCCCACAAAGACCGGCTCACCCGGTTCGGCTACGACTGGTTCGACGACTATCTGCGCCGTCGCGGCGTGACCATCACCGTCGTCAATAACGAACAATTGTCCCCGCAGGAAGAACTGGTACAGGATCTGGTGAGTATCATCCATGTGTTCTCCAGCCGCATCTACGGTCTGAGACGCTACGCGAAGGAGGTGAGGGACGATGAGAGCCTACCGCACAGAACTCGCCCCGACCCGAGCGCAGGCTAGCCTCATACGCCAGTACTGCGGCGTGGCCCGGTTCGCCTACAACTGGTATCTCGACTGCGCGCAGGCGTACTACCGGGAGACTGGCGCGTTCCTGACCGGGTACTCGTTCTCCAAAGCGGTCAACAACTCCGCCCGCCCCGACTGGTTCACCGCCGCGCCCAGCAAAGCCGTCAAACACGCCATCATGTGCGCAGAACAGGCGTTCCGAAGGTTCTTTGCCCATAAAGGCGGGTTTCCTCAATACAAACGCAAAGGCATGAACCATGACTCGTATTACGTGATCGGCTCCATCCATGTGCAACGCCACCGCATCCGGCTGCCGAAACTCGGATGGGTGCGGCTCAAGGAAAAAGGATACATCCCATGTAAGGGCATACCCAAGAGCGCCACCGTGAGCATCGTGAATGGACGCTGCTATGTGAGCGTGCTCTACGACAGCGAGGACGCGGCGCCCGGACCGGCGACCGGGGAGCCGTTGGGCATGGACGTGGGATTGAAGGAACTCGCCGTGCTCTCCGACGGCACCACATTCGAGAACATCAATAAGACCGCAAGGGTGCGCAGGCTGGAAAAGCGCAAGCGCCGCATTGAGCGAAGCATCGCCCGCAGACGCGCGGCCAACAGGACAAGGAAGGACTCATCATGGCGCAACTACCATAAGGCCATCAATGAGAAACGACGTATCGAGCAACGATTGGTGAACATCAGGACCGAACACATGCGACAGGTATGCAACGCGATAGCGAGGCGACAGCCAAGCTCGCTGACCGTGGAAGACCTCAACGTGAAAGGCATGATGAAGAACCGCCATCTCGCGCCATCCCTGCACAAGCAGTCGCTGGGCACGTTCTTCACGCTCGTACGCGACACCTGCCGCAAACACGGCATCGCATTGCGCCAAGTATCCCGATGGTACCCATCCAGCCAACTCTGCCACGACTGCGGATACAGGAACCATGAGATCAAAGACCTACGCATCCGGCAATGGACATGCCCAGGTTGCGGTACATGGCACGAACGCGACATCAACGCCGCACTGAACCTACGCGACGCAACCGAATGCCAGTTGATCGAATAACAATACAAGCAATCTACCGGTGGTTAGCCGGGAAGTAACGCCTATGGACTGTCACACAAACGCCAGTAGGAAACAGGTGAAACAAACTGCACCCGACAGCGGACAGGCTGAAATAGGAAATCCACCAAGAAAGGATTCATGCGATACACACAGGTAACACACCTGAACACATCACATGTAACAGGGAACTCGTGAACGACTGCTACACGGCGAATGGTGCCGCCCTGACCGCAGGATCTATTCGAACAATTGGCCGCCATGCCCGGAGGCAATCAGGCGACCGCATCCACGCGCCTGTGAAGCCGGTTCCAGCACCATTGATTGACCGCGTCGAAGGGGACTCCCAGCACGTTCTCGACCATATCCGCCCGCGCGGTCAGATAATCGGGAGATACGACTTCACCGAATGACCATGCGGTCATCTGAGCCAATAACGAGGCATCCTCAGGTTCCACTTCGACCGGCTCACGCATCCGCCACCCACGGTTCGACAGTTGTATCTGCAAAGACCTATACCTGTCCCCGTCAATCACATCCAAATCCAAGGCGCGGCGGGTCAACGCGGCGACGCTTACGCCCCAACGTGCCTTGACGTGGGCGAAATCGTTCAGCGTCATCGCGGCGTACAGCTCTTGCCTTGCCGCCGTCCGAGGAAACAGCAGCGCCCCAGCGAACCGGTTGGCCTCATCCTCCATCCGCTCGGGTTCCCTGTCACGGTGAAGAATCAGGTGCGCCAACTCATGCGCCAGAGTGAAACGCATCCGCTCGCCGGACTTCCCCTGCGCGCACAACCCTATGACGGGTTGGTTCCACAATCGTGCCGGGCAGCTCAATCCCTCGCCTTTTTCCAATTGGTTGATCGTGGAGGCGACAATGATGCCCTGCCGGTCGAGGTTGCCGCACAGGTTGCGGATCGGCTCATCATCCGACAAGCCCCATGACCGGCGCGCATCCAGGGCGATCTGTTCCACCGTGTCGGCGTCCACGCGCATGGACGGGGCCAAGGAGTCCAGCCAAGGAGCGCAATCCGAGATGGGGCACATCTCTCTCAAACGCGCGACTGCATCGGTCAGCAGCGCCCACTCCGACGTCAACGCCCCGACGTTCCTCGCGTTCGCTCTTTTGCGGAATGTCAGGGAGCCGATATCGACAAGCGGCGCAGGTCGGGAGAAGAACGAGGAGGGCAAGCCGGTGACGAATCCGATGCGATCCACCAGACTGTCAGTCAGGTCAGCTCGACCGTGAACGAGCATGGACACATAAGCTGGGCGGACTTCCAGACGGGAAGCTAGCTCTTTTTGCGTCCAGCCTTTGAACTCCAGCGCCAATGTCAGTCGCTGCGGGTCATATTTCGATGTGGGCATGTTCTACAACCGTATTCCTCACGGGGGTCAATGTTTGTCTTGGTTCCTTGGTGTCGAAGCGTAGTCCTGCGAACTCATCGGCGGGAAGGGTCACGGGGATCTTTGCGATCATTTCCGCTTTGGCCGCGTGGGGGAATCTGCCTGCTTCCTTGGGTAGGTAGGCGGCGCAGGACAGCTCGCTGCCTTCCTCGTGCCAGATGAGCACCAAGTGGACTGCCTCGAACGGCTTTTTGCCGGATGGCTGCTCGTCCAGCAGTGACTGTTGGCTCCATGCCTGCCTACGTGCGGCGTTGTGTCCAGCCGGGGGCACCGCCCCTTCGATTGCGAACCTCTTGAGCAGCCTGACGCGCAATCCCGTGTCCTTGTCCACCAGTTGCAGTGTGTTGCGGGCGGCGGCTATCTCCCAATCGCATTCCTCCAGCACGTCCGGCATTGTGTTTCGCGCCACTCCTATGAAGTTGTTCGCGTACAGGGCACGATACTCATGTCTCGGCAAACCCATTGTATTCATGGCCCGCATCGCGCCGTCCCGTGCCGTGGTCAGCACTTGCGGCATGGCCGCATTGATTGGGGCAAGGCGTTCGTGGATAAGGTCAATGTCGGTCATGCGGGATCCTTTCCTGTGTGGACATCAGGGATTTAACTTTTCACCTGTGATTTAACTTTAGCACCATAATTTAACTTACGGACGCGAATGTCACATGCGGCGTTGGGGCCGCAGTCCCCTTCCCCGCGGCCCCGTCTATCGTCAGCCGAGTGCTTCGGCTGTGCGTTGCGCCAAGGCGATGCGTTCGCACAGGCGTTCGGCCTCTTCGATGACCTTGCCGACAGTCCGCACGTACGGCTGTTCGCCCATCGCCCGAATCTTGGCGGCCTGCGTTGCGTAGTATTCGGGCAACAGGGGCCACACGTCGCAGGCGTGGCCCGTGTCGGAACTGATCGAGCCGTCTTCGCCGACGTAGGTGATGTCGCTGCCGATGACGTCCTCGACCCGCTTTTCCGCGATGAGACGGAAGAGCGACGAATCCTTGGGGATGCGCGCGTGGCCGTTGTAGACTTTGCCGTCTTTGGGTGCGTTGCGGTCGAAGCGGTTGTTCAGTCCCAGTGGTTTTCGTTCCAGACGCCGGGCAGTTCCCGTGGTTCCAGCAGGCGTGCATGCGAGCCGTACCGTTGCAAGCTAGTTTGTTCTAGTTTGCATGACCTCGTTGCCGAGATCAGCTCCAAGTCTCATGCCGTGTATCGGCTGCTTGGTTCACGGTTCATCGGGGTCTGCGCGGCCGGCGCATGCCGGTCGTGTCTTATGTCCCCTCCGCGTGCGTTTAGCGTCTCCTCGGCACTCGGGGCGACGTGCTGTTTCTCGATGTTGATGGCCGCGTTCAGATCACGGTCGATCCTCAAACCGCAGGCATCGCAGCAGTAGGTTCGTTCATTGAGGGACAGTTTGGCTTTCACCGTCCCGCAGTTCGAGCACGTCTTGCTTGATGGGTACCAACGGTCGATGATATGGATGGCCGCGCCGGTGCGCGCGCTTTTGTACACGAGTTGGCGGCGTAGTTCGGCGAACCCGCAGTCCGATACGGCCTGTGCGAGCCTGTGGTTGCTGACCATGCCGGCCACGTTGAGGTCTTCGATGCTGATGTCGGCATAGGTGCGGGTGAGCATGTCGGTGAGCTTGTGCAGACCGTCACGGCGTTGGGCGGCCGTCTGTGCGTATATGCGTCGTACACGGGTTTCGGCCTTCTGCCAGCGTTTCGATCCTTGCTCGCGTCGGCTCAGGGTGCGTTGTGCGTGGGCGAGTCTGCGAAGGCTGTTGTTTATGTGGCGCGGGTTGGGCGCCACCGTGCCGTCGGAGAGCGTGGCGAGGGTCTTGACGCCCAAATCCACGCCCACCGCGCCGCCCTTCGGCGCGCATGGATCGGATGGGTCGCCGCGTTCGACGGTCAGCGACGCATACCAGCGCCCCGCACGCCTGCTCACGCTCATGCGCACGACCTTCGCGTCCCCGACGCGTCCGGCGATGTCCTCCATGCAGTGCACACGGCCGATGCGCGGCAGTCTCAACGCTTTGGGGTCGTTGTCGATTAGGCCGAACGAGCCGGTCGTATACGCGAACCGCGGCGTGCCGCGACGCTTCGACCGGTATTTGGGCCAGCCCATGCGCTTTCCCCTGCGCCTGCCGGTCTTCGCGTCGAAGAAGTTCCGCAACGCGGCCGCCAATGATTCGAACGCGCTGTTGTACGCCTCCTTGCTATATTCGGCCCACCACGGGGCAATCTCATTCTTCCATTCGTTCCACCACCGCCGCTGCGCGTACATCGTCCAGTCCGCCTTCTCCCCTCGCGCCAACTGGGACTGGATGTGCGAGAGCATGGTGTTGTACGCGAAGCGCGCCGCACCCGCATGGCCTTCCAAGAGCCTTTCCTGCCGTGGCGTGGGGTCAAGCGCCACCTTCACCGCCTCATACACCGCGCATCGCCTCCAACGCGGCCTGCGCCCTGTGCTTGGCGGCACGCCTGCCATAGAGCCGCGCGCACAACGAGGTGAGCACCTCGGTCATGTCCCGCACC
>SKEB01000429.1_pt1 | contig 37100 bp, 31 predicted proteins | sample 4826561 | NCBI WGS metagenome assembly SKEB01 (sample SAMN11008820, study PRJNA524170) | human gut metagenome | biome: Human fecal sample; material: Feces; isolation source: fecal sample from pouch patient p17 | host: Homo sapiens | place: Israel: Tel-Aviv | collected 2016-03-29
GTGTTTTTCTGTATAACGATTTGACTCCACCCGCATAGCAGGTGGGTTTTTGCTTCATGCGTACTTCGTTTCTCTGTTGAGAAACTCGTAAACACGCATTCAGCAGGCTAAAGCCTAATGACAAAAAACGGGCCGCGGCACCTCTTTTGTGCCGGACAGCCCGTCCTTATTTCTTCTTACAATACCTTTGACAAAAACTCCTGCAGTCTCTGGCTCTTTGGATTGCCAAAAATCTCCTGCGGGGTTCCCTCCTCCTGGATCACGCCGTCGTTGATGAACATCACACGGTTCGCAACTTCTCTGGCAAATCCCATCTCATGTGTCACGACCACCATCGTCATGCCATCCTCCGCCAGTTCCTGCATCACAGCGAGCACCTCGCCGACCATCTCCGGATCAAGCGCCGAGGTCGGCTCGTCAAACAGGATGATGTCCGGGTCCATCGCCAGCGACCGCACGATGGCAATGCGCTGCTTCTGTCCGCCGGAAAGCTGCGCGGGATACGCGCCCGCCTTATCCGCCAGACCGATGCGCTTTAACAGCTCCATCGCGCGCGTATTCGCTTCCTCTTTTGTCATCTTGCCGAGTTTTACCGGGGCAAGCATGATATTTTCCAGAATCGTCATGTTCGGAAACAGATTGAACTGCTGAAACACCATGCCGATCTTCTCCCGGACATGATTGATGTCCACCGACGGATCCGTCAGATCGGTTCCCTCAAACAGCACATGTCCCGCCGTCGGAATCTCCAGCAGATTTAAGGAGCGCAAAAACGTGGATTTACCACAGCCGGACGGTCCGATCAGCGCCAGCACATCGCCCTTTTTGATCGTCGTCGAGATTCCTTTTAACACTTCATGACCGTCAAAAGACTTGTGAAGCTCTTTTACTTCCAGAATTACCGTATTATCGCTCATTGCTTCTCAATCTCCTTTCCAACAGTCCAACTGCCTTGCTCAGTCCCATGACAATCAGGAAATAAATGACCGCGACCGCAATTAACGGCATGAACGCCTCGTACGTCACGCTTCGGATGATGTCTCCGCCCTTGGTCAGATCCATCAGCCCGATGTAACCGCTGATCGAAGTCTCCTTCAACAGACTGATAAACTCATTGCAGAGTGCCGGCAGAATATTTTTGACTGCCTGCGGCAGGATGATGCTTAACATCGTCTGCTTATAATTTAGTCCGAGGCTTCTTCCCGCCTCAAACTGTCCGATGTCCACCGCCATAATACCGGACCGGACGATTTCCGCCACGTAGGCCGCCGAGTTCAGTCCGAACGCAATGACTGCCACGAACAGTTTTCCCGTATTGATGCTCTGGAAAATGACATAATAAATAATCAGAAGCTGAATCATGACCGGCGTACCGCGCACAACGGCAAGGTATGCCTTGCAGAGTGCATTTAAGATCGTAAGCCCGCCGTTTCTGTCGTGGTTGGTTCTTACAATCGCGATCAAAAATCCAAACACAATACCGATCATTACCGCAAACACGGTGATGATGAGTGTATTTAAAAGTCCCTTTAACAAATAGGTATATCGGCTGTCCTTGATAAAGTTATCATAAAACTTCTCTGCTATCCCTGTCTTCTCTGCTGTGACAGATGTATCTCTCACGATGATGACCTGCTTGGATTTTGCATAGGTATCCGTGAAATTCACATTCTTTTTGCGTTCCTCCGTCACCGTAAAACCCGATGCACCGATGTCGACTTTTCCGGTGGACACCGCAGGAATCACGGAATCAAACGCCATGTCCTCGATCTTTAACTCCATGCCGAGTTTGTCGCAGACCGCCTGCATAATATCCATGTCGATTCCGGTGATCTTTCCCTCTTCATAGTATTCATACGGCGGAAACTCCGCATTCGTACCAACGGTAAGCGTGCCGTTCGTGCGTTCCACATCCAGAATTTCATACGGATACTTTCCAATCTCCTCGTCCGTTCCGGTATAATTCTTCGCAATGTTATCGAGAACACCCTCGTCCTTCAGTTCGCGCAGCGTCTCATTGACCTGATCCACAAGTGCCTCGTTGCCCTTTGCGATTACGAACGCATAGTCCTCCTCAACAAAGTTCTCCTCGAGAATCTTAAGCCCTTCGTTCTGCTCCACAAATGCCAGCGCCGGCAATTCGTCAATAATCACGCAGTCTAACTTTCCCTGCTTTAATGCCTGCACGGCATCCGCGCCCTTATTGTAACGCTCTACTACCGTGCCCGAGCCGTCCGTCTCATAGTCGCTGACCATGATATCTCCGGTCGTGCCGAGCTGTACACCGATATGCTTTCCCGGAAGATCCGCAACCGACGCGACAGAACCGTCGCCGGATGCCTGTCCTGCCTCCGTGTCGCTGCCTATCGCCGTCGCCGCGGCAACCTGTGTGCCGTAACCTAACAGCGTCGAAAAAAAGACCGCTCCGGCAAGCAGTATGCCGGATAATTTGATTGCTGTGTTTTTCATCGTACTATCTACCTCATGCTTCCTTATCTCTCACATAGATACTGCATAAATATACATCCGGCAGTCAGTATAACACAGAACGCCCCGCTTGGGAAGAGATTCATTCAATCTCGCAGATCCGGTAGAGATAACTTCTTCCCTGCTTTCCGATCCGCTCCACAATCAATAGATCCGTCAGAATCAAGAGCACCGTCTGTGCCAGCCTCACCGGAATCTTCGCGCATGCCGCAAAATCCTTCGCAGTAAACTCCTCCGGAATCTCATAGGGGATGAACTGCATGTAGTCCTCCCTCCGGTCCACACGCACTTCCTCCACGAAGGTAAGCGGTATCCGGTCGAAGCGGTCGCTTCCCTTCTTTTTGTCCCGGCTCCAGCCGTTTAACAGACGGTATTCCTCCATGTCAATGAGATCCAGCCGTAGTCTCAGATTCGGATCTTTCAGAAACGGCCGGATCTTATACAATTCGATGAATGCCTGGTATGTATTTCCCTTCTTGGGCGATTTGCGCCCGGGAGAGATCTCCCCCGTCTCCTCATCCATCCAGTGAAGCCACTTCACATGCGGAATCGGATAGACGATGGTCACCGGGTATAACGGCAGAAATGCGGCAAGTTTCCGCCGCATATTCTGGAACGACCGCGTCTGAATCTCGATCACTGCCTCCCCGTCAAAAATATCCGCAACAAAATTCTCAATCGGGATCTCATGCATATCCTCATCCGGTGCATAATAATTCTTGAGCACTGCATGTACCGTCTTCTCCGAGAGTGTGCCGATTCCAAGCCTCTGCCGCTCGATTCCAATGACTCTGCCCCTGGCACGCTCAAAACGTTCTGTATCAATGCACATATCTCATCCTCGCTGCTGTGCTTTTTCCGGAATGATCTGCCGCTTATTTCGGGTGCTTCATATCCTTTAAGATATCAAAGCAGTCAAACGTGCGGAAATAGTCCTCCGGCGTCTCGGCACGGCGGATCAGCTGTGTCGATCCGTCTTCCTTCAGCAGCACCTCCGCTGATTTTAATTTTCCGTTATAGTTGTATCCCATGGAAAAGCCATGCGCACCGGTATCATGAATGACCAGAAGATCTCCCATGTCGATCTTCGGCAGCATCCGGTCAATCGCAAACTTATCACAGTTCTCGCAAAGGGAGCCTGTCACATCATACTTGTGGTCGTACGGCGCATCCTCCTTGCCCATCACCGTAATATGGTGATATGCCCCGTAGATTGCCGGGCGCATCAGGTTCACGGCACACGCGTCCACACCGATGTACTCCTTGTGGGTATGCTTCTCATGGATGGCCGTTGTCACCAGGCAGCCGTACGGTCCAAGCATAAAACGTCCCATCTCCGTGTAGATTGCGACATCGCCAAGTCCCGCCGGAACTAATATCTCCTCGTATGCCACCCGGACGCCCTCTCCGATCACGCGGATATCATTTGGCGTCTGATCCGGTGTGTACGGAATGCCGACACCGCCGGAGAGATTGATAAAGCGGATATCGCATCCCGTCTTATCGCGCAGTTCCACAACCAGCTCAAACAGCTCTCTCGCAAGCTTTGGATAATATTCGTTTGTCACGGTATTGCTGGCAAGAAATGCGTGTACGCCAAAATGCTTGGCGCCTTTTTCCTTTAAGATCTTGAATCCCTCAATGATCTGCTCATGGGTAAAACCGTACTTTGCATCACCCGGATTGTCCATGATGCCGTTGCTCATCTTAAAGACACCGCCCGGATTGTACCGGCAGCTGATCGTCTCCGGAATCTTGCCGATCGTTTTCTCCAGAAAATCAATGTGTGTAAAATCGTCGAGATTGATGATCGCACCGAGCTCATTGGCAAATGCAAATTCCTCCGCCGGCGTATCATTGGAGGAAAACATGATGTGTTTTCCATCGAAGCCCTGGGAATCCGCAAGCATCAGCTCTGTCAGCGACGCACAGTCGCATCCACAGTCATATTCTTTTAAAATGTCAAGAATAAACGGGTTCGGGGTTGCCTTTACCGCAAAATACTCCCGGAATCCCGGATTCCACGCAAACGCTTCCTTCACTGCCTTCGCATTTTCGCGGATTCCTTTTTCATCGTAGAGATGAAAAGGCGTTGGGTATTTTTTTACGATTTCCTCTAACTGTTCTTTGGTTACAAATGGTTTCTTCTTCATACGGTTCTTCCTTTCTTCCTAGAATACGACTTGTATCAAAAACATATAAAGTGCCGTTCCGGCACCAATGCTGAGCAGATTGTTGCGCTTCCATACATGAAGCACGATGACCGCCGCCACGGCAATAAATTCCGGCAGGCCGAAAGGCGCCGCAAGCACCGACACGTTTTTCAGGCAGTAGATCACCAGCATTCCGATGACCGCCGGGGGTAGCACTCTCCCCAGATACCGGATGATCGGCGGAATCTCTTTTCCTTTCGGGAAAAACAGAAACGGAATCAGCCTGGTAAAAAATATCGTTCCCGCCACGGTAAATATGATCGCAAGCGATCTTCCAACACTTACTGGCACTCCGGCTCGCCTCCTTCCTTTCCGTCCTCCGGAATCATTTTATCGAATATTTTTTTGCAAGAAAGCAGGATGACCATGACGCATATCATCGTCGGAAGGATAAAATTGTCCGCTCCGAACACCAGTCTGCACACCAGTCCACATACCAGCCCGATCACCACGCTCGGACGGTTCTGCTTCTCCATCCACTGTTCCACCATAATTACCACAAACAATGCCGTCATCGCAAAGTCAATGCCCTCCGTGGAGAACGGGAGCACATTTCCAAGCAGGGCGCCGATGCCGGAGCCGATGATCCAGTAACTCTGGTCGAGCACGGCAATCGCAAACAAGAACTGCTCCTCCTTCACATCTTTCGGCACTTTTGTGACGAAGAAAAGCGAGTAGGTCTCATCCGTCAGGGAAAAGATCATGTAGAGCCGCTTTTTCCCCATCTTAGAAAATCGTTCCAGCAGTGACAGTCCATAAAAAATATGGCGGATATTCACCATAAATTCCATGAAAATCACATTGAGGAGGCTGACGCCCGGCGCGAAAAAGTTGACTGCAAGATACTGTCCGCTGCCCGCATAGATCACCAGGCTCATGAGCATCGCCCACAAGAAGTTGTAACCTTTTTCCTGTATCATCACTCCGAACGCCATCCCGATAAACAGATAGCCGGTGAGCACCGGTACCGTGTAAGGAAACGCTGCCCGAAATGCACGTAAATATGTTCCTTTCCGCTCGACTTGTTTGGTTTTCATTTTTTTCTTTCCTAATCCCGCAAATTATGCTATACTTTTTCTAGTTATACATTCAGTGAAGTTGTTTTCAAGGGAGTTACCAATGAGTATTACGATCTTAAATTATCACGATCAGGCATTTGTGGATCAGATCAACGCCGAGGCTGCTGCCCGCGCTGAAGCGGAGAGAGCTGCCGCCGAAGCTGCAAAAGCGCAGGCTGCAAGTTCTGACTTTTCTTCCGTTTTAACGAATGCCACCGACGCCTACTCCGGCAGCACGACCTGCTCCGAAGACCTTTCCGCCATCTTTGATGAAGCGGCGAACACCTACGGCGTCTCCTCCACTCTTTTAAAATCAATCGCAAGAGCAGAGTCCAATTTTAATACAAGCGCTGTCAGCAGCGCCGGTGCTGTCGGTATCATGCAGCTGATGCCTGCCACCGCAGCATCTCTCGGTGTCACAGATTCCTACGATGCCTACCAGAATATCATGGGCGGTGCGAATCTGATCTCCCAGCTGCTTGCCAAGTACAACGGCGATACCTCTCTTGCGCTTGCGGCATACAACGCCGGCAGTGCAAATGTCGATAAATACGGCGGTATTCCACCGTTTAGCGAGACACAGAATTATGTCCAGAAGGTTCTCTCCTATATGGGAAGCGATACGAACACCGTCGCATCCGCATCCACTTCAGAGACTTCCGAAGATATTGCAACGACGGTAAGCAATTTTATCGCCGCAAACAACATCAGCCAGGACACGGTAGAGAAGCTGCTTACGCTTCTTGAGGTGTTAAACGCTTAACAATTACATTTCATGCAACCGTAACACATGAGAATCCTGCCTGCAGGATTCTTTTTTCTGTAACTGGAAACTTCCGTTCCTATTACAGAATATCATCCCTCTGCCTGCGTCCCTGTAATCGTCTCGATCTGCTCTTCCAGATAGCCGTTGAACTCCGTCATAAAACGGCTTACCGTCCTCACATCCTCGACGGAATAGCGCGCCAGAAATTCCATATCGCGCTTCTCCCATCGCTGATGCCGCTTCGCATGCTCATCAAACAAAAGTCTGCCCTGATCCGTCAGCTTGAAATATACTTCTTTTCTGTTCGTCTCCAGCGTATATTTTTCGATCAGCCCTTTGGCAAGAAGCTTCCTGGTCATCTTGCTGATCGCGCCGCGCGTCATCCCCATGTGCTCCGCCACCTTCGTGACGTTCGGCAGTTCCAGCCTTCCGATATAGTCAATACAGTGCGTCTCCGAATAACCGTATTCATCCAGGCACTGGTTTTCCGTCAGTTTGGAAAGCATATCCTGCCGCTCCAGCATGAGCGCGATTTCTTTTAACAGCTCTTCCCGATCTTTCATGCAGACTCTTCCTTTTTATAACGTGGTATTTTGTTCCCAGTTCCTACTGTATCTCATTATTGTTTCCGTGTCAACAATATATTTCTTTTACCTGCCGTTAATGATGCCGTAGCACTCCGGGCGTCTGTCGCGGAACAGCCCCCATTCCAGCCGTCTGGCATCCAGTTCGTCCAGGTCATATTCCTGTACCAGTATCTCTTCCTCGTCGCGCCCTGCGCCCGTTAGAATTTCTCCGGTCTCATCGGTCAGGAAAGACGATCCGTAAAAAACAAGCGCCGAACGCTGACCACCGTTTTCCTCACAGGGTTCTACCGTCTCCTCCCCGATCCGGTTTGCCGCAATAACCGGCATCAGATTGGCTGCCGCATGTCCCTGCATGCAGCGTCTCCAGTGCGGCATACTGTCGCACTCTAAGATCGGCTCCGATCCGATCGCTGTCGGATAGAAAAGCAGCTCCGCCCCCGCAAGTGCCATGCAGCGCGCGCTCTCCGGGAACCACTGATCCCAGCAGATCCCCACACCGATTCTGCCGTAGCGCGTAGAAAATACCTGGAATCCGGTATCCCCCGGCGTAAAATAGAACTTTTCCTGATAATAGTGATCGTCCGGAATATGTGTCTTGCGGTAAACGCCGAGCACCGTTCCGTCCGCGTCGATGCAGGCGATGGAATTGTACAAGTTATTCACATCCCGCTCATAAAAACTGATCGGAAGCACCACGCCAAGCTCCGCGGCAAGCCGCATGCCCATGCGCACCGCATCGTTCTCCATCACAGGCTTCGCATAATGATAAAAGTCATACCGGCGCTGCTGGCAAAAATATTCCCTCTCAAAAAGTTCCGGCAGAAGGATCACATTTGCTCCCTCTGCCGCCGCCTTTCGCACCATGGCTTCCGCCTTTTTTAAATTCTCCTCCAAAGATGCCGCACAGCGCATCTGAATTGCCGCCACTTTCACTTTGTTCATGCTTTTTTCCTCATTTTGTCTCTGTCCTCTTTGTCACTGCTGCGTTTTTGTTGCTGCATTTTTGCAGCTGCCCCACTTTTACCGCAGTTCCTCTTTTAACACGCTCACTTTTTTGCCGCCGGGATCTGCTGTGTAATACAGTGGATATTCCCGCCGCCGACTAAAATTGCACGCGCCTGCACCGAAATAATCTTCCGCCCCGGATTCCACTGCGCAAGCAGTGCGGCCGCGCGCCTGTCGCTCTCCTCATTCTCCCCGCCAAACGCCGGAAGGATGACTGCCTCGTTGGAAAAATAAAAGTTCACGTAGGATGCCGCAAGACGCTCTCCCGCCTCCCGCTCATCCTCCCCTTCGGCAAACGAATAACCTGCCAGTTCCTCCTCTGTAATGCAGACCGGATGATCGGGAATCGGAAGCTTGTGAATGACAAGCTTTCTTCCGCGCGCATCCGTCTCGCCCTCCAGGTACACAAGCGTCTGCTGTGATAGCGGATACTGGGGATCTGTTTCATCGTCCGTCCATGCAAGCACCACCTCGCCCGGGCGCAGGAACGCGCAGACGTTATCCACATGCTCGTTCGTCTCATCCTGATAGATTCCACGCGGCAGCCACAGCACTTTTTTTATGCCAAGATACGTTCCAAGCTTCTCCTCGATCTCCTCGCGCGTAAGCCCCGGATTGCGCCCCGCACTCAAAAGGCACGCCTCCGTCACCAGAAGCGTCCCCTCACCGTCGCTGTGAATCGATCCGCCCTCCAGTACAAACGGCGCGGCATCGTAACACGCATAGCCGTACTTTGCGGCAAACGCCTTTGCAAACGCATCGTCCAACGCCCAGGATGCATACAGTCCGTCCACCGATCCTCCCCAGGCGTTAAATAACCAGTTCACTGCCCGCACCCTGCCGGCGCCGTCTTTCACAAAGGTCGGCGCCACATCTCTTGCCCAGGCATCGTCTGTCTCCAGTTCAAAGACCGTCACCCGCTTTTTCCACGGCGCGTCCCCACCGGTCAGCATCTCTCGCGCGGAGTCAATGGCATCCCGCCCGGCTGCCACATATACGTTTTCACTCTGCGCAATCGCTGCAATCACATCCCGGAATGCAATCCGCGCATCGCGTGCGCCGTAAATCCAGGAACCCGGGCGCGACGGCCAGATCAGAATGCAGCCGTCATGCGGTTCGTACTCCCCCGGCATAAAAAATCCGTCCGTCTGCGGCGTTGTCATTCTCTCTTTTGGGTCTTCTGCACACTTTTGCATCTTTTTCTCCATTTCCTCTACCCTCATCCAAGTCATCTTCCCTTGTCCCGGATGTCTTTCAAAACCGGTTATGACAACCGCCCTTTGAAATCTTCATAGCCGAACTGCTTTATCATCTCAACCTCCCCGTCTTCCCGGAGCATTGCGATCGACGGAAGCGGAATTCCATTAAAGGTATTATTCTTCACCATCGAGTAGATTGCCATGTCCTCAAACACCAGACGGTCGCCGATCTGAATCTCGTGTGTGAAACTGTAGTCCCCGATGACGTCCCCCGCCAGACAGGTGAGCGAGGACAGCCGGTAGGTGTATTTCTGTTCTCCCGCCGGAAAGCTGTCCCGTAGCGGTGGGCGATACGGCATCTCAAGAACGTCCGGCATATGACACGCCGCAGACGCATCCAGAATCAGAATATCCATCCCGTTGTGTACAATATCGCACACTTCCGTTACCAGATATCCCGCATTTAAGGCAACCGCCTCGCCGGGCTCCAGATACACGGCAAGTCCGTAGGTCTCCCTGATATAGCCGATAAGCTTCTTTAAACGCTCTATCTGGTAACCCGGTCTGGTGATATGATGTCCTCCGCCCAGATTCAGCCACCGGACCTGTTTTAAATAAGAAGCAAACTGCTCCTCAAACGCCAAAAACGTACGTTCCAGATCATCCGCGTCCTGCTCGCAGAGCGTGTGAAAATGGAGTCCCTCCACATCCTCCGGCAGTTCATAGCTTCCATCCTCCTGCCGTCTCATGCCAAGTCCGGCAAGTCCTTTCTCAAACGCCTCTCTTGTCATGCCGAGTCTGGAACCGGGCGCGCAGGGATCATAGATCGCATGTCCCTCCTGCGTGGAATACTCCGGATTGATCCGAAGTCCGATGCTGACACGGTGCTCCGTACCACTGGCGGCATTCTGCGCCGCCACCTTCTTCCTGTGTCTGACATACTGCGCAAAGGAATTAAAAATCACATGGTCGCAGAGCGTGACCAGTTTCTCCATATCGCTGTCCTTGTACGCCGGAGCAAACACATGGTTCTCACGCCCCATCTTCTCTGCGCCGAGACGCGCCTCGTAGAGTCCGCTCGCTGTGGTACCGCTGATGTATTGTCCGATCAACGGATAGAGCGCATATGTGGAAAACGCTTTCTGCGCCAGCAGGACATGGCATCCCGTATCCTGCTCCAGATTATGCAATATTATTAAATTCTCTTTTAATTTTTTCTGATCCACCACATAGCATGGGGTCGGAAGTTCATTCCACTTCATTGCTCTCGTCTCTCCCTGTCCGGCTCTTTTTACGAACGGCTACGCCACCGTCTCCGGGTTCTCATCGACAACCCACGGCAGTCCGTACTGGTTGAGCATATCCATAAACGGATCCGGATCAAACTCCTCGATATTGAAGACGCCGTCCTTATCCCACACCTTATCTACAACAAGCGCTGCACCGATCATTGCCGGAACTCCTGTCGTGTAGGAGATCGCCTGTGAGCCAACCTCCCTGTAGCACTCCTGGTGATCGCAGACGTTATAGATATAGATCGTCTTTTCCTTGCCATCCTTCTTGCCGGTAAAAATACAACCGATGTTCGTCTTGCCAACGGTTCTAGGACCCAGTGACGCCGGATCCGGAAGCAATGCCTTTAAGAACTGGATCGGCACGATCTCTCTTCCCTCATACTGGATCGGGGAAGTGGAGAGCATTCCGACATCCTCCAGACACTGCATATGAGTCAGATAGCTCTGACCGAAGGTCATGAAGAAACGGATGCGCTTGACTCCCGGCACATTCTTTGCCAGAGACTCGATCTCCTCGTGATGAAGCAGATACATGTCTTTCTCGCCAACCTGTGGGAAATTATATTCTCTTTTAATTTCCATCGGTTTTGTCTCTACCCAGTGTCCGTCCTCCCAGTAGGAGCCGTTTGCGGATACCTCGCGGAGGTTGATCTCCGGGTTGAAATTGGTGGCGAACGGATAACCGTGGTCTCCACCGTTGCAGTCTAAGATATCGATGTACTCGATCTCATCGAAATAATGCTTCAGCGCATAGGCGGTAAACACGCTCGTCACGCCCGGGTCAAAGCCGCTGCCAAGAAGCGCCGTGATGCCGGCATCCGCAAAGCGTTTCTGATATGCCCACTGCCAGGAATAATCGAAGTACGCGGTAAAGCCCGCCTCCTTGCAGCGCTTCTCATAAATTGCACGCCACGCCGGATCGTCGGTATCTTCCGGTTCGTAGTTCGCGGTATCGATGTAGTCCACCTTGCATGCCAGGCAGGCATCCATAATCGTCAGATCCTGGTAAGGCAGCGCCACATTTAACACGGCATCCGGCTTGTAGTCACGGATCAGTGCGATCAGTTCGTCCACGTTATCCGCATCCACCTTCGCTGTCGTGATCACTGTATCCGTCGTTCCCTGCAGCTTTTCTTTTAACGCGTCACATTTTTCTTTTGTGCGGCTTGCAATGCAGATCTCCGAAAAAGTTCTGCTGTTCTGGCAGCATTTGTGAATTGCCACCCCTGCTACTCCGCCACATCCGATAATCAATAATCTTCCCATCTACTTATCCTCTCATTCTGCCGTCCTGCGGCTGTATTTTCTATTTTTATATTATTTATATCATTCTGCCAACGGATGACAGAACGCTCCGCTGACTGTCCCGTCAGAGTCCGTTCTGTCCCGCAGCTGCCATCTACCTTCTGCCTTCCTCTTCCTCAAGCATATCCTCGACATATTTTGGCAGCATAAACGCTCCCTTATGAAGATTGGTCGTATAATACCAGGTCTTGATCCCGCGCGCTTTCCAGCGCTCCACATTCAGATCCGTCAGCGGGTGATATTTTTTTGACGCAAATCCGAACAGCCAGTACCCGGAGGAACAGGTCGGAATGTGCGCCTGATACACACGGCTGATCGGGAAACTGTGACTCGCCTTGCGGTGCATCACGCGGCAGGACTCCTCATCCTCGTCATAAAAAGGACTGCCGTGCTGGTAGACCATAATGCCGTCTTCTTTTAATGCGCGGTAACAGTTCCCATAAAATTCCTTGGTGAACAATCCCGCCGTATGCCCGAGCGGATCGATCGCATCATTGATGATCAGATCGTAGGCATCATGCTTTGTGCGCAGAAAGCGCAGTCCATCCTCGTAATAGATATTGACGCGCGGATCTTCCAGTCCGCAGGCGTTGTCCGGGAAAAACTTCCTGCACACATCCACGAATGTCCGGTCGGATTCCACGACGTCGATCTGCTCGATCTCCTCATAATAGGAAAGTTCTCTCGCCACACCGCCGTCTCCGCCACCGATGACCAGCACTTTTTTCACATGCGGATGCACCGCCATCGGCACATGCACAATCATCTCATCGTAGATGAACTCATCCTTTTCTGAGAAGACGATGCTGCCATCGGAGCTTAAAAATCTGCCGAATTCCCTGGATTCAAACACGTCGATCCTCTGAAAATCCGTCTGCTCCCCGAACAGCTGCTTCTCCACTTTGACCGACACCTTCACATGATCGGTCTGATTATCCGAAAACCATAACTCCACGCTCTCTTCCACCTTCCCCAGACCGTATTCCACGGTCTGCTGCTTCCTTATGCCGGTTCTTCCTGACCGTATGCTCTTCCTTAAGAGCTATTCTTCCGGCGGTCTTATTTCCACACCTGCCGGTCATCCACCAGGACATTTAAGTGCTCCACCGCCGGATCTTCCGTTCCCTGCATGGAGCAGCCCTTCTCCTTGGCATAGATGATATATTCGATGATCTCCGGCGTAATCATCTCACCCGGCGCGAGAATCGGAATTCCCGGCGGATAGCACATCACAAACTCTCCGCAGATCTTTCCTGCCGTCTCCCGGATCGGCATGCATTTTTTCTCTGCGTAAAAAGCCGCCTGCGGTGAAACAAGAACGGTCGGATTTATATATTCTGTATTTAACATCTGTGCAGGATCCTTGGAATACAAGCGTTTGACGTCTGCCAACGCTCCCACCAGCCGCTCGATATCCTGGATGCGGTCGCCGATTGAAATGTAGGCTAAGATGTTGGCAATATCCCCCAGTTCAATCTGGATATCGTACTCATCCCGCAGCAGATCATAGACCTCGATTCCTGCCAGACCGATTCCCCGCGTGTAGACTGAGAGCTTCGTCACATCAAAGTCATAGACGCTTCCGCCGTTCACCATATCCTTGCCGTAAGCATAATATCCGCCGATGTCGTTGATCTCCGCCCTGGCGTATTCCGCCATCTCCGCCACTTTGCGGAACGATTCCCTTCCGCGCAGCGCCAGATTTCTCCGCGAGATGTCGAGACTTGACATCAGAAGATAAGACGCGCTTGTCGTCTGTGTGAGGTTGATAATCTGGCTGACATACTCCCAGTTGACATTTTTGCCGGTTAAAAGCAGGGAACTCTGTGTTAAGCTTCCTCCGGATTTGTGCATGGAAACGGACGCCATATCCGCACCGGCATCCATCGCGCAGACCGGAAGGTCCTCCCCGAAATACAGATGGGTGCCGTGCGCTTCATCTACAAGCACAAGCATCTCGTGTTCATGTGCCAGCTTCACGATGGAGCGCAAATCGGAACAGATTCCGTAATAAGTCGGATTGTTCACAAGAACCGCCACCGCGCCCGGATTCTCCAGAATCGCCCTCTCCACCTCCGAGATCTCCATACCGAGTGAAATGCCAAGCTTTTTGTCCACCTCCGGATTCACATAGACCGGAATAGCGCCGCAGAGTACCAGTGCATTGATCACACTCTTATGTACATTGCGCGGCAGGATGATCTTATCCCCGGCACGACAGACCGACAACACCATGCTCTGCACGGAGGACGTTGTTCCTCCCACCATAAAAAACGCGTGATCTGCCCGGAAAGCCTCCGCCGCCAGTTCCTCCGCCTCTTTGATGACCGACACCGGATGGCACAGGTTGTCAAGCGGCTTCATGGAATTCACATCCAGACTCACACATTTCTCCCCCAGAAGTTCCACGAGCTCCGGGTTGCCACGCCCTCTCTTGTGCCCCGGCACATCGAAAGGAACGACTCTTCTCTTTTTTAATTGTTCCAGCGCTTCGTAGACCGGAGCGCGCTTCTGGGATCCTGCTTCCATGATTCTCCTCACATTCTGTTTTGATGCTCCCTGCCGCAGTGCGCATGCCGTCCGGCAGAGCTTTTGGCTCTACAGGAAGCATGACTTTCATGCTTTCGCATAACACGGCATCTTCTGTAGCACAAGAAAGAATCCTGCCCGGAGCGTTTTTATGTAATAGGGACGAAGTTTCCTATTACACAAAAAAAGACAGATGCCTGTATGCTGCGCACACATCACCTGCCTTGTCACATTCTCATAGTCATACTTTATGTAATCTGTCCTACATGCTGCAAAAACTATTATCAGAGTCTACGTTGGCATCTTCGCCAGCAAATATTTGCTATTACTACTCTTATTGACCGTTTCACAAGTGATATCTCTATCGCATACGATTCAGGGTCCTGCAGTCCTTCGTCTGCAGTCGTCATCAACTTATAAAATTTGAGCTTCTAACTCAATCAATAACGTGGATCTCTCCACCATCGGCAGCTGCCCCGCCTGTCCGTATGGGCTTAACCAATCTCTTGGTGGGCAAATATTTGCATGAAAAAGCTTTCGCATTCATGTGATTTGAAGTATAACACACACACTTCTAAAAAGCAATGTATTTCTCTGGATTCTTATCTACTCCCTCCACTTCCGGAAAAGTGCAATCTCTCTGCGGTATCCCTCATCGTCATTCGGAGTCTCCAGAATAAACGGCTTGTCCGAAAGCAGCGGATGCGTCGCCACACGCCGCATCGCATCCAGCCCGATCTTTCCCTCGCCGATGCAGGCATGGCGGTCTTTGTGCGAACCGCGGTCGTTCATGCTGTCGTTAAAATGTACCGCGCACAGGCGGTTCAGACCGATCACATGGTCAAATTCCTCCAGGACACCATCCAGATCTCCCGCAATATCATATCCAGCATCCCAGACATGACAGGTATCCAGACAGATGCCAAGCTTATCGGACAGCTCTACACGGTCAATAATCGCGCGCAGTTCCTCAAAGCTTCTTCCCACCTCACTGCCTTTTCCCGCCATCGTCTCAAGGAGAACCGTCGTCGTCTGCTCCGGCGTGAGCACCTCGTTAAGTGCCTCCGCAATCCATTCGATTCCGGCATCCGCCCCCTGTCCGACATGGGAACCCGGATGAAAATTGTAGTAATTCCCCGGCGTGTACTCCATCCGGCACAGATCGTCCGCGATCATCTCCTTGGAGAACTTGCGGATATCCTCCTTCGCCGCGCACAGATTCATCGTGTAAGGTGCATGCGCCACCAGTTTTCCAAATTGCTGCTCCCGCATCAGTTCCAGCAGCTTTTCCACATCCGCCGGATCAATCGCTTTTGCCGCACCGCCTCTCGGATTTCTTGTAAAAAATGCAAATGTATTTGCTCCCAGCTTCACTGCCATCCGCCCCATCGCCGCATAGCCCTTTGACGCCGAGAGATGATTTCCGATATACATATTCTTTTCCTGCTTCCTTCTATCTTTCTATTTAAATCTTCTCCACCAGGATGCCGTCCCGGTATGCCTGCAGCAGCGCCTCCAGATCACGGATCGAAGCGCGCAGCTCCCTTCCAATGTCCGTATCCGCCACCAGCTTGCGTCGCACGACATGCTGCACCAGAATCGTATGCGACGCGATATCGCTTCCGTCCTGCACCGCCTTTTCGACCGACTCAAACGGTTCATGCGCCGCAAGCACCAGACCGTAGGAATTATAGATCAGCGTATATCCCGCAATCCCCGTCTTCGGCTGGTAGGCCTTGGAGAATCCGCCGTCAATAATGAGCAGCTTCCCGCCGCATTTTACCGGGGACTCTCCCCGCTTCGCCTCCACCGGAATATGGCCGTTGATGATATGTGCCTCCGCGCCCTCAAGCCCGAATTCCGAGAGGATGCGGTTGACCACCTCTTCCTCCTCCAGCAGGCGGTAGTACGGGTTCTTCGGCTCCTGGTGCGTCGCCTTGTCCGCGATAAAATAGCGCTCAAACGTCGTCATTTTTGCTTTTCCGAACACCGGGGAATTCTGGTTTTCCCAGATAAACCACAAGATATCCAGCCCCTTTTTCTTCTCCCCGGGATCAATCGCGTAGTACCCTTTTCTCGCGTAATTCTCCAGCACATCGTAGAGCGCCTTGCCGGAATATTCTTTTCCGTACACATTTACTCTGGTAAAGGTTCCGTCCTCGTTCATCGGCACACAGCCGTGGTAGAGCAGGTTCCCGTTGTAGACCTTGTACAGGCTGCCCTGTGTGAACAGAAAACGGACGTGACGCTGTAATTTTTCACAGTTCAAGAACGCCTGCGTGATCCGCTCCATGACGTCCTCCTCCTCCGATGACAGTTCATACGGATGCTTCCAGTCGATCGTCGGGAAGTTCAGATCCTTCATCGGGTATTCCTTCCCCTCCACACACACCGTTCCTTTTTCGATATTGATCTTGTCCAGCAAAAGCCGCTCATCCATCCCGAACTCCGGGTGACGCATGATCATCTGTCCCTCCAGCTTGAACTGGATCACCGTAATCGCCTTGTGCATTTTCTCATCCAGCATGGCGTCACGCACATCGTACTCATCCTCCCGGTAATCCAGCTTAAAGCAGGTGCAGGGATCCTTGTCGTATCTGCTCATGGCAAGTCTGGCGAGCGGCACCAGATTGATGCCGTATCCGTCCTCTAAAAGGTTCAGATTGCCGTACTTGGCAGAGATACGGATCGCGTTGCAGATGCAGGGTCTGCTTCCCGCCGCCGCTCCCATCCAGTATATATCGTGGTTCCCCCACTGAATATCCACGGAATGATGCTGCATCAAGGTATCCATAATCAGATTCGGGTACGGTCCCCTGTCGAAAATATCTCCCACCACATGTAGATGATCCACCACAAGCCTGCGGATCAGATTGCAGAACGCAATCACAAGCTCCGGCGCCCTGCCTGTGCGGATCACAGACCGGATGATCTCATTATAATAAGCTTCCTGATCGGAGACATCCGGTCTTCCGGTCAGCAGTTCCTCGATCACATACGCAAAATCTTTCGGCAGCGCTTTTCGCACCTTGGATCTGGTATATTTTGACGAAGCGCTCTTGCAGATGCGGATCAGCCGGTACAGGGAGACCTTATACCAGTCCTCCATATTTTCTTCTGTCTTTAACACCTGCTCTAGCTTCTGCTCCGGATAATAGATCAGGGTCGCAATCGCTTTCTTCTCTCCCGCACTGATCGCATTCCCGAATTCTTCCTCGATCTTGCGCTTAATCGCTCCGGAACCGTTCCGGATCACGTGCTGGAACTGATCGTACTCGCCGTGAATATCTGTAATGAAATGTTCTGTTCCCTTTGGCAGGCTTAAAATCGCCTGCAGGTTAATGATCTCCGTCGCTGCCGCAGCCACGGTCGGATACTGATTTGCCAGACTTTTTAAATACCGCAGATCTGTTTCCATATATTTTTCCATATGTTCCCCCTCAGAATATCAAAATCGAAGATACCTCTCAAATAGTAACATATCCGCGCACTGCTGACCAGATTTTGTTCGTTTTCTGCCCTGTATAAAAATGGGAACAGAAAACGTTTCCACGCTCCTGTTCCCATTCGATCCATCTGTATCTGCTTTCAATCTGCCTTATCCGTCTGCCTGTCCAATCAGTCTGCCTGTTCCATCGTTGCCCGGATCACATCCTGCATATCATAAAATCCTGCCTCTTTCCCGGCGAGGAACTTTGCCGCCTCCACAGCCCCTTTTCCAAAGACGCTGCGGGAATATGCGGTATGCTTGAACTCAATGACCTCGTCGAGTCCCGCGAAGATGACCTCATGCTCCCCGACGATGCTGCCTCCGCGCACTGCCGAGATTCCGATCTCGTGCGGATCTCTCTTTTTGCGCTCGCTGCTTCTGTCATATTTGTATTCATAGACATGTCCCAGCGCATCATTCATGGAGTCCGCCAGCGCCAGCGCTGTGCCGCTCGGTGCATCCAGCTTCTGGTTGTGATGCTTCTCCACGATCTCCATGTCAAATCCTGCCGGCGCAAGAATCGTTGCCGCCTGCGCTAAAAGCTGCATCAGCAGATTGATTCCCAGCGACATATTCGCGGACTTTAATACTGCTACCTGCCCCGATGCCGCCTTTACCTGCTCCATCTGTTCCTCCGACAATCCCGTCGTGCACAGAACCACTGGAATCTTTTTATCCACACTATAGACCAGAAGATCGTCCACGGCCTTCGCATTGGAAAAATCGATGATGACATCCGCCTTCACATCGCAGACGGAAATATTCGGGAATACCGGATAGTCATTTTTGATCCCGTCATAGAGATCCACTCCCGCCACGATCTCAATCTGCGGATCCTCCTTGCAGATTGTGGAGATGACCTGTCCCATTTTACCATTGCATCCATTCATGATTGCCTTAATCATCGTACGTTATCCTCTCTTCTCTGTACTGCCCGCTCCGCGTGCCGCATGCAGCCGGCGGTGCAGACACATACTCCGGCGGATGGCCTTACGGCTCCCTTCCGCCGGAGTCATCTGTTCTTTTATGCTAACTTTATTCCGTAATTTTTCATCGCTTCTGCAAGCTTCGCGGCATTCTCCGGTGTCATCTCCGTGAGCGGGGAACGAAGCGGTCCCACTTCCAGTCCCATCAGATTCAATGCTTTCTTCACCGGAATCGGGTTTACCTCGGAAAACAGCGCATCCACAAGCGGCTGTGCCTTTAACTGCAGTTCTCTCGCGCGCAAAAGATCCCCCGCGGAGAAAGCCGCGCACATATCGTGCACATCCGCCGGCGCCACATTCGACCACACGGAAATCACACCGATCGCACCGATTGCCATCAGAGGCACCACGATGCCGTCCTCGCCGGAATACAAATCAATCTTGCCGTCCGTTAAGTACATCAGCTTGGATGCCTGAGCCAGACTACCGGTCGCCTCCTTGATACCCACAATGTTCTCCACGTTCTTAAAGAGTGTGGCTGCGGTCTCCGGCAGAATATTGCAGCCGGTACGTCCCGGAACGTTGTACATGATAATCGGAAGCTTTACCGCCTCGGCAATCTCTGTATAGTAACGGATCAATCCGCCCTGTGTCGCTTTGTTGTAGTACGGGGTCACAGCCAAAAGTCCGTCTGCTCCTGCCTTTTCCGCCTCTTCGGAAAGGTGAACCGCCTCTCTGGTGCAGTTGGAACCGGTGCCGGCAATGACCGGAACGCGATGCTTTGCGAAACGCACTGCCGCCCGGATCACGTCGGAATGCTCCTCCGTAGTGAGCGTCGAACTCTCTCCGGTCGTTCCCACAATCACAATCGCATCCGTTCCCTGCTCAATCTGCCATTCGACCAGTTCCTCCAGCTTGTCGTAATTTACCTCTTCATTTTCCTTCATGGGTGTAACAATCGCTACACCAGCGCCCTTGAATATCGCCATGTCAATCCTCCGTTTCTCCTATGTTAATATATGCCCATGGTACAATTTTGCCCCTGTCAGATCAGAGTCAGAACAAAAAGTAAAAAAAAGCCGGCTCGGTGAGCCGGTCTGATTCTTCTGCCGCATATCTGCATGCCATTATACAGAACCGATAGCGCCCCATCTGCAAAGATGACAGTCATAAAGTTCTTAGCTTTATGCCCAAGAACCAGGGCAGCAGGTGCCTTGCTCTTTCGGCATGCTTTCCTTTTGCTTCCCTTCCCCTGTGCCTGTCACATCCGGGAAGCTACTCTTAAAGCACGCAACCTCTATCAAAATATGTATCATATAGTTAAAATTAACATAGCACTATCAACAACGGTTGTCAATAACGTAACTTTTGATTATTCCTCCAGGAAATCCACCTTGCTGACGGAGACCTCGTAAGCCACCCGTTTTTCCGTCTCAAGTTCCGAGATCTTTTTGACGTATTCCCGGCTCTGGATTCTGCCCCATACCTGCACATGGCCTCCCACCTCAAAGCCAGAGGCAAACCGGGCGTTTCTGCCCCAGCAGATGCATGGAATATAGTCTGATTTTCCGTAGGAACGATTGACGGCGATCAGAAGATCCGCAATCTCCCGTCCCAGCGGCGTCTTCCGGTAAATCGGTTCCTTACAGATATATCCGTCCAGGAAAATCTGGTTGCTCTTCATATCCTCCTGCAGCTCCTCCAAAAACTCCAGTTCCCGCACGAACACCGATAAGACAAGGCGGTTCTTTTTCTCCTCGTGCCGGTTAAACGAACGGAACTGCCCGTTCACATAAATGATCTGTCCTATGTAATCTGCATTTACGTCAATCAACCGTTCGGATATCATTAGCGGAATGTAATCCAGATAATTGCTCAGGCGGTTCACTGCCACATCCACCATATAAAATCCCTCTCCGTACACTTCGTGACTGAACCGGAAATCGGATACAATCTCCCCCATAATTGACACCTGGTTGTTTTCAAAAATTTTATCTGCCATGAATCTTTCTCCCTTCTTACGATCATACTCTTTTTTGCGTTGTTCTTCTTTTTCGTTCCGTTCTGCTGGTATGATCTGCCTGACACATTATTTTTATCACGTCCGGTCCCAGAATTTTCATGCAACATGTCGATAACAAAGGGAATGAAATGGCGGATTTTGTCGCAAGTACCACTTGCGCATCTCCGAAAATATGATAAAATAGATTGGTTACTTTTTTAGACTAGGTTTCACACAGGAAAGAGAGATTTTGTATATGAAAATGAAACGTGAAGATGTCCGTAACATTGCAATTATCGCCCATGTCGATCACGGCAAGACCACTCTGGTCGATGAATTGTTAAAACAGAGCGGCGTGTTCCGTGAGAACCAGGAGGTTCAGGAGCGTGTCATGGACTCTAATGATATTGAGAGAGAGCGTGGTATCACGATTCTTTCCAAAAATACAGCGATTACTTATAAAGGAACTAAGATCAACGTCATCGACACCCCTGGCCACGCTGATTTCGGCGGCGAGGTTGAGCGTGTCCTTAAGATGGTAAACGGCGTTGTGCTGGTCGTTGACGCTTTCGAGGGCGTTATGCCGCAGACCAAGTTCGTTCTGATGAAAGCGCTCGAGCTTTCTCTTCCGGTTATCGTGTGTCTCAACAAAGTCGACCGTCCGGAGGCACGTCCGAACGAGGTTGTGGACGAAGTGCTTGAGCTTTTCATGGATCTGGACGCTTCCGAGGAGCAGCTTGACTGCCCGTTCCTTTTTGCTTCTGCAAGAGACGGCTACGCTGTCCGCGAGCTTGACGATCTGGTGAACAACAAAAAGGATATGACTCCGCTGTTCGACACGATCCTTGACTATATCCCTGCACCGGAGGGCGATCCGGATGCCAACACCCAGGTATTGATCAGCACCATCGATTACAACGAATATGTCGGACGTATCGGTATCGGAAAAGTCGATAACGGCTGCTTAAAGGTCAATCAGGAGGCGGTTGTTGTCAACCACCACGAGCCTGACAAGCAGAAACGCGTCCGCATCAGCAAGCTTTACGAGTTTGACGGTCTGAACAAGGTGGATGTCACAGAGGCAAAGATCGGTTCCATCGTAGCTATTTCCGGTATTGCAGATATCCATATCGGTGATACCATCTGCGCACCTGAGAATCCGGTTGCCATTCCGTTCCAGAAAATTTCCGAGCCGACACTGTCCATGAATTTCATCGTAAATGACAGCCCGCTCGCCGGACAGGAGGGTAAATTCGTTACCTCCCGTCATTTAAGAGACCGTCTGTTCCGCGAATTAAACACCGATGTTTCTCTGCGTGTCGAGGAAACGGACAGCCCGGATTCCTACAAAGTATCCGGCCGCGGTGAGCTTCATCTGTCCGTACTGATTGAGAACATGCGCCGCGAGGGTTATGAGTTTGCCGTCAGCAAAGCTGAAGTTCTCTACCACACGGATGAGAACGGCAAGAAGTTAGAGCCGATGGAGCTTGCTTATGTCGATGTACCGGATGAATTTACCGGTGCCGTCATCGAAAAGTTAAGCCAGCGCAAGGGCGAAATGCTGAACATGAAACCGATTACCGGCGGTTACACACGTCTGGAGTTCAACATCCCGTCCCGCGGCCTGATCGGTTACCGTGGTGAATTTATGACGGATACCAAGGGTAACGGTATCATCAACACCATTTTCAACGGCTATGCACCGTACAAGGGCGAGATCGCTTACCGCAAACTCGGTTCCCTAATCGCATTTGAGACCGGCGAGTCCGTAACCTACGGTCTGTTTTCCGCACAGGATCGCGGTACGCTCTTTATTGGACCTGGCGAAAAGGTATACGCCGGCATGGTCATCGGTTCATCTTCCAGAGCCGAGGATATCGAATTGAATGTCTGCAAGAAAAAGCACCTGACCAACACGCGTTCCTCTTCTGCGGACGAGGCACTGACTCTGGTTCCGCCTAAGATTTTAAGTCTGGAGCAGGCACTCGATTTCATCGATGTCGACGAGCTCCTGGAGGTTACACCGGAGAGTCTTCGTATCCGCAAGCGTATTCTTGATCCAACCTTAAGAAAACGCGCCGGCATGAAAAAATAAGTCGTATTTCTACTCTTAAAAAGGAGCCATGTGCACCGTTTCCTATGGTGCGCATGGCTCCTTATAAAATGCAAATCCATTTTTTCCGTTTTTCTTCACTGTATACATCGCAGCATCCGCCGCTGCCAGAAGTTCCGTTGCATCCGCTCCGTGTTCCGGCCACACCGCGATTCCGAGACTGACTCCCAGTGCCTCGTCCGCTTCTCCCATTCTGCACGGCTTTTGCAGACGTTCCATCAAACCAGATGCATATCGCTCTATGACCCTGTAATCGCCGCAGTCGATCAGTGCTACAAACTCATCTCCTGCCAGGCGGTACGGTGTGAAATGGCCATCCTCCACCGCCAGCGACCGAAGTGCCACTTCGCGCAGCACCTCGTCCCCTGTATTGTGTCCGTAGGTGTCGTTCACCCGCTTAAAATTATCCAGATCATACATAAAAACCGTAAATTCTTCCCCGGAGACAATCCGCTGCCTGATATCTTCCATAAAGACACTACGGTTCTTAAGGTGTGTCAGTACATCATAATGTGCACTGTAAGACAGTTTTTCGTTTGCCCTGGTAATCACTTCGTTCATTTTGCGCCGGCGCATATTGTCCACCGCCAGCCATGCCACCATTGCCAACGCCACGGCAGCAATCACCAGCGTTGCCCTGATCGTATCCCGGTTCTTTTCCCAGAAGGTCTCCCTGTGATTGATGATGACTGCATCCCCGGGAAGCTTTGATGCACTGATTCCAAACCTGCGCATCACATTTTCATCAAAGCAATATACCTTCGGCGGCTCCATCACAATGGAGATCCCTGCACAATCCGTGCCCTCCAGTATCTGCACCGCCATTTCTCCTGCCCTTTTTCCCATCTGTTCCTGCGAGACAATCTCGCCGCCTAAAAATCCTTTTCCCATACCGTGCGAGACAATTGAAAACATCGGAATCTGCGCCACATCACTCAGCATCTGGATCGCTTCCGCCGCCGCGTACACATTCCCGTCGCCATCCCTGCTGCACATAATATAGACCAGAATGCTCTCCTCCCCCAGCGCAGCAACCTGTCTTTTTAATTCTTCCTGGGAGAGCTTTGAAGCGTCGATCTCTACAAAGTCCAACTCTGGAAAAACAGTATCGTAATACTGGAATTCCTTGCGTTCGCCCTCTCCGGTCACCGTATCATCCAGTATTCCTACCACCTGTCTTGCATCCGGATACAGCTTCTTTGCCAGCGTGATCGTATTCTCATAAGAGAGCGTCTCAACCACGCCCGTCACAAGCGGGTCTGCTGCCGCCTTCTTCGCCAGTTCCCCGTCATTGACTCCCTCAAAAACAACCGGCGTCTGCGCAAACAGCTCATCCCGATACGTCATTGCAAACTGAAACGCCGCATCATCTCCTACAATCACAACATCATACGCCGGAACCATCTTCAGATAGTATGTTAGCGTCTGGTAAAATAGCTGTTCACTCTCCGCCGTCTCGACATTTTTGGTATCCATAAACTGATAATCCAACTGTACACCAGCGCCCAATGCTTCTTTTATACCGCGAATCTGTTCCGGAACCGTCTCCCATGCATAGGAATAGGAACTGATAAATAATACCCTGCCGGTGATTTCCCCTGCGTCCGGTACCGGTTCTTCTGCATATGCCGGAATGCCTCCCACACAGATAAGAAGTGCAATAGCAAAAAAAATCCAGTACCCTTTTTGAATCCATCGACGTTCTCTCACAGACACTCCTCCTCCCTATCCGTATATCAAAATTTTCCACCCTCCCGCTTCTATTGTCAATATTTTTTCACTGTTTTTTTACGGTTTTCTGATATTTTACAACCGCCGGATCCGTCATCTGCAGCGTCCTCTTCCACTCCCTGCTTTCCCCCCACTTTCTGCACCGCGGAACGGTTCTTATACAAAAAGCGCGTCAGATTATAGCAGTCCACCCAGATCTCGTTGTTTCCCTCTTTCTGCGACTCGTCAAAGATCAGCTGCAGCCCGAAATGCAGATGAACCGTGTCTATGTTGTTGACATTTTCCTTCGTGCTGTACCCGGTATGCCCCATATAGCCGATCACATCCCCTGCCGTCACGACATCGCCCTCCTTCAACTGTTCCCGGTATGGATAGTTCTGGCGCAGGTGCGCATAATAATAGTAACGCTTCCCGTCAAAGCTGCGGATGCCGATACGCCACCCGCCGTACTGGTTCCAGCCGATCGCTTCCACGTAGCCGGATTCTACGGCGATGATTGGGGTTCCGATAGGAATATAAAGTAACCCCCGGGGAATCAAGAAAACTTGATTCCCCGGGGGACACGAAAATGCCCAGCCGGATGGCTGGGCTAGAACGGTTCAATTGCAACTCCCAAATCATCAGCAATAGGCTCTAACATATCAGTTGTATATTCCCATGTCTTTAGCAATTCTTTCCGGCGTTCACTTAATAGATAGTATATCAATAAAATCATTGGCTGACGAAACAGCGAATTATCACTCTTTCGCTTTATACCATCGATTATATCTTCTTCAATCCATTCTTTCAGATTTATCTTTCCCATTACATATTTTTCATACATATTTTTGACGTTATTATATATACTTCTATTTAATTCTTCATCGTAATCCGGAAATTCACATATGCACATAAGTTCCCTATTCAGTTTATAATATTCTTCTTTCTCATTTTCAATCATATCATAAACCACCCCAAATAAAGAATCTGTTGTTTCATTAAGTGCGCTACTCCGTGCAAGAAGTCTTTTCATTTTTTTCTCAATACCAACATCACTTTTATAAAAATAATCATGCGACAATTCAGCATAAGCGTGCTGTTCTAATGTCCTAATCTGGATTTCACACGGAGTACCTTTTTCAATCCTTATTTCGTTGTACTTAAAAGCTTCATCCGCCCTAACTATATAATGAACTGATTCATATTCGAAAACTTCTGGTCGTTCCTCTCTCATTTTCTCAAAATCTTTATCTTTCGACCAGCTCCATATATCAGCCTGTTCCACAATATCCGCGATTTCTTTTATTTGGTTTTGAACCATTACAACAAAGCGCACACCTACCTTATCTGTTATTTCATTGTATGGATCAACATAATTTTTCTTCCTAAAAAATGCTTTTTGTACTAAAGATGCAGTCTCTTTCACACGTGGCTCCACAGGAATTTTTATCAGCTTATCGTATTCTACTTGTGATAAATTTAATTTGTAGATGACATACTCTGCTACAAACTTTCCCCATGCATAATACATCGGCTTATCTTTTTCGTATTGTTTCTCAAATTCTATTTGATTATTCACTAACTAACCTACCCTTTATTTTCACAATGGTATTTCCATCTTCATCTTCACTTATTTCAACATTTCTAGCAAACGCTTCTGTTGGAGCTTGTAACCTAATTGCGTTTTCAAACAAAAGGTTTCTCTTGTTTATTTTAATCAAGGATAGATCCTTAACTATATCATTTCCAGGCATCGCGTACGAACTCATGTAGCTAATATAATCATCTTGCATTTCTCCTTCATTAAAATACTCATCTGCAAACATACCTATGTTCAATGTCCTATTTCCAGTATAGCTTATATAATTTATTAGTTCTGTTTGCAGTCTATTTTTTTCAGAAGAAGGCATTGTCTCTTGCTCATTTATAAATTCCCTAGTATATCTATAAAATTTATTGGTCATCACATCATTATCAGATGACATTTTTAGTCCCAAAAATTTTCCATAAAAATACTCTGCTTTATTTAATGTTGAATTTCGATCTGTATTAATATCATAAATATATGTTTCAATTTCATCCGAATCAATTCTTCCAACTCTTGTAGATTTATCAATAAAAATTCCTATTTTTTGCATCTTCTGAGCTTGAGTCAAGAGTAAATTATCTATGTATCCTAATTCCTTTACTCCTGCTTTCTCTTTAACATTGAAACCGTCATGTATATCCGCCTTTATTATGCATATATACCTGTTATCGCTTCTCGAAACTGTTCCCTCGAGCACAATAACAATTCCACCTGTATATTGTCTAGTATCCTGCGCCTCTGCTAAAGACAGTGTGAGTGCCTTAGACAATTCTAAAAATTCACTTTCCCCATGTGTAGAATTCCAATAATTGGTAATTTTTCTATATACACTTTCCTCCCCAGTATCCATGATTTCCATTTTTAAAGAATGTGCATCATTTCCAAAAGCTTTATTTATTCTATTACGAAGTGTATTGCGTCCCTTCTCGTCAAAATCTTCACAGCTATCGCTATAATAAGGAGGAATAATCTTATCCTTTTCTACCCTTTGAAATATCTGATGAAATGCACATTTGCTGATTTTAAAGTTTCTAAACTCCATATTATTTACTCTCCCAACGTTTTTCTTTTATTATACTACGTCAGTACTAAACTACAAGAAAAACTTGAGAAATTTGTCGGAATATGTTATACTATTTATAACTTAATTAAGCCAAGTAGCTCGGTTTCGTCCCAACGTTCCGGGCTATTTTTATGCACAATGTGCATATTCTTTATGCTCTAATCATACCGTAAGGCGAACAATCATTCAATATTGAAAATGTACTAAACTTTTCGTTTCAATCTAGCCATTACGGTTCTATTTTTCAGTAAATACAGGCCTTACGCATGTCAATTTACATAACATGACCGGCAGGATTTCTCCCGCCGGTCATACTCTTACAATGCTTCCAGTCCTGCTTTCCAGCTCATCTTACCGACAATTCCATCCGCAGTCAGCCCGTGATTGCTCTGCCAAGTCTTGGTTGCCGATTCCGTGCCGCTGCCGAAGATGCCGTCCGCCGCCGCGCCGATGATGATCTGCCATACCTTTACCGCGTTGCCCTTGCTACCCTTTTTGATCGTCTTCATGTTGTAATCCTCCGTATTCTGATTCTGTGCCGGTGTCGCCGCGCTTACCGGCTTGTTAAACAATGCCTGCTCTGCCGCCCGGCGCCGCCTTAATCCTGCCAGCACCTTGCCGTTGGCTTTGCGATACTGTGTCATTGCCAGCGCGATCTGCGCCGCCGTTCTGCCCTTGCAAAGCTTCCGGAGATTTCCGGCGCCCAAGTTAAAGGCAAAGCTGACCAGCGCATCAAACTGATTCTGGTTGAGATTTGCGGTGATCGGAACATATGCGGGATTGTTGACGTATCCCTCAAACTTTGCAATGTCCTGCTGCAGGTATGCGTCCGCCTGCGCCTGTGTGATTGTCATGCCGCTATGTACGCCCGCCGTGTGACCGTACCCGATGGTCCATACACCGGCGGCGCACCGGTATGCTGCCAGTCTGCATCCCTCGTACTGCTTGATAAGGGCAAGTCCTGCCTGTCCAATTCTTTTGTTCGCCATAAATTATCCCTCCACTTCCGGAATTCCTGCAACAGACGTGAGCAGCGACACAACACCCGCCACAATCGCGGATGACACTACCATCTTCCAGTCTACTGCCGAGATTACTGCTCCGGTACCGATTACTGCAACCGCAGTCTGCGCCATCGTCTTAAGCGCTCTGATACCCGCGGCTTTCGCCCACTTCTGTGTGTCTACTGATACTCTAAGTACACAATTTTTCAACATACTACTTTCCCTCCTCTAAGTCCGCAATGCGGTGATTGATAACCTTTACCTGTTCCTCGATGACCGGCACACGCTGCGCAAAGTTGTTGTGCATCCTTACCTCTCTGGTAAGCTCGTCCAACTTGCAGTCCGTAACCGCCTGCGCCATCTCAAGTTTGTGATCCGTCTTTTTCTGACCACTGCTGACCGTCATTACCGTGCCGATCAGCGTCAGTCCGCCTGTAATAAGTGCTGTGATGATTGATTCCATATCGTTCCCTCTCTTTCCTTATAATAAGTATAAAACACTGCTTATGCAGGTTTGTGCCAAACATGTTTAGACTCCAATACTAAAGAAATGTACCTGCACACGAGTCGCCAACGTAGCTGCCCCTCTATTCTTCACAGCCATATTGTACCCCTCCATGTTGCCGGTAAAGTTCAACGAGTTACCCGAGCAATTTATTATATAAATATATCCGCCATTCTGATACTCGCTCGGGATTGCCTGGTAAAATTCTCCGCCCGCGGCCAATACGATCTCCTGTTCATACAACCCCACATACCGCATAGCCTTTGCCATTCTTGTATCCGTCTCCGTTTTCGTGTAATATCTAGCATCATGATAATGCACGGCATTGGCTTTATTTTCGGATAAATATTTTCCCATCCGTGCAGATAAACAATCTGTACTGCTTGTAGATGCAAGATTATCCTGCACCGGTCGCCATGTATCCGTCGGTATCGTGGGTTTATTGCTTAAATCATCATAGCTACCTGAAAAAGCCACTGGCTTAAGATCAGACAGCCACTTTGCAATCTTACTAAATAGCGCAGACAACTTCTCGCCAGTGGTTATGTTGGCGCGCTCCGCCGCCGCCGAAAAAATCACCGTCGTAGCCGAAGCATCCCCCTCCCCGGCTACTGCCCCAACATCCGCCGCCGACAGACTTACATTCCCACGGCGGTAGGCTGCCTCCTTTGCACCCTTGACCCCCGTCACCGGAGTACCCGCCAGCACATCCCACTTGCCGTCTGATGTCTTGTAGATATTTGCACCGGCAGGAATTACATTCCCGGATCCCTCTTTAAAATCATCTGTGGTCGTAAATTCGTCTGAAATATTAAACATCCATCCTGCATTGGCATCCGCAAGCGCCGGAAGATCTGCAAAAGTACATGTGCCATGCGGCTGCAATCCACCTTTTAGTCCCTCTGATACGTCTTTTGCCTGCTGATAATAATATTTAGCATTATCAGAGTCTTCGCCCTCCCGGCTGCCGGTACCGCCAACGGCATAGCTTTCCGCCTTGGTTGCGCTTGCCGCCGCATCTGCCCGGCTTGTTTCTGCCTTTGCCGCTTCCACCTTAATCTTGGCAAGATAATTTGGCTCTAAGTGTTTTTCCTCGATGCTTCCTTCTTTCACGATTGCCGACACCTTACCATCCGTGCCAATGGTAAAAGCCACGGTATCCGTATCAAGAAACTCATACTGCGTAATCAGCGCCGACAAATCTATGTACTGCTTCGTGCCATCGATCAGAGTAAGTATGATCTGCTCCGTAACCGGGTCATAGTCAAAGTTGACAGCAATTTTCCCCATCTGCGTGTCAATGGTAATCTTTGATCCATTCTTTTTTGTGACAGTAATAATACCTGTCGATTCCTCGAACGCCACATCCATCACAAGCGTTGCTACCTCTGTTTTCGTGGCTTTTGTGGTATCCAGAGTAATCACACGGTCGTCAAGTATGTCTGTCGCACTGTCCAGTCTGTTAAGATTTACCTTATTTATAGGTGTTGCATCGCTCGGGTAATTTTCCCAGTTAATACGGCTATACGCTTTGTTCATACTTTTCCATCCTCTCTTTCAACTTTTCTATCTCCTCATGCTGTAGCTGCACCGTAGCGATCAGATCAGCAATCAGCTCTGTTTTGTCAAGCGCATAATAGGTATTGCCATCCAGATCTGGATTCTCGGAGCAGATCGCCCAGTCTTCATCTCCAATCGCAGTCAGTACCTCCTGTGCAATCAGACCATGCCGGTAATGTCCCGCGGCGTCATAGTTATAAATAAAGCGGCACGGACGCAGAGACTGTATAAGCGCTGCGCTCTTTTCCCGATCAAGAGATTCTATACCATGTTTTAGGCGCTTGTCCGAATAAGATTCCCAGCCGTAGGATGAGATTCCTTTTCCGGAAGATAACATCTGTGCAATCGTATTTGCCGATGTGTCTCTCACTACTACCGCAGAATAGCTTGCCGTCAATTCCCTCGAATCAGCCGCCGACCGTAAGCCATCAGTTCCTATCTGAACTAGAGTTCCGGATCGTTTAAATTCGATCAAGTTGTCTGTGCTCTCTGCCGCTTCAATATGCACATATCCGCCGGTCATCTCCATAGAACCCTTGAATTCCAAAAGATCAGCGCGGATCTTTATACCCTCTGCAGACTGATTGATCTCCGATACTACACTGTCGCGTGACACTTTTGACGTTATCCCCTCGGCGTTTATCTGGATTGCAGCCGCAAGTTCTCCCTCTTTTTGGTTTGCCCTGTTTACTTCCGCCGTGATGCTCTCCTCTGTCTGGGTGATTTTGCTCGACAGCGTTCCCTCTGCTTTTGTCGCCCGGCTTACCTCCGCCGTGATGCTCTCCGCTGTCTGGGTGATCTGTGACTGCAAACCCTTTTCTACATCAACGATTGTCGATTTCGTCTCCTCAATTGAGCGTTCCAGAGTGTTGCTCTTGCCTTTCAGCTGCAATATGCTCCGCTGTATTCCGTTGACCTTACTTGTCCGGTACTCTTCCCCGTCCGCTTCCAGATCGTCACGCAAAGCCTGTATGCCCTTCAGCGTGCGCTTTAAGATATACGATTCGACCAATTCATACCGGGTCTGTAGGCGTACCGCGTCCCCAACTTCCAGACAAGGATTTCCCAAGCAGTCCGCGGTAAACGGCCGGTATGTAATACCCTTGATTTTTCCGAGAATATTCTGCGCTACGCCGGTCAGTTCATCCGTCCCCTTGCCGTATAACAAAAAATTACCCTCGATCACATAAGCATTTTCGCCGTCTCCGGTTATAACGCCAATGTCATTCTCTTTCTCGCGGATCTGGAGCTTATCTATAAGTCGGACTGTATAATCTTCATACTTTGCAGAGACATACACGCCCTTTCCTATGCTGTGCGACTTCGGGTCCCGCGGATATAAATCATCTGCCGGGTATAAGTCATCTGCCGGGTACAAGCCCTCAATCGCCTGTTCCAGATACACATAATGAAACTTCCTGTCACGCCCCATGTGACCCATGCAACCGTTTGCTTCGAGGATGCAGGATAAAATTTCCCGCCCGCTCATAGTTTCACCGACAGTGCTTGTCTCTGCGGTATCGCTGCTCGTACTACCGGAAGCCGTGATTTCCACCGTTTTCTCAACAGTCATATTGTCATTCACGAGTTCCGCGTCAGCCTGTTCGATTCCAAAATAGCGGAAGAACTCATTTCGGAATGCTTTTAAGGTCATCGGGAATTTAAGCGAGTTGTACCACGCTGCCATATCCTCATTTACCACGTCATACAGGGCATCGTAAGCCACCACTTCCCGCCATTTTCTATCTGCCGTCGGTGTGTCAGAGTAAACCTTATGCCTACCGATCAGCAACGGTTCCTCCGCATATCCGCCGACTGCCAGCTTGGTCGTGAGCCACTTCCCCTTCATCGGAAGGAATACGTTGGACGCTTTAAATTTAATCATTCCGGCTTCGCAGCAGCCAAATGTCAGCTCACTCTCCGAACACAGGCTCTCATCCAGTTCAAATTCCTCCTGGTGGATGTCCGCATTCGTTATATTTATAAGTCCATCATCCGAAGTGATCGTAATCTGCTTATCCTCGCTGTTCAGACCAAACAGATCCGCATACTTATATTCAATCATCCCGCATCACCTCCATAACCGATAAATGCCAGCCGGAAGGAAGAGTACGTTACCGTCGTCTCGTCCGCATAGTCAATGGTATACTCTACGTCCGGCATATAGCATTCCATTGTTACATAATCCCCTATCTCCGGCATCCATGCCGTCACAAGCGCCTTTTTTTCTATCTGATTCGTATACTGCCGCCGAATATTGTCCATCAATTCACGCAACTCTGATTCTTCTTTTCTGGTCGGGGTCTCCCACTCGGTCTTAATTGCCTTGTTTTTCAAAGCTTCCCTGTGCAGGATTCCGTTCGCGTCCCGGTAAGAATCAAGATCCTGCCCCTTGATAGACGCTTTATACTTCGATGCTTCGATGAACCGGAAAGGAACGGTATAATCGCCTACCTTTATCAAAAATCCGCCGTATGCCATTTTCTCCGCTCCTTTCTTTAGAAATCAAATGCCGGTCTACCGGTCCGTCTGTAATAATCATTGGCACTTTCCCGTACCGCCTTAAAGAGTCCGCTCTCATCCGCAACAATCTTCACAATCTGAGTTCTCTCCATCTTGCTTGCGATCATTTCTGCAAGCGGCTCCAGATAGCCCAGATTGTTTTCAAGCGGAAGTACCGCCTCGTTTCCAGCTTCTCCGATGTTTACAAGGGTGCTGCCGGTTGTGATGCCACCGTTGGCCAGACGGGGAATGCTGACTGCCGGCAATGTCTGCAGATTGGGGTGAAACGTTCCGCCGCCCAGCCAATCCGGCATATCAAATCCAACACTGTTCAACGCCTCCAGCACCTTATTAACGCCGGTAATTATGCTGTTCGCCATATTCTCGACAAACGATATGATAGAATTGATCTTCCCTTTGATTCCCGATTTGATTGCGTCAAAGATGCCTAATACCGTCGTTTTCATACTTGTCCAGGATTCGCGCCAACCGCCCTTGATATTGTGTAAGGAATCCGAAATATGCCCTTTTATAGCGCTTATCGCTGCTTTCACACCATCTTTCATGTTGTTCCAAATTGTACTCAAGATCAGCTTCATCGAATTCCAGATTGCTGAAAACATTTCCCGAATTCCCGCCCATGCCTGTTCCCAGTCTCCGGTAAAAATGCCGACGATAAAATCAATGAGACCAGACAGAAAATCCATGATATTTGCCACCATATCAGACACAAAGCCGATAAAATTCAACACACCCTCAATAAGGCTCTGGATGATTGGCATCAGCACCGGCAGGATATTTTCGATGATCCACTCGATAACCGGCACTAGCACCTCTTCCCAGAGTTTTTTCACATTGTCTATGACTGTCCCCAGCAAGCCAAGAAAGCTGTCGAGCATCGGTTGAATGTGCTGCTCCATGACTTCGTGGAATTTGGTTGAAATATTTTCAAGCACCGGTTGTACGTATGTATTCCAGAATTCCAGAAACTTCGCCGAAATCTCGTCCAGTCCGTCCGTCAAGCTCTGTATCAGCGGATGGATATGTTCGTCATACAAAGTTACTACTCCATCCGTAAAATGCTGCACCGTGTCCGAAATCGTCCCAGTAACATCCGCCACAACCTCAAGAATGCCCTCAAGAGCTGTCTTGATTCCCTCGCTGTTGTCAACAAATGGATCTATGAAAAAATGAAGCATATCATCGCGAAACTGCGCCCCCAACAAAGTAACGGTGCCAAATATATCCGAAAAAATCTGAATCAGATTTGCCGTAATCTGCTGCCCGTCCTCATTGCCGAATGCCTGGAACACAAAAGCAAATGCTTCCGCCGCTTCGCCCGCAAGCTGTGCCACGTCAGCGCCGATATCAAACATCCGAATGAGGTACTCGGTGATTCTGCCGCTATTCTGCTGCAAATACAGGTCGATGCCGCCAATGATATTCTGTGCGATCGTAGCCCCTATACTGACCACAGACGCGCCAATCTGACCAACACTGTACGCCAACGTCATGACAAAGTTGTCTGCCGCCGCCTGCAAATCTGCATTGCCAAAGATATCCGATAGAGAGCCACGGATTGATTCGATACTGCCGCGAATATCTGCGATCTGACTGTCAATATCCAGCGCCGCCCACGTCTCATCCCATCCGCGGATCACTTCTGCCTTGATCTGCTTAAGATAATCGAGGAACGGCTGCAATTTACCGATCAGCGCGTCGCTTGTCGGCACTTCCTCGTACATGGCAGATGCGCCAGATCCACCACCGCCGCCGGAACTGTTTGAGTTAATCACATTGAGTTCGTCAAATCCCTGTAACGCCCCGGCAGCCTTCTTTGCCGCACCTGCGGTACTGTTCAAAGACTTCGCGTAATCCACCTGCTGTTGCTTCGCCCGTGTCCATGTGCTCTTCCCAGACAGTGCCGCCACAAGTTCATTCATCTTATTGACCGCCGTCGTGATCCAGTTGCAGAGTGTCACAATCGCCGGAATGACAGCAGATACAATCGGCGCCGCCAGCGTTCCCAGTGATGCTTTGAGTGTAACTGTGGCAGATTTCAGCTCGGACATCCGCGAATTAAAGTCCGAGGAATACTTCGCCATGTTCTGGATGCCCTCTTTAAAGGCGGCAACCATTGCGTTAAAAGCCTTTGTTATCCAATTAAAAATAAACAGCGAGAGGGTTATTCCTTCCAGCCTTGATAAAAGTGTGGACATCAGCCCCGCGGATTTCTTTGCTGCTTTTCCAACCTTTTCAATCTGCTTTGAACCGGAGCCGACCTTGGCTTCCTTGGCGGCAACCTCTTCCATTTTTCTCTTAAGGGCAGACATCTGATTATTAGCATTAACCATTTTGTCAGATAACTTCTGATACTGAGCCTCCGTTTCGGGGTCCATAGTTGTCGAAAACGCCTTTCCCGCTTTATCTAATTCCAACATTTCAGTCTCTAACTTTTTAATACTAGTTGTGGCTTTTTCGGCCTCCTGTTTATACCTACTCAGAACTGGCGAATCCTCCCCAGAAAGGACAGATTCTTCCATCGCCTTAAATATTTCTAGCCTTTTCTTAGCATCATTAAGCTGCTGATACAGTCCCTCTGGTCTAATGTAAATCGGCTGTTTTAATGCCTCTTTTATTCTAAGGATCTCATTGTATGCCTCCTCCTCTTTGTCTACTAATTCGTTCCATCTCTGCTCTTTATTTTCGGCAGGCATGTTTTTTAATGCATCATTGTACTGCTCAAGAATAAACTTTGCATCCTTAAGCTTATTCTCTAAATTTGCATACTCTTCCGTCGGAATTTTCTGCTGTTCCAGCTTGCGCATTTCATCTTCAAGTCTTGCAGCTTCCTTGGCGGTTTTCTGGAACCGAGCTTCCAACTGCAACAGCTGGCTAGATGCTTTCCCGTTTTCAATTAACGTCCGTATTCTGATTTCTCCATCATATCCACCAGCCATATGTAATCCTCACTTTCTAACCTAATCCCAGTTCCTTTTCTGCTTTCTTCTTGGCTCTGATCTCCGCCATCATCCGGTCATACTCATCGATGGCACCCTTTTCATCCTCTGTATACTCTTTTTTAACTTCCGGTTGATCCAGTGCATAGATCTGCTGCGCTTCCTGCACAGCTTTCTTTTCTTCTCTCCCCATCTTGGATGTGATCTTCTTACGCCGGATCTCAATGACCTGCATAAAAGCCGACCGTTCGTGCGGCATATTCCAGAGCAGACCGTTGAACATCCACCAGTGCATATCATCCAGGGAGAGGTCTATCCCGTATATCTGCCGGAAATCTGCATAGATGCGCCACTGGTCGACATCATAGTCAATCAGCCGGCGCTTATCCTGCGAAGAACCCGACTTATCATGAAACCAGCCGTTCAAAAACCACTCGACACATTCCTGCAGTTCTTCCCCGTCCGGATGCTCCCGGTCATCGAACAGCAGCCAGATCAGTGCGTCACTCTTTTCGTACTCATTCAGTTCTTTGTCATACTGCACAAGGAATACCTGTATGCCGATCCGAAATGAAGTATTGACCTCGTACCCGCGCCATTCAGTAGGCAACGGATCGAGCATGACGTTTATCATGCCCGCGCCCCTTTTCTGCCGGAGTTGTACCGTTTTCTGGTCATCTCGTAACGTTTGCCGAAGAGTTTATTCATGACCGGAATAATGCCCTCGACAAATTCCACCAGCGCTGCTTCATCCGGCACGATGTCCCCGTAAATGCCCTGAACCGTTCCCTCGCCGAACAGTTTGTCAATCTCCTCGGCGATCTGTTTCAGGTATCTCACGCGGATACGGTTGATCTGCAGCACTCTCTCCACATCAACCTCTCCAGAAGCCGTTTCTTCCTGCTCATGTTCCTTTTTCCACGCCATCGCTTCTTTCTCACAATTCGCAGAGATTTCCTGCAAATTATTGATGATCTTGGCAAAACGCTCCGCCGTGTCCGCATCTGCCACATTCACGCGCAGAACCGTAACCAGATCTCCATCTTCATCCTTAATCGCAATCTTTTTCAGACCACTGTTTAATTTCAATTCTTCCACGAAAATTACCATCCTTTCAGAAATGGGGCAGGACTGAAAGGAACCCACCCCATTATGCTAATTTTTGATTAACACCTATTTTGCCGCCCAAGAATATGAGCCGTCCTCGCTGCTGATCGTGATCGTTCCCTGCTC